>ERZ836829.1224-NODE-1224-length-16972-cov-3.585683_pt1 | contig 16972 bp, 14 predicted proteins | sample MGYA00519574_ERZ836829 | MGnify/ENA primary metagenome ERZ836829 (study PRJEB31850, sample SAMEA3708808) | human gut metagenome | biome: human gut; feature: human-associated habitat; material: faeces | place: China | collected 2014 ... | reverse complement strand
ACAACATCTTATCGTGTTGTAATTTATGTTCCAAAGGCAAATACATCTGAGAATATAAACTCAGAGTTTATAAAAATTAAATAAATAAGAAACATTTGTGTTATAATGTTTCCTGTAGCTTGATTGAAAGTGATAAAAGTAAGACTGTAGAATGTATTGTTTAAATATATTCTACAGTTTTTAAGAATACAGGAGATAATTATGAGAAAATTAAAAAGAACATTTTATATAGGAACAACTACATTCTTATTAGGTTTGGGAATTGTTTTTTCTAACAATGTTTTAGCCGCAGTGGAACAGGAAACTACAACACAGGTAGAAACAACAACTGTGGAAGAGACTACACCAAATGAAACAACAACTGTGGAAAAATACACAGAGTCTAATCTTTCACCTGTTAAGTCCAAAATAATTTTGTTAGATCCGGGACATTGCAAAGTACATATAGGAGCTCATGGTAATGGTTTAAAGGAAGAAATAATAACATTGGATATTGGACTTGCCTGCAGGGACTATCTTAATAAGTTTGGTGACGTGACAGTTTACATGACAAGAACAAATGGTAATTGTTTATCAACTGCAAGTCTTGCAGGTTGTCTTGTAGCAAGAAATAATATGGCAAAAAGACTAGACGCAGATTTTTTAGTAAGTCTTCACATTAATTCAGACCCAAGCCCAAGCAGAACAGGAGCACTTTTGCTTTCTGCATATAATTCGGGTTACAGAACTTCTGTAGGTATAAAAACAACGGAATTAGGAAAAATAATTTTGGATAATCTTCAGCTGGCAGGGGTGTATAACGGTGGTTTCCTTTTAAGAAAGTCCGATGATTATTATCCAAACAAAGCTAGAGCAGATTACTATTCAATTGTACGAGAAGGCATTTATAACAAGATACCTAGTATTATTGTTGAACATGGATTTATTACCAACAAAAGTGACTGCAAAAAGTTTTTGAAAACAACTGCAAAACGAAAAAAATTAGGTGTAGCAGACGCAAAAGGTATAGTTGCTTATTATAATTTAAGTAAAAAGAACATTTCAGGCACCTTAAATAAAAAGGGAAAATCTACATATTACATTAACTCTAACGGTAAGAAGATTGCAGGCTGGGTTAAGGTAAATGGCAGCTGGTATCATTTTAACAGCAAAAATGCCAAAATGGATAAAGGTTTCATAACTGTTGGAAAAAATAAGTTTTATCTTGACTCCAAAACAGGTGTTTTAAAAACAGGCTGGTTTATAGTTAAAAACAAAAAATATCTGGCAAAAGGCAATGGAGTTATATTAAGAAGTAAAATTTATAATGACGGTGTTAGCAGCTACTATTTTAACTCAAAGGGTTATAAGAAAAACGGTTGGGTAACCTACAAAAATGCTACTTACTATTTTTCAAAGAAAAAGGGCATGCTAAAAGGTAAAAAGAAAATAAAGAAAAAATATTATAGATTCAGCAAAAAGACAGGAAAGCTTTTAAGTAAAAGATAGAATGAGGTAGAAAATGGACAAAAAAGTTGTATTTTTAGATATAGATGGAACAATAGTTGATTTCTTTGGTAACATACCTGAATCAACCAAAACAGCCATTAGAAAAGCAAGAGAAAATGGACATTACATGGTTGTCTGCTCAGGTAGAAGTAAATTCCAGATAGCGAAGGAAGTTCTGGACTTAGGAATAGACGGTATAGTTGCAGCAGCAGGAGCGTATGTGGAATATGAAGGAAAAGTTGTTTATCACAAATGTATGACAAAAGAGCAGAGAGAAAAGTTAGGTCATTATTTAAAAGATAACAATTTTATTTTCAGTATTCAAACGGACACAAGACTTATTACAACGGAAAACTGCAAGGAAAAATTAACAGAAGGTTTTGTTAAGGCAGGTGCAAGTAAGAAACATATAGAAAATACTTTTGGCAAAATGGAAATAAGAGAAGATGTATGGATTCCGGACAATCAGGAGAAAGCTGTTTATCAGACAGGACCTTTTCCGGGAGACAAGGTGGCAGCTGATTTGGCACCTGATTTTGAAAATACACCACTTAGTTATAACAATCAGAAAAACGGTGGTGAGATTACCATTGCAGGTGTTAATAAGGCTATAGGCATGAGAGAATTTTTAAAAGCCGCTCAGGTATCGGTTGTCAATTCAGTTGCAGTTGGTGACGGCCCAAATGATTTTGAAATGATTGAGTTTGCAGGAACAGGCATTGCAATGGGTAATGCAATTCCTGATTTAAAAGACAAAGCAGACATAGTAACAACAGACATAAACAACGATGGCATTTATAATGCTTTTGAAAAACTTGGTTTATTGTAAGAAGTATATTGTCAAAAGTGCAAAAACAAAGAGAAAAATACAGGAAAATCTATGAAAAATACTTAAAATTTTTTCAAACTTAAATTTTTTAGTTTACAATATAAAAAAATCAAAGTAATATAATGTGTGGATTGAAATTGTTTTATGGTGCATAGCACCTGATTTAGAAATTAAATATTTATGGTAAGAATACTTTAAATATAATTAATATACTAAAGTTAAGAGAAAAGGAGTTTATATGAAAGTTGCTAAGTCAGAAAATCGTAAGGAAATATTATTAAAAGATATTTTTGAAGATTTTAATAAAGATGATTTAAAAGATATTGCAAAAATGAAAGGCATTAAAGGAATATCTAAACTAAAGGTCCATTAATTGAAACAATTATTGAAAAAATGTTAAGTGCTGAAGAAATGGTGAAATACTTCCAGTATATGACTGATGAGGAAATCGAAGCATTTAGAAATAGAGATAATAACGAAGAAGATGATACTACAAGCAAGATTTTATATAGTAAATTATATGGTGCTTCATACATGGGTAGAATTTCTGAAAAACAGTATACAGCACCGGCAGATGTAGTTAAAAGATATGAAGAAATTTCAGACGAAGAGTTTGAAGCAAAAAGAAAAATTAACAGTTTTCTTTTCTGTTGCTTAAAGACTTCAGGTTTTTTACACGGTATAGCACCGGTTTCAGTTATTCTTGATATGATGAAAAAAGGTGTTAAGTACGATGAAACAGAAGAACAGCTTATTGAGAGAATTGAAAGTATCCCTTATGAATTAAGTTTATACCAGGTTCACGATGGAAAAGTTTACTATAGTTTCTTTTATCCAAATGACAGAGGTTTAATAAAGGCACAGGGTGACAGAGCATATTATATTCCAACAAAGAAGGAAATTATGTCTCTTGGAACATACGGTATTTTACCTGAAACAATGGAAGCTCAGAACTTTGAAGATTATATGATTCGCAAGATGAACATGACAGAAGAACATGCAACTAACTTGTGCCAGCGTGTACAGTCAGAGATTATGTCAGGGGCAGAAATTAGAGAAGTTTTTGAAATGATTAAAAACGAAGAGGGCGTTCATTTAGACAGTGACCTTCAGATTAGTGCCTTGGCACAGTATGTTCAGAATCTTTGGAACAACAGCAGAATGATTTTAAATCGTGGTTTTACACCACTTGAAGCACCAAGAAGAGTTGACTTGAATACACAGAGTAATCAGTCAAAACCAAAGAACACAGGTGTTACACATGGTAAGAAAATTTATCCTAACGATAAATGCCCATGCGGCTCAGGAAAGAAATACAAACAGTGTTGTGGAAGAAAATAAAAAATTAAAATAATGAGGTTATGACAATGTCAGACCTCATTTTTTATGTAATAAAAATTGCTTCAGAATTTCTTTTCACATATATTGTGACGTGATATACTATAAGATAGTTTTGAATTCAAAGGAGGAAGAAGATGAGCGATACATATATTTCAGATGCAATTAAGTACATAGGAGTTGATGACACAGACATAGATTTATTTGAAAGTCAGTATGTAGTTCCAAATGGTGTTTCATACAATTCTTATGTAATTATAGATGAGAAAACAGCAGTAATGGATACTGTTGATGAAAGAAAAACAAGTGAGTGGTTAGATAATCTGTCTAATGCATTAGCAGGCAGAAGTGTAGATTATTTAATTGTTTCACATTTAGAGCCTGACCATTCGGGAAGTATTAAGGAAGTTACAGAAAAATATCCTGAAGCAAAAATTGTACTAAGTGCAAAAGCGTTGGCAATGTTACCACAGTTTTTTGAAATTGAAAACTTACAGGAAAGAAGCATTGTTGTAAAAGAAGGCGAAGAACTTAATTTAGGATCTCATACACTTAAATTCGTAATGGCACCAATGGTTCACTGGCCAGAAGTTATGGTGGAATACGAAGTGTCAGAGAAGGTACTTTTCTCAGCAGACGGATTTGGAAAGTTCGGCGCCCTATCAGCGGATGAAGATTGGGCATGTGAAGCAAGAAGATATTACTTTAATATTGTAGGTAAGTACGGTATGCCTGTTCAGACTTTACTTAAAAAAGCAGCAGCCCTTGAAATTAATACTATTTGTCCACTTCATGGACCAATTTTAAAAGAGAATCTTTCATATTACATTGGCAAATACGTAACATGGAGTAGTTATGAACCAGAAGACAAAGGTGTTCTAATTGCATGTGCATCTATACATGGAAACACTCTTAAAGCCGGTGAAAAAATGGCTGAAATCTTAAAAGAGAAGGGTGTTGAAAAAGTTTCAGTTATGGATTTATCAAGAGATGACATGGCTGAAGCAATTGAAGATGCTTTCAGATATGACAGAATGATTCTTGCAGCAGCTACTTATGACGGCGGAGTTTTCCAAGTTATGGAAGATTTCTTAAACAGATTAGCTCATAAGAGTTACCAGAAGAGAACAGTAGGACTTATTGAAAATGGCTCCTGGGCTCCATTAGCCGGAAAAGTTATGAAGGGGATGTTAGAGCCAATGAAGGATGTTAAAGTATGCGAGAATATGGTAACAGTTAAGTCTGTTATGAAGGAAGAAAACATAGAACAGATGGAAAAACTTGCAGAAGAAATCATCAATTGTTAATAACAAAAATGAGTTAGGAAAGGTTTATAAGCAAATGGAAAAATGGGATTTGTACACAAAGGACAGAATTAGAACAGGCAACACAATTAACAAAAACGAAGAGGTACCAGAAGGCTTTTACAGAACAGTGGTACATGTTTCTATTTTTAACAGTAAAGGTGAAATGCTTATTCAACAGAGACAGGAAGATAAGAAGTTGTGGCCAAATCTTTGGGATGTAAGTGTCGGTGGCAGTGTGATTGCAGGAGAGACAAGTAGTGAAGCTGCAAGCAGGGAAACTATGGAGGAACTTGGAATTGAGCTTGACTTAAGTGAAGTTAGACCGGCTTTTACAATTAATTTCCATGGAGGCTTTGATGATTGTTACTTAGTTGAAAAGGATGTAGACATTAAGGATGTAACAATTGCTCTAAGAGAAGTTAAAGCTGTAAGGTGGGCTACAAAAGAGGAAATTCTTGATTTAATTGAAAAAGATGAGTTTATTGCTTATCACAGAGCAAAAATTGAATTAATGTTCTTCTTGAGAGACCACGAAGGAACTCATTTAAAATAAAATGTTTGACAAAGATAATTACCACATTTATAATATTTACCTATATTATTACTAGGAATTATAACAATGCGGGTGCAGTGCATCCGCTGTTTATATGTAAGGAGAAAATAATGCTAACACAATTTTCAAGAACAGAATTATTACTGGGAAAAGAAGCAATGGAGAAGTTAAAAAACTCAAGAGTTGCTATTTTTGGAGTAGGTGGAGTAGGTGGCTACGTTGTAGAAGCTTTAGTTAGAAGTGGCGTAGGAACATTTGACTTAATAGATGACGATAAGGTTTGTTTAACTAATTTAAACAGACAGATTATAGCTACAAGAAAAACTGTAGGAAAATATAAGGTAGATGTTTGCAAGGAACGTATATTAGAAATTAATCCTGATGCAAAGGTAAACACTTATAAGTGTTTCTTTTTACCTGAAAATGCTGATGAGTTCCCTTTTGATGAATATGACTACATTGTAGATGCTGTAGATACTGTTACGGCAAAGATTTCATTAGTTATGAAAGCCCAGGAGAAAAATGTAAAAATCATCAGTAGCATGGGTGCAGGAAATAAACTTGATGCCAGTGCATTTAAGGTGGCTGATATATACAAGACAAAGGTATGTCCTTTAGCCAAGGTAATGAGAAGAGAGTTAAAGAAACGTGGTGTAAAAAAATTAAAGGTTGTATATTCAGAAGAGCCTGCGATGACACCGGTTGAAGATATGGCAATTAGCTGTAGAGCAAACTGCATCTGCCCACCGGGAGAAAAACACAAATGCACTGAAAGACGAGCAATTCCAGGTAGTGTGGCATTTGTACCATCAGTAGTTGGCTTGATTATTGCAGGTGAAGTTGTCAAAGATTTATCGGTATAATTTTGATGTAGGTTATTTAACACATGTTTTCTACAGAAAAATATTTTGGACAAAGTAGAAAAAATAATTACAAAAAAAGTAGTTATAAAAATAATTATAAAAGATTATCAGTAATCAAATGATACTTATATAATATTTGGAGGAAAATTATGAACATTTCAGCAAAAGAAATGAAAGCATTGGATAAAGATTCATATCAGGTTATAGACATTAGAAGTGAATTGGATATTTCTTATGGTGCCATACCTGGTTCAATACATGTTTCCCCTGATAACATAGAGAATAATGAGAATATAGATTTTTCAAAAAAATTAATTATATGTTGTGCAAGAGGAAAAAACAGTTTAGAAATAGCAGAGAATCTTTGTGAAAAGGGCTATGATGCAGTGAATCTTGAAGGTGGTTACATTGCGTGGCTTATGGACACAATGAACGAAGAAATTGCAGAAAACAAAGCAAAGGATGTAGAGCAGAGTATTAGAAAAAAATATAAGAAAACTATCTGGTCTAAGTTTGCCAAGGCAATAAACACTTACGAACTGGTAAAACCGGGAGACAAAATTGCTGTCTGTATTTCAGGTGGTAAAGATTCAATGCTTATGGCAAAACTTTTTCAGGAATTAAAGAGACATAACAAATTTGATTTTGATGTGAAGTTTTTAGTTATGGATCCGGGTTATAGTCCTGAAAATAGAAAAGTCATTGAAGACAATGCAAAGAAACTAAACATACCAATTGATATATATGAGTCAGATATTTTTGAGTCAGTATTTAATGTGGAAAAGTCACCATGTTATTTATGTGCAAGAATGAGAAGAGGCCATTTATATAGTTTCGCACAGGAATTAGGTTGCAACAAAATCGCATTAGGTCACCATTACGATGATGTTATTGAGACAATATTAATGGGTATGTTGTACGGTGCTCAGGTTCAGACAATGATGCCAAAACTTCACAGTACAAATTTCGAAGGCATGGAATTAATCAGACCCTTATATTTAATTCGTGAAGATGACATTAAGTCATGGAGAGACTATAACGACTTACATTTCATACAGTGTGCGTGCAAGTTTACAGACACTTGCACAACCTGTAACAATGAAGAAAACAGATCAAAGCGTGTGGAAATAAAAGAACTTATTAAAAACTTAAAACAGGTTAATCCTTATGTGGAGAGCAATATTTTCAAAAGCGTTGAAAATGTAAATTTAGATACAGTTATTTCATACAAGAAATCAGGGGAGAAACATCACTTCTTAGATGACTATGACAGATGAAACTTATGCTGTAAACTGTACTGTTGATGGCGAAAACAAAAGAGGTCGCAAAATAATGTTTTTTGCGGCTCTTTTTAGTTGGTGCTATTGGATGGTTGGTTCAGTAATTGGTGGTGTGGTTGGATATATGTTACAATTTCGTTTACAATTGAAAAAGAAAGGATTTACAAATATGACTTTACAGCAGTTAAAATATGTGATTGCAGTTGCAGATACAGGAACTTTGACAAAAGCTGCAAAACAGTTGTTTATATCGCAGCCCAGTTTGACTAATTCCATACATGCCCTTGAAAAAGAAATGAACATTGAAATTTTCAGAAGAACCAATAAGGGCATTGTTATTTCAAAAGAGGGTGAGGAGTTTTTAGGCTATGCAAGACAGGTTTTAGAGCAGTCACAGCTTTTAGAGGAAAGATACAAGGGCACAAGTGGCAGAAAATTAAAGTTTTGTGTTTCTACACAGCATTATTCTTTTGCTGTAAATGCTTTTGTAGAACTTATTAAGGAATATGGAAAAGAAAAATATGATTTTAGTTTAAGGGAAACACAGACTTACGAAATCATAGAAGATGTGGCAAAAATGAAAAGTGAAATAGGCGTTCTTTATTTAAATGACTTTAATCAGGTGATTTTAAATAAGGAGTTGAAGTCAAATGAGCTAAAGTTTACTGAACTTTTAGTTGCAAAACCACATGTTTTTATAAGCAGTAAACATCCTTTGGCGAAAGAGAAAAAGGTTACTTTTAAAGATTTGGAAGAATATCCGTATTTGTCCTTTGAACAGGGTGAACATAACTCTTTTTATTATTCTGAAGAAATTTTTTCAAGTGAGGAAAAAAAGAAAAATATTCGTGTAAGAGACAGGGCTACTTTGTTTAATCTTTTGATTGGTCTTAATGGTTATACTGTTTGCAGTGGCGTAATTGATAAGGAATTAAATGGAGCAAACATTATCGCAGTACCGCTTGAGGGGAATGAAAACATGAGAATCGGATATATTACCCACAAAAAATCAGGTTTAAGCCCACTGGGAAAAATATATGTGGAAGCTTTGAAGAAATATATTGGTAAATAAGAAAATATATTTCAAAATAAGTAGTAAATAAATTAAAAAACAAAAATGTGTATATTTCTGGATGAAACTAACAAAAACAGTTATACACATATAGAAAAAGGCAATAATGTATAGCCAAAAGCATGGAGATAACCTATACACATACAGAAAAAGCCATGATGTGTATAACAAATAGATGTTTTTAAAAAATTGAAGCAAGGTATTGATTTAAGTATAGTATAGGCAGCTGGTAAGTACAGCGCAGAATAGGAGTTGCATATGAAACTGAGTAAAAACAACAAAGAAAGAGTGTATGAATTTATCACAACATATTCATTAGAGTATGAACATGATGAATACCCACGATTTACTACAAACTTTTTATCTCAAAAATTAAATATGCAAAGAACCAATTTAAGCAGCATCTTAAACCAATTAGTTAATGAAGGGAAACTGATCAAACAAAAAGGGCGCCCGGTCATGTATCAGTACATTAACTTATCTGAAGAAGCAGAAGAGGTTTTTAAGAGACTGATCGGCTATGATCAATCATTAAAAGATGCGGTAGCTGGTGCAAAGGCAACGATTCTTTATCCAAAGGGAAAGCCTAGTATTCTTATCACTGCACAGCGAGGATGTGGAGCACATTATTTTGCGGAAACAGTTTTTGAGTTTGCTGTGAAATCCGGCGTAATTAAAAATAGGGAAGCGTTACTGGTATTTGACTGTAAGGCTTACCAAGAAAATCCAGACTATCGACAGAAGTTACTTTTTGGAACTGAAGATGAAGTTGGAATTTTAAATCAATCAGAAGATGGAATGCTGTTTATCAATCATATTGATATGCTTCCGGCCTATGAAAGGAGGCGTTTACTTTCTACGAAAGAAAGAGGAATTTTAATCTGTCGTACTGATTTAAGTGTGAATCAGGAAATTTATCATTCATTACAAGAAAGAACAGATTTTGAAATCAAACTTCCAAACTTAAATGAACGATCTATGGAAGAAAGATTTCAATTGATACAGTGCTTCTTATATGATGAGATTAAAAATATTGGTAAAAATCTAGAAATGGATTCCAATATCTTATCTGCATTACTCCTATATGAATCAGATGATAACGTGACAGGATTAAAAAAAGATATTCATACAGGATGTGTAAATTGTTATGCACGAAAAGGAAGTTCAAAAAATAAATTCATTGAGATTTTACTCTCAGACTTTCCTACATATGTGAGAAAGGGATTAATATACTCTAAAACACATAAAGAAGAGTTAGAAGAATTAGTTTCAGAACAGTATGTTTACGCATTTACACATTCTACAATGTTGAAAAAGCAAGCACAAAAAAGCGAAGAAAAAAGAGATATTTATCAGTCGATTGATGATCGGAAGAAAAAATATAAGAAACAGGAGATCGAAGAGGAAGAAATTGATACATATGTATCAGTGGCCTTAAAAGAGGATTTCCAGAAGTATTATAACGAATTAAGTGGTAAAATTTCGAATCGGAACATGCTGGAAAATATCATTGCCAACAAGATGATTGAACATGTGGATCTGTTTTTGAAGAAAGCAGAAGAAACATTTCAGATAAAATACGATGAAAAGATTATGTGTGCTTTGTGTCTCCATATGAATTCAGCATTGATTAGAAATGAATCAAAACAAAGAGTATCAAACGAAGAAATTGTGCAAATGACAGTTTCTTATCCGCAGGAATATCAGTTAGCGCAGGAATTTATTCTGGAAACAGAAGAAGTCTTTCATACTAGATTAAATGTGGACGAGATTGTATTTGTCATGATGTTCCTCTTAGAAGAAAGAGTAACAAAAAAGCAACAGGTTGTTACACTGATTGCAATGCATGGTGATCATTCCGCACAAGAAGTTGTGAAAACAGTCAATATCCTTTCGAATGAAAATAATACATATGCATTTAACTTACCATTAGATCAAAATATGAAAGAAGCGTATGAGGATTTCAAGAAAGAAATCATTCGAATTGATCAGGGAAAGGGAATCATCCTGATCTATGACATGGGATCACTAAGGACAATGGCAGAATCCATAGCAGCGGAAACGAATATCGACATTCGATTTGTAGAATCACCGATTACATTGATTGGTGTAGCATGTAGTAACAAAGCAAGTGAAGAAAAAGGAATTGAAGAAATCTACGGATATCTTCAGGAAAATTTCAAAACAGCAGCATACAGCAGAAATTATGATGGTAGTAATAAGATTGTGGTCATCACATCAAAATCTGAAACAGAAGCAGAAAAAATACAACGCTTCATCAATGAAAACATGAGTTGGAATGATGTAAAGATCAGGAGGATTGTAGCAGCGAATGAAGGACAACTCTACAGCATGATTGATAGCATTGCGGAAGAGGGAGAGATTGTTGGGATTGTAGGTGATTATGATCCACTACTTCATCAATACCAGTTTATTGATGTAAATCAGTTAATGAAATCAGAAAAAACAAACTTAGATGACTATATTCAGACACAGAATGAATTGGATAAAACGGGAATCACCGAAACGTATGAATATTTGGAAGAGAATTTTAAAGAGCTGGACATGGCCAAAATTGAAGTGTATCTGGATGATTTCATGGACAAAGCACAGAATCTGTTAAAGGTAAGACTGGATGAAAACAAAAAAATCGGATTGATTATTCACATCGTATGTTTACTAGATAGGATCAGACAGGAATACACACCTTCCATCAGCTTTATTGCATCAGGTGTGATTGACAAGAACAAGGAAATGGTTCCAGAAGTGAAAAAGCTTCTGAGGCCAATTGAAAAAGAGTTTAACGTATATATTAATGATACGGAAATTGCAACGATCATTACGATTATACGAGAATAGGAGATTAATTATGACAAATGAAGAATTACAGATGATCAGCTTTGAAATTGTTTCTTACTCAGGAGATGCACGCTCGAAATTATTACTTGCACTGGAAAATGCAAAACAGGGAAAATTTGAGGAGTGTGATAAATTAGTAGCACAGGCAAATGATTGTTTAAATGATGCACATGATGCACAGATGGATGTGATGAAAGTAGAAGCAAACGGAGAGCCTATTCAAATGGGATTTATCATGACACATGCACAGGATCATTTAATGACCTCATTATTATTAAAAGATATTATCGGAACATTGATTGACGTTTATAGAAAATAAATAAAGAGAGGATAAGATTATGAATAAACTGATTAAAGCAATCGAAAAATTAAAACCATATTTCGATGCTATCGCAAGAAACCGATACTTAAAAGCGATCAAGGATGGATTTATTTCTGCAATGCCAATCGTTTTATTCTCAAGTATCTTCATGTTGTTAGCATACGTACCAAATATTTTTGGATTTTATTGGAGTAAAACTGTAGAAGCATTCCTGTTAAAACCATATAACTATTCTATGGGAATTTTAGGATTGGTTGTAGCAGGAACAACATGTTACCATTTAACAAAATCGTTAAACCGAGATATGCCAGTAGATAATCAGATTAATGCTATTTCTACGATGATGTGTTCTATGATTGGATTTATGGTCGTAGCAGTTGATTCCATTAAAGATGGATTTGCATCTGGGTATATGGGATCTAAGGGATTATTAACAGCATTCTTAGTAGCATTCTTTACAGCAAACCTTTATAAGTTCTTTATTAAGAGAAATATTACAGTTAAAATGCCAGATGCAGTGCCACCAAATATTTCACAGACATTTAAAGATGTTATTCCATTTGGAGTATGTGTACTGTTATTAACAATCTTTGATTTCTTCTTTAGAAAACAGTTTGATATGTGCTTTGCACAGGCAGTTATTCAGGTATTCCAGCCACTGTTTACAGCAGCTGATGGATATGTTGGATTAGCAATCATTTATGGAGCTATGGCAATGTTCTGGTTTGTAGGTATTCAGGGACCAGCCATCGTAGAACCAGCTGTATCTGCAATTTACTATGTAAATATTGCAAACAACTTACAGTTATACCAGGCAGGAAAACATGCAGCAAACATTTTAACACCAGGTGTACAGCAGTTTGTAGCAACTCTTGGTGGTACTGGAGCAACATTGGTAATCACTTTAATGTTTGCATTTATGGCAAAATCAAAAGAGTTAAAAGCTATTGGACGAGCATCTTCTATTCCAGTTTTATTCGGAGTAAATGAGCCAATTTTGTTTGGAGCACCATTAATCTTAAATCCAGTATTCTTTGTACCATTTATTTTTGCACCAATCCTAAACGTATGGTTATTTAAAATCTTTGTTGATTATATTGGAATGAACTCATTCTTATATATTTTACCATGGACAACACCTGGACCATTAGGATTATTCCTTGGTTGTGGTATGGCATTGAAGGCATTGGTTTTAGCAATCGCATTGTTGGTACTTGACTTTGTTGTATACTATCCATTCTTTAAAGTTTATGATCACGAGAAGTGTGAAGAAGAAAAAGAAAAAGGATTAGAAGAAGTTAACTCTGAAGAAGAACAGATTGAAGTTGATGGAGATACATTGAAATCTAAGAGAATCTTAGTCCTTTGTGCTGGTGGAGGAACATCAGGATTATTAGCTAATGCTCTTAAGAAAGGTGCAGAAGAACAGAATATTCCGCTGATCACAGCCGCAGGAGCATACGGAGCACATACCGATATCATGCAGGATTATGATCTTGTTGTTTTAGCACCACAGGTAGCATCTTTCTATCAGGATCTTAAGAAGGACACAGATCGTTTAGGAATTAAGTGTGTTGCGTGTGAAGGAAAACAGTATATTTCGTTAACAAGAGATCCAGAGGCAGCACTTAAATTTGTATTTAAGGTTTTAGAAGGAGACAATTAATATGAGATTACCAGAAAATTTTATCATGGGTGGAGCAACTGCAGCATATCAGTGTGAAGGTGAATCAAAGACTCATGGAAAAGGACGTGTAGCTTGGGACGATTATCTGGAAAAACAGGGCTGGTTCAGCCCTGATCCAGCCAGCGATTTTTATCATAAATATCCAGTAGATTTAGACTTATGTAAACAGTTTGGAGTTAATGGAATCCGTATTTCCATTGCATGGTCAAGAATCTTCCCATCAGGAGAAGGAGAAGTCAATCAGGAAGGTGTAGACTTCTATCATGCAATGTTTAAGAAATGTAGAGAAGATGGAGTAGAGCCATTCATTACATTACATCATTTTGATACACCAAATGAATTACATAAGAACGGAGATTTCTTAAATCCACACACGATTGATTGTTTTGAAAGATATGCAAAATTCTGTTTTGAAGAATTTAAAGATGATATTCGTTACTGGTTTACATTTAATGAAATCTGGCCAGTATCATCTGGACAGTATATCACAGGAACATTCCCACCAGGAGAAAAGTATGATGTAGTGAAGACAATTGAGTCTATGCACAACATGATGGTTGCACATGCTAGAGCAGTTATTGCATTTGAAAAAGGTGGATATGAAGGACAAATCGGTATTATCCATTCCTTAGAAACAAAATATCCATATGATGAGAAAAAAGCAGGGGATGTTTTAGCAGCAGAAAGGGAAGATGCTTTAACAAATCAGTTCTTATTGGATGCAACATTCTTAGGATATTATTCTTCAGAAACATTAAAACATATCAATTTCTTATATGAATTAGAAAATAAGACATTTGCACCAAAAGTAACTGATATGGAATTACTGAAAGAAGCTGCAAAATATAATGATTATCTTGGAATCAACTATTATCAGAGCCACTTTGTTCAGGAATATGATGGAGAAAGTCAGATCCATCATAATGGAACAGGTGCAAAAGGTACTTCTGTATACAGATTAAAAGGTATCAGCGAGCATATGTTCAAAGAGGGAATCGACAGAACAGACTGGGATTGGCTGATCTATCCAGAAGGATTATATGATCAGATTATGCGAATCAAAAAACAGTATCCAGACTACAATGCGATCTATATCACAGAAAATGGAATGGGATACAAAGACGACTTTAAAGATGGTACAGTCGATGATGAGCCACGTATTGATTATATCAAACGTCATTTACAGTGGATTGCAAAAGCAATTGATGAAGGTGCCAATGTGAAGGGATACTTTGTATGGTCATTAATGGATATGTTCTCATGGTCTAATGGATATAACAAACGTTATGGATTATTCTATGTAGACTTTGAAACACAGGAACGTTATCCAAAGAAATCCGCATACTGGTATAAAAAAGTTAGCGAAACAAAAGAGGTATAAACGTATGGTAGATTATAAAGGAGTCATTTTTGATTTCAATGGAACATTGTTCTTTGATAATGATAAACATGTATTAGCATGGAATGAAATTTCCAGACTGCTCCGTGGATGTGATATCACAGATGAAGAATTACATGGAAAATTTAATGGAACACCAAACGATCAGATCATCAAGTATATGACAGATGGAAAGGCATCGATTGAGGAAGTAAAGGAATATTCCTCTAAGAAAGAAGCATTTTACCGTGGATTTTGCAAAAAAGATAAAAAAAGCTTCCACCTAGTAAAAGGTTCTGTAGAGTATTTTGAATGGTTAACGAATCATAAACTTCCTTATACAATTGCGAGTGCTTCAATTAAGGCGAATATTGATTTCTTCCGTGAGTCTTTCCATCTTGATGAATATATTGCACCGGAAACTCTGGTATATGATGATGGAACTTATGAAAATAAGATTCAGATGTTTTTGGATGCTTCACAAAAGATAGGAGTTGATATCAAAGATATCCTGATTATCGAAGACTCCTTCTCCGGTATCAAAAATGCCTATAAAGCAGGATGTGATAAGATTCTTGTTGTATGTGAAAAAGACAAAGAAGATGAATATAAAGATCTTCCAGGCGTTCTTGGAACAATGCAAGACTTTGAACATATTTATGATTTCTTTTAATCTATCGATAAATAAAACCTGAAGGGTGAGTCGTTATGAAAAAAAATCTGATAACTACAGTGAATGTAATAGAAGAAAGAGAAAATAATATTACATTCTTTGAGATGAAAAACGATGAACTTCGAATCAGGGTAACAAATCTTGGATGCCATATCCTGTCCATTTTTTCAAAGGACAGGAATGGTAATCAAGAAGATATTGTTTTAGGATTTGGAGAAATCGAAGATTGTAAAGAAGATGGAACATATATGGGTGCCATTGTAGGGAGAGTGGCGAATCGAATCAAGGGTGCAACATTTGATTTGAATGGACAAACGTACAAATTGGCAGTAAATAATGGACCAAATCATTTACATGGAGGGAAAATAGGCTTTGATCATTCATTCATGGTTAAAGGAGACGAAAATCAACTCTGTTTATATGACAAAAAATCTGGACGCAAATTGACCGTATCAACAACAGTGCCAGCCATACAAATTTATACGGGAAATTTCTTAGATGAAGGATGTAACGGAAAACAAGGGAAACCTTATGAGAACCGAGATGGCGTAGCAATTGAACCACAGTTTCTACCAGACTCTATTCATATTGAAAAAGAGCCAAAAGTAATTTTAAGAAAAGGGGAAACTTATAAAGCTATAACCAAATATATTTTTCAAGTAGATGAATTATAACAGTGGTTATTTATTTCCTATGAGCGACCAGAAAATATGAAGAAATTCAGAATGTTTTCTGGTCGCTTTTTTTATATTTAAATTTAAGAAAAGGAGATTATAGATGAAATATGCAGTAGGAATTGATGTAGGAGGCACAAATACAAGAGTGGCTCTGATCAATGATGAATATAAAATTGTGGAAAGAGTACAGTTTTCAACAGATACACAAAATCCACAAGTGACATTAGAAAAAATTAATAATGTAATTAAAGGATTTGGACAAAAGATTGAAGGAATTGGTATTTCCTGCCCAGGACCACTTGATCTGATTCATGGAATTATTTTAGAAACACCAAACTTACCAGGATGGCATTACTTCCATCTGACAGAAGAATTGCAAAATATTACAGGGATTAAAGTACAGCTGCAAAATGATGCAAATCTAGCCGGACTTGCAGAAGCGGTGATCGGGGCAGGAGCAGGGAAGAGACATGTGCAGTTTTTAACAATTTCAACAGGAGTCGGAGCAGGATTTTGTATTGATGGGAAAATCTATCAAGGATCAAAAGGATTTGCACAGGAAGTTGCAAACTGTATTGTTTGGAAAAATGGTCCATCTCATGGAGTATTAAAGAGTGGATCAATCGAATCGATTGCCAGTGGAACA
>ERZ836829.1221-NODE-1221-length-17125-cov-3.646632_pt1 | contig 17125 bp, 17 predicted proteins | sample MGYA00519574_ERZ836829 | MGnify/ENA primary metagenome ERZ836829 (study PRJEB31850, sample SAMEA3708808) | human gut metagenome | biome: human gut; feature: human-associated habitat; material: faeces | place: China | collected 2014 ... | reverse complement strand
AAGAGATATGTGTAATGCGTTATTAGAATTAATGAAAGATGAATTAGATGAAAAACGAGAAGAAGGGGAAGCTCTTGGAGAAAGCAGAATCAATCAACTGAATCTTAAATTATCTGAGCTTAATAGAAGTGATGAGATTCTCAAGGCAGCAGTAGACAGAGAATATCAGAAGAAGTTATTAAACGAGTTTGGGCTTTAGAAACTCACGTCAATGAGAATCTTTCGGAATTTCAAAAAAGCGAAATGAAAGGTTTTTCCTCTCATTTCGCTTTTTCTATCGTCTGAAATTCCCCCTTTATTCCGCATCAAAATCTGTCTCAAACACGCCTTCCGGTGTTCGCATTGTCAAAATCCCCAGGTTGAAATCTTCATCCTGAATCGTGATATGATACTCAAAAATCACATCATCTTCGAACTTGGATAACAATACATAACTTCCATTCTCTTTTCCGTCAATCTGGTCACAGATGTCGTTGTATACATCTTCTCCGGAGATTGCTCTCGGATAACCGCTTGCTTTAATTTTTGCTTCGATTGCTTCGTATAATTCTTTCATCTTAATTTACCTCACCTTTTTATGTTGTTTCAACATCACTGTTTCAATATTTTTTCATAACCTGCCTCTGCCACAAATTGTTCCCTGTTTTATTTTGACCAGGTCGGTTCTTCATCTCCTGTATAATTAAACCGTCCGTCATTTTTCTCTTCTAGTGCTTTAATCATATGATATGTATACTCATTATACGGTGTCGGAATTCCAAGTTCCTTTCCCATACGGATCAGTGCACCTGAAAACATATCAATCTCTGTGTGTCTTCCTGCATCCAAATCCTGCAAAGTAGAATAACGCGCAGATGGCGGTACTGCACTTCCACGCCCGGAAGACGCCTCAGTCTTACTCAGATCGATTCCTTTCGCCTGCGCAATTGCTTCCAGTTCTCCTTTCAGTCCATCACTGATTGCCTTCATATGCACACTGTCACGGTAACATCCAACTCCCGCGCCGAGAATTGCCTGTGGCAGATTGTTACAGACATTCAGCCGAAACTTGCTCCACATCTCTTCTCTTGCATACTCTGTCGCCCGGAAATGGATTCCGGTATCCTTAAACAGTTCTTCAATTGCCCTGATGCGATCACTATCGTAAGGTGCAGTAAGTTCGCCAAAAATAATTCCGATTGTTGTCTCAGGATCAAAATGATAGCCATCTTCTTCCTTATGTGAAGCGACCTTGATCACTGCCGGAAGAAGATGCTCCACTCCTACTTTTTCTGCAATAATCTCTTCACTGTCTACCCCGTTCATCAGACTCATAATTACAGTATTCTCCGTGGTTGCTTTCTGAATACTTTCCAATGCCGCTGAAAATGAGCCATACTTCAATGCAACAATCAGTAAATCGACAGCGTCTGTTTCTCCGGGGTTCCATACTTTGGGATGGTATATTTTTCCGTTAATTGTGCATCCATTCTGTTTCAGTCTCTCTGCTCGTTCTCCTTCTGCGATCACTCCAAGCTCTATGTCATTTCTGCTCGATAATCCCCAGATTACATAAGAGCCTACTGCTCCGGCACCGAGGACTGCCACTTTCTTAATTTTCATTCATTTCTCCATTTCTTATCCGATCAGGACTTTTTGCCTTCAAAAGCGAAACCATAATGATGTATTCTTTCCTGCTCTTTGCACTATACAAAGATGCTGTTCGCAGTACTTTGCGAACAGCAATCACTCGTAAGTATTATACACTATCTTTCCCAAAAGAAACAGTACTATCTTACTCTTCCATCAGATCCGCCATCTGATACTTTGTCAGATCAACCTTTCCATCTACTACTTCCACACCGTCTTCTCTCAAAAGCTCTGCCTGTACATCTGCTCCGCCAAATGCAAATGCTCCGGCAAGCTCGCCTTTCGCATTCACAACACGGAAACATGGAATGTGATCTGGATCTGGATTCTTATGAAGCGCATTTCCAACTGCTCTTGACATCTTTTCATTTCCTGCCATCTTCGCAACCTGTCTATAAGTTGCCACATGCCCTTTTGGAATCCGTTTTACAGCTTCATAAATTCTTTTTGTAGGACTGTCTGTCACAAGATCATAGCTCTCACCGATCATCCGTTCAATATCCTTGTCCGGAACAGATCCATCCAGAATAATTGTGTTCCAATGCTCTTTATTCTGATGATATCCAGGAATTACCGATGGATACGCTGCACGCCAGAAATCCCTCCATCTCGGATCCGTCTTTACATTCAAATGGATCAATTCGTCTTTTTCGTAAATCCACAAAAATATCTTTTTCCCTGGCTTTACACGGATCACCTGCCATCGTTGGTCTTTAAAAGGCCTGTCTTCATAGCTGTCCGGGAAAGTTAATCCATAGGCAGCAGCTTCTTCTCTTGTTTTCATCTCATCTTACCTCTCATATTTTCATTTACGTAATTATTTTCCAAACCGGAAGGACAGATAATAGACATAATCATTCTTCTCCCTAAAATTTCCCTGCTCCATTTCTTTTACCGGAATTGCTTCCAATCCATCTTCTCCGTAAATCAATGCCATCAGACCCTGTTCTGTATCCCGCTGAATCGGAACTTCACCTTCCACTTGTGTCGCACTTCTTCCATAATATTCTCTGTTTTCTACATTTTCCAGAATCGGAAAATCTGTAGAACATTTAGAATAATCGTCTGCTATGATCAATTTCACTCGAAACAATTCAAAATCCGGTATCACAGCAATCACACCTCTTTTAGCCGATTCGATCCCATCATAGTCCAAATCTGCCACTTTACTTTTATTAATCAATTCTCCCGCCTGATACTCTGACAAATAAATTGTCAATGTCTTATACTCTTCTTTTGCATAAAAATTAAAAAGATATGCCCCATCTGCTCCCGACAATAACTCTGCGGTTTTCATTTCTGCACTTGTCCGGTCAACTGCTGTAATATAATTCTTCGGCTGCATCACCTTATGAACGAAAACTGCTCCTAAAACCAGAACCATGATCACTGCAAATGTCGTTACCACTGCTAAAATGCTCTTTAAATTTTTCTGTTTCTTTTTACTGTCTTTCGTAACTTGTATAATGTTGTCTTCTGACTTTTTTTCTACATTTTCTGCGTCAATATCCTCCCCTGCAAGAAATTCATTTATGCTGATTCCCAATATCTCACATAGTTCCATATAAACCGACACATCAGGTAAGCAAATGCCTCGTTCCCATTTTGATACTGATTTGTCACTCATATTTAATTTTTCTGCAAGCTGTTTCTGCGTCATTCCCAGGGCTTTCCGTTTCCCTGCAATATATTTTCCAATTTTAACAAGATCCATACATTTCACCTACTTTCTGTTTACACTAAGCATAAAGGATATTTTCCAAAATGAACACCCCTTTGGAGTAGAATTTGACACATATTCTCTTTTCTTGCATATTTTAAACGAGAATCTTATATCACTCTGGAGGATTTATGAAAAAGAAATTGATTTCCATAATACTCGCTTCTGCTCTGACTGTTGGACTGTTATCAGCCTGCGGTTCTGATTCTTCCAAAGATAATGATGCAAATTCCAAAATCGACACAACAGAAACCGGCTCCAACACAACCAAATCAGATACCAGCTCTGCTCCTGTCTCTGTGACATTGAACGAGGTAGCCCATTCTATCTTCTATGCCCCTATGTATGTTGCCATTGAAAATGGATATTTTGAAGATGAGGGAATTGAACTCACTCTCGTAACTGGTTTTGGAGCCGACAAGACAATGACTGCTGTCATCTCCGGTGAAGCTGATATTGGATTCATGGGATCAGAAGCATCCATCTACACATATAACGAAGGTGCTAACGATTCTGTCGTCAACTTTGCCCAACTGACTCAGCGTGCCGGTAATTTTCTTGTTGCCAGGGAAGAGATGAAAGATTTTAAGTGGACTGATTTAAAGGGGAAAGATGTTCTTGGTGGTAGAAAAGGTGGTATGCCGGAAATGGTATTTGAATATATTTTAAAGAAAAATGGAATTGATCCACAAACAGACCTCAACATCAACCAGGGAATTGATTTTGGTTCCACTGCTGCCGCCTTTTCAGAGGGAAGTGGAGACTTTACTGTTGAATTCGAGCCAAGTGCAACCGCTTTGGAAATGGAAGGAAAAGGATATGTTGTAGCCTCACTTGGTACTGACAGCGGCTATGTTCCTTACACTGCCTACAGCGCAAAGAAGAGTTATCTCGACAAACATCCTGAGATTATCCAATCCTTTACAAATGCGCTTCAAAAAGGTATGGATTTTGTTCAGATTCACACGCCAGAGGAGATTGCTTCCGTGATTGCCCCTCAATTTCCTGAAACAGATCTTAAAACCATCACAGCGATTGTAAACCGTTATTATGCACAGGACACCTGGAAAGCAGATCTTATATTTGAAAAAGAGAGTTTCGAGCTGCTTCAGGATATTTTGGAAAGTGCCGGTGAACTGGATTCACGCGCTCCTTATGAAAAACTTGTCACAACTGAATTTGCCAAAAAAGCTATGGAATAAATCATTTCTTGCAGAAGAAAACGCATTCCACTATAATAAAAAGGAAGCCAGACTTCTGGCTTCCTTTTTTCAAAAACGCAATAACAAAACAAATTACTTTTTTCGAAAGGACATTGTATTACTATGATTGATAAAAAACTGATTCCTTACGGGGGACTTAAGAAAGAACCATTTTCAGGTACACATCACGGAATGCGCTATTTCTTTCGCGGAGATGACGGAAAAAGCAGCACAACCTTCACCGTATTCATTTATCCAGAACCGTGGTGCTTTGAAGATACACCGGAAGAAGAGAAAGAACAAAAGACATTTCCGCTCTCCGATGAAGGAATGGATGAAGCCATTGCCTGGCTTTTCGAACGTTTTGAAGCTGAGAGATCAAAGTGGCTGAATGCGAGCCGCGATGCAATGCACATTGTGAATAATCAAACTTTCTGATTATAATCCCCAAACATCTTCTTCATATGAACATTCATAATATAATAATACATCGCGATCAGGAGACCTCCTGCCAGCACCCATGCTGCCGGGCTTGCCAGACATACTCCAAGGTAACTTCTTTCCTTCGCTGCAATCAATGCTACCACACCTCTTCCGATCAGTTCAGCAACACCGGCCATCATCGGCAGCAGTCCGTAACCGAGTCCCTGAATTCCATTTCTGTAAATATTCACGATTGCAAGCGGAATGAAGAAAAATCCGATACATTTCAGATAGATATCCACAGAACTCATAATGATATCCACATCCTCTGAGACAAACAGATACGTCATGTATTTTCCTGCTGTCATAATAAATGTCGCCGCCACAAGAGAATAACCGATGCCAAGGATTGTGCAAGCCTTGAACCCCTGACGAATCCTCGGTACATTTCCGGCTCCGATATTCTGGGCTCCGTAAGTTGCCATCGTTGTTCCCATCGCTACATATGCCTGCGTGACAACCTGCTCAATCTTACTTGCCGCAGTAAATGCAGCCACAAGTGTAGAACCCAAAATATTCAGGGCAGACTGAACCATCATAGTTCCAATTGCCGTGATGGAATATTGCAACGCCATCGGAAGTCCGATTTTCAGCTGAATCGCATAAATCTGCCCTCCAACATGCCAGTCTTCCTTCTTCAAATGAAGAAGCGGAATCTTCCACATAATATAAATAAGACAGAGTACACCTGATATGCCCTGTGCTACTACCGTCGCGATTGCCGCACCCGGTGCGCCCATCTGAAATACAATGATTAAAACCAGATCCAACACGATATTCAGCAACGCACTGATAATCAGAAAGTACAATGGAATCTTACTGTTTCCTAATGCTCTTAAAATACTGGATAACAAGTTATAAAGCATCTGCGCCAGGATTCCTCCGCTGACGATCATAATATACTTATATGCATCTGCAAAAATATCTGACGGAGTATTCATCAGATGCAAAAGTGGTTTCATAAATAACATAAAAGTAACCGTAAGGAACAGACCGACCAACAACGAAAGGAGTCCTGCCCCCGCAACGGTGCGCCGCATCCCCTGCATGTCTCCTGCGCCAAACTTCTGCGCTGTGAGAACAGTAAATCCGGCTGTCATTCCAACTACAAATCCATAGATTAGAAACATAATTGTTCCTGTACTTCCAACCGCGGCAAGTGCTTTCGTTCCAACGAACTTACCTACGATCACAGCATCCGCCATATTATAAAACTGCTGGAAGACATTTCCCAGAAAGATGGGAAATGTAAAACTTAAGATCATCTTCATTGGGCTTCCAACGGTCATATCATTCTGTACTGATTTCATTTTGCTCCTCCTTTTCCGTATTTATCAGTGACTACATACATAACACATCCCGTCCGTTGATTACTGTTCACAAGAATTGTTTCGTAACCAACGGACGGGATGTGTTTTTGAAAAACGTGCTTATTATATACTAGTTTTTCCCTGATGTAAATATCCTGAAAAGGAGTTTTTACATTTCTTTCAAAACGTAACGATTCACTCAAAAATCATCTATATAGGAAGATGCTATTCCAGGAACAGCACTTCTTCCTCCACCAGCTCCAGCGCATCCGGCATTCCTTTTTCCCGGATTTTCTCCTGATTTTCTCTCTGCACAAACCAGGAAATCACAGACGGATCTGCCTCTTCATTTGCAGGTTTCAGATAATAATTATCTTCGAAAGGGAGTGCTGCCTTACTCTCTAATAGAAATGGAATCTGATTCTTTCCACCTTCTCCCCAGACCGGAACAAAATCATGTGCACGATAACCGATATAGTTGATATTTTCTGGGATATTTCTTTGCTCTGTACGCAACGTAATCCCCCAGTCTGTCAGTTCTGCGGTATGATCATCCACATAAACTGCTCTTGTGAAATTCTTGCATCCAGTCAGCCGTGCCGCTTCTTTTCTCTGCGGATTCTGGAACAATTCTTTCGTCTTCCCTGCTGCCACAATCTGCCCCTGATCGATGATCAGCAGTTCTTCACTGAGCCGGTACACTTCATCTCTGCTGTGAGAAACCATGATTACAGTACCTTCGTAGTCATTGAGAAGCTCCAGTAATTCCTGCTGCAGACGGTCCTTCAGATACATATCAAGTGCTGAAAACGGTTCGTCTAAAAGGATCACATCCGGTTTATAAGCCATAATTCTTGCTAGTGCGACTCTCTGCTGCTGACCTCCGGAAAGTTCCGACGGGAATCGTTTTTCCAGTCCTGTCAGCTGAAATTTCTCAATCATCTCACGTACACGATTTGCATTCTCCTGTTTTTTCCCTTTTAATCCGGCGGCAATGTTTTTTTCCACCGTCATTGTCGGGAAAAGTGCATAATTCTGAAATAGATAGCCGATGTTACGCTTCTGCGGTTTTAAATTCACTTTATTTTCGCTATCATAAACTGTTTTTCCTTCAATCTTGATCACCCCATTCTCCGGCGGCTCAATCCCTGCAATACTCTTTAATGTCATGCTCTTTCCACAACCGGATGCACCGAGGATTCCGATTCGTTTAGAATCGCTTTTAAAGTCTATGTTCAGCTCAAATGTACTCAGTTTTCTCTGAATCTTTACTTCTATCGCCATCTCTTACCACCTCTTGACATTCTTCATTTTCTTGCCTGAGATCAGATTCATCAGGAAAATAACCAGAAATGCGATCACCATGACAATCGCAACCCACACACCCGCTGTCATATAGTCTCCGTCCTGAATGACCATTGCGATCTTCTGCGAGATTGTTCCTGTCTTTCCCGGAATATTTCCTGCAAGCATAGATGTCGCTCCATATTCTCCGAGTGCTCTGGCAAATGTAAGAATTGTTCCGGATGCGATTCCCGGACCGGCTGTCGGGATCACCACCTTCCAGAAGATTTCTGTATCTGACATACCAAGTGTTCTTCCTGCGTAAATCAGATTCACATCAATCTGTTCCATTGCAGCACGGGCATTTCTGTACATCAGCGGAAATGAAATTACTGTCGCAGCAATGATACATCCAAGCCATGTCTGCACAACTTTAATTTCAAAATTTTCAAATAAAAAGATTCCAAACGGTCTTCTCCTGCTGAAGATCAGTAACAGAAAGAAGCCGGCCACTGTCGGCGGAAGTACCATTGGCAAGGTCAGTATTCCATCTATAATAGCCTTTTTCCCCGGAGTTGTCTTCACAACCTTACGTGCCGCATAGATTCCAAGGAAAAAAGAAAAAATCGTAGCCACGATTCCTGTCTTGATTGAGATAAAGAGTGGGCTCCAATCCAGATTTTTTAAGATCTCTAGCATTTCATCCATTATATTTTCACACTCCTTTTGGTAAAAGGAGGCTGTCCGAAACTTTCATTTCTGGCAGCCTCTGCTTCTATAGTAACACATGCATTACTATGAACAAAATCTTTTATTCTACATTTGTATCAAAATAATAAGACTCAAATACTTTCTTTGCATTGTCTGACAGAACAAACTTGATGAAATCATCTGCTGCTGCGTTCTGTGCGTCATCTGCTTCGTCATTTACTACACGTGCGATCGGATAGATTACATTTCCTGTCAGATCATAACCTACTGTCTGAAGGATATCAAGCTGATCTTCGAATCCGTATGTATCAGAGTAATAAGTTGTTCCGACTTCACAAGATCCTTCTACTACTGCTGAAAGGACTTTGCTTACGTTGTCCTGCTCACTGATCTCAAGTCCGCCAAGTGCTTCGGATACTTCTTCCGTTGTAATTGTAGAAGGGTCATCTACTTTCGGAAGAATGTCCATATTCATAAGTGCAGTTCTTGTATACTTACCTACCGGTACGCTTCCACCTGCAAGTGCAAAGCTCTCAGCTTCACTTATGTTATCAAGTCCTGTCACCTTTGTTCCACTGTCTTTTCTAGTCACAACTACTACCTGGTTGTTTACAACATTTGCTCTTGTTCCGTCTACGATCAACTTATCCTCCTCCAGCTGATTCATCTGTTTCTGAGCTGCTGAAAAGAAAATATCACACTCATATCCTTCTTCAATCTGTGTCATAAGTGTACCTGAACTGTCTGCATTGTATGTGATCTTTACATTCGGATGCTCTTCGTTGTACTGTGCTGCAAGCTCATCCATTACATTCTTTAAGCTGGCTGCAATAAATACCTGGATCTCTGTTTCTTCTTCCTCACTGCCTTTGTTGTCAGTTGCTTCTGTTTTTGCTGTGTCGTCTGTCTTTTCGTCGGCTTTGGATCCACATCCAGCCATAGAAAATACCATTACGGCCGCCATCATTGCTGCTAAAATTCTCTTTTTCATCTCGTCTCCTCTAGACAGGCATCTCATTCATAAAAATGTTGTAATTATTCCTGTCTTTTCTTTATAAATGATGGTCTTATTATAACCGATTTGTTTTATTTTAACAATCGCTTTTCTAAAAAAGTTGCGATTTACGCAACTTTTTTCATCAACTAAATTATAATAATGTCATATGGCTGTTTTTTATAAACTGACTATTCTTCAAAGATATCTTTATATCTCTTCTCTGCATATTTCGTCACATCTTTTTCCAGCAGTTCATATTTTCTGAGTATGTCTTTCCCTGCTTCGCTTACACTGGCCACACCGCCATGCTTGCCTCCCGGACTTCGCTCTACGACAGTATATCCGAGTTCTTTCTCTGCACTTCTGATCAGGCTCCAGCCCTTACTGTAAGACATTCCTGTCTTTGCACAGGCGTCTCTTACCGAACCAAGTGTATCGATCTGACGCAGAAGGAATACGATTCCCGGACCAAAGAAGCTCTCATTTTTCTCCAACTGAAGCTTCACTCTCGGACGGATTCTTCTCCCCTTTTCTTTCTCTTTTAAAATCTCACGGAAAGGTTCTCCCTGCCCGGAGTAAATCGCTACACCTTTGTCTTCCACCGGAACGAAAATGCGTTCTACATTCAGCGCATCCATGGCGCCTTTAAGTCCACCTTCACCTTCATAAGAAGCAAACTGATCGATCATACTGCGATCCATCAGGATCGGATGTCCTTTTCGTTCTTCCCAGACAGGTACATAGACTTTCTCATGATCGTTTTCATTTTCTTTCGCTTTTTGCATCAACACACGTACGGTATCTTCTGTGAAAAGAGAAACTCCTGCCGGACAGAAAAAGAATTTTTCACAGCGCGGTTTCAGGTAGTTCATTCCTCGAACTGCTGACGTAATCATCTCTTCCTTCTCATAATCTTCACTGCGAAGGAATACCGCACCAAGCTTCGCCAGTTTCTTCTCCACCTGCTCCGCCTGGTATCCTGTGATCAGCACGATTTCATCCACGCCTGCTCTCTTGAAATTTAAAATCATCTGACGCAGAACCTGGATTCCATCCACCGACTTCATCTTATCATAGATCTTATATCCACCAGATTTTCCTGCTGCCGCAATCACTGCTCCTATCCGCATTCTCATTCTCCTTTCAGCTCATCGCTGCTATTTTATTACTGTTCTCACTATATGCAACCAGCAACTCTATCATTATGCCGTTCCGAGATCTTCTTTGCGATCGATATCCTGAAGTTCTCCCGCCTGTACCGGCACAATTTTCAGCGAATCTAAGTTTTCTTTCAATATCTTCTTTCCACCGATATCTCCATCTAACTCCAAAAGTTTATCAAAGAATCTCTTATCCCACAAGACCGGATTGCCATTTCTTGTTCCTTCGCCTGCACAGACGATCTTTCCCGGATTATGAAATGCTGTATTTATGATTCTCTGAATTGTAGATTTTTTTAATCTTGGCTGATCGCAGACACTGAACAGAACTCCTCGAAGCTGTGTTCCTTCTTCTTTCGCATCCTCGATTGCTTTTGTAAGACCGAGCTTTACAGAAAGAGAGATTCCCTTCTCCGGTTCTTTATTGCATACGACTGTGCATCCGGCCTTCTCGGCAACCTGTGTGATCTCTTCTTTTCCGGTCACCACATAAGACTTAAATCCCTGAAATGCTTCAAATCGGCTGATTGCACTTTCATACATTGCTTCGCCTTCTACAACAGCTTTCAGTTTATCTGAACCGAATCGTACACTCTGACCTGCTGCCAATAAAATCAATGCATACTTTCCTCTGCTCTTTTCATAACTGCAGACTGCATCGAGTACACCGCCACCGATTGCTCTTGCCTTGTCTGAAATCGTCCGACAGTGCTCCAGCTTAGCACGTGCATCAATATCTCCGATCTTCAGCCCCTTTGTCACCTGAACTCCCGGCTGAAGCATTCCGCGAACGATGCCGTCCATCAATGCATAGATCGGTTCTCCTCCTGTAATTGCAACAATCTGTCCTTTGCGTACCAGATCGCCGATCACTGCCTTCGGTTCAATCACTCCGTCTGCTGATGCTTTGATCAGACGCTCAATAGAATATCCTCCGACATTTCCCGGAACTCCGGTATTCGGGATCGCACTTCCATCCCAGATCACATTGCCCAGTGTATGCCCTCTCTTTGTCTCAACCACACAATTACAATCTTCTCCTGCAGTAAATCCAGGTCCGACTCCGATCACAAACGGTGCATCTGTGATCTTCGTTCCGAGATTTCTCTTTGCAAGGATGGCATCTACGATCACATCCGGCTGAAACCACTCTACACATTCTGCCTTCGGATCAACGAGCACAGGAATATCTCCCTCTTCCATGATTTTCTCTGCTTCTTGCTGATTCTTTGCCAGGCATGCTGTCATATCTTCTACAACTGCCTCACCTTCATAAACTGCTCTGGAAAATGCAACCAGTCTGCGGACTGTCAATGGCACAGCAATATCTGTCATCATGATCTGGTGTCCTGCGCTATACAATCTGGATGCGATTCCTGTTGCCAGATCTCCCGCACCTTTAATTAATATCTTCATCCCAATACTTCCCATCTATTTTCCTGAGAATCTTCTATAATTCTCCGTTATTTTCTAATTTATTTACAGTCAAGATTGATCTCTGCACTCTTTCTGCGATATTTATTGCAGCATATAAGAGGTCACAAATACATTCTTGATTCCATTCTCATACAAGCACTTTGCAATCTTACATGCTCTGTCTCGCCGTTCCTTTGTGTCTGCCTTGTTCAGTACAACCATATACTCTGCCTGCTTCGGACAGCCTTTTCGCCCGCCCTGTTCATGACATGCAAGCTTTATCAGGTCCTCTTCTGTCACCCGATCTTCCTGCTGTTTTCCAAGAAGCTCTGCTGCCTTTTCGCTTCGAAAACAAATCTCTTCGAGCTTTTGATCCAAAGCGTCCATTCCATAAACGGAAAATACATGTGTTGTCTGTGGCAGGAGCACAGGTTCTTGTTCTCCCGGTACTTTTAACGGCAGCATCCTTGCTCCGTCCGCTTCAATCAACAATGGGATTCTCCATTTTTCTATTTCTTTCAAAATCGTCTCTGGAACACTGCTCATCTTTCCCTTTTTCGCCTTTGTTCCAATCCAGGCCTGTCCATATTGTTCAAGGCATTCCTTCACTCGTTCAAGCAGCTCGTTCCCTTTACTAATCCACTCTTCCTCTTCAGCCACACAACTCCATGGAGTCGTCTCTTCTCTCATATGAGTTGTTGTAAGAACAATTGCCTTTTTCCCCATCAGCGCATACTCTTCTGCAAGCCTTCTCAATGTAGAGGTCTTTCCTCCCGCACCGACAGCAGCTATCATCGGACATTCTGTATAGTCAGGCTTTACTACCGATAAGAAAGAGTCTGCTTCACAAAGTCTGTCATCTCTGAAATAGCTTATCATTTTACAGATCCCTTCTTTCTATATTTCTGCGTCTTTTGAAAAGAAGATAGCCCACAGGCAGATGCCTGTGAGCTATCTATCTCACATATTATCACTCTGGTCTCACTCAATTTCCACCGGAGCAATCTCACATAAACCTTCTGCTATTATCTTAACAGATATGTGTAGTCCTTGCAAACAGTCTCCATTACTTTCTGAAGTGCTTCCGGAATCTTTGTCTCTTCTCCAAGTGTCCAGTCGAGGATCTCTCCACAGAAACGAACCTTGCAGTGTACTGCATCTTTATCCAGTACTGTGAATCCCTGATTCTTGCTGTCTGCCATGTCGTTCTCGTCCATGAATAATGTGAATTTATCCAGGTACGGAGCACTGTCGTATGGACAGAAGCTCTTACAGTTACCACATTCATTACACATGTAATCCACGTGGATGATCTGATGTTTCTCCAGTCCCGGAACCTTGATTGCTACATTTGCTCTGTTCGGGCAAACTTCCTTACAATTCTCACAGATTCCTGCACAGTTAAGACATCTCTTAGCCTCTGTGCTGTCTTCGCGTACGTCTTCGAGGTTACCCTTTCTCTCGTATACAACAGCTTCATCTGTCTCTGCATCGAAATCTCTTACAAGAGTCTCTCCGATCACTGCCTGAGCAGCTTTAAGACCATCACGGATACCTTCTACTACTGTAGCCGGTCCGCCAAGTCCATCACCAACAACGTAAACGTTCTCTACGTTTGTCTCTAATGTCTCTTCATTTACAAGAGCACGTCCTCTGTCATTTACATTGATTCCGTTTGCTTCGTAAAGAGCAGTCGGAACTTTTTCACCAACAGCTGCGATCACTGTGTCAGCCGGGATCTCTTTGAGTTCTCCAGTCTTCACAACGCCTCTTCTTCCGGAAGCATCCATATCGCCAAGAACCATAACTTCGCAGATCAGTTTTCCATTCTCAAGTTTAACAGGAGAAAGGAGTTCCATGAATTCTACGCCGTCCTCTACTGCCATTACCAGCTCTTCTTCGTCTGCCGGCATATAGCGTTTTGTTCTTCTGTATACAAGATATACATGTTCAACGCCTGTTGTACGTTTTGCTGCTCTTGCTGTATCCATTGCTGTGTTACCACCACCGATAACTACAACGTTCTTACCGATATCAAGTTTTCCGTCATTTGCCTTGAAGTCAGCCAGGAACTCGAGTGCATTCTTAGCTTCACCCTGCTCAAGTCTTAATACTCCAGGCTCAGAAGCTCCTACTGCAAGGATCACTGTTGTAAATCCTTCTGCTTTCAGTGCTGCTGTATCTTTTACTTCTGTATTCAGACGAACTTCAACGCCCATCTTCTCAAGAAGTGCTGCATCCTTGTCGATAGATGTTCCCGGAATTCTGAACTCTGGGATCACGTGGCGAACAACTCCGCCGAGAGCGTCGTTCTTCTCAAATACTGTAACCGCCATTCCGGCTCTGCGCAGGAAGTAAGCAGCTGCCATACCAGCCGGACCTCCACCGATTACTGCTGCCTTGCCTTCTTTTGTGATTGCAGGTGCTGTCAGCTTGTTCATCAGTGCTTCGTATCCGTTCTGAGCCGCCTCGAGCTTCATCTCACGGATATGTACCGGTGACTCATAGAAGTTACGTGTACATTTGCCCATACAAGCATGTGCACAGATTGTTCCTGTAATGAATGGAAGTGGATTCTTCTCTGTGATAACATCCATAGCTTCTTCATATTTACCAGCTTCTACAAGCTGCAGATATGTTGTGATATCCTGGTGGATCGGGCATCCTTCTTTACAAGGAGCGATGAAGCAGTCGATCAGCGGAACCTGTTTGTTGATCTTCCTAGACGGAAGCGGTTTTACAGCCTTTACATGATATGGGCTTGTCTTTGCTTCTTCAACCAGTTTCTCTGTCTTGGCAGCGTCGATACCTGTGAATACAACGCCTTCTTTCTCAAGAAGTCCTGCAATCTGGCAAAGTCTGTCATATCCGCCTGGTTTCAGGATTGTTGTAGCCATTGTTACCGGCCAGATTCCTGCATCGATGATTCCTTCGATGTTATGGAAATCAGCACCGCCTGAATAGGAGATTCTCAGTTTTCCACCGAAATCTCTTGCCAGCATATTTGCTACGGAGATGGAAAGTGGATACAGAGATTTTCCTGACATATACATCTCTTCACTTGGAAGTTCGTTCTGTTTTACATCAACCGGGAATGTGTTAGTGATCTTCACACCAAACTCCAGGTTTCTTTCCTGACAGACAGCGATCAGTCTGTTCAGCATCGGAACAGCATCCTCGTACTGCAGGTCGTCTTTGAAGTGGAAGTCACCGAATGCGATATAATCGTATCCCATGTCATCCATTGTCTTTCTTGCATACTCGTATCCAAGAAGTGTCGGGTTACATTTGATAAATGTATGGAATCCCTTTTCTGTGATCAGATACATTGCGATCTTCTCAATTTCTTCCGGAGGGCATCCGTGAAGTGTAGAGATTGTAACAGAATTACAGATATCACCGGAAATGCTTTCGATATCTTCTGCTGTCACTTTCTCGAACAGGTCAACATGCTCAAGAAGATAAGCCTTGCAGTGCTTGAAAATCTCTGAATCCTGTGCATGCTGCATTGTGTTCAGGAATGTGTCAACCTTCTCTGATTTGATTCCGGCAAGATCATATCCAACACTGATGTTGAACTGGAATCCGTCCATGCTTCCAAGTCCGAATTCTTTTGAGATCACTTTCAGAAGGAACCATGCTTTGATGTACTCCTCCATTGCCTGTGGAACAAATAGCTCTGTAGACCACTCACAGTTGTAGCACTCGTCATCAGCCTTGATACATGGTCTGTTGATGCATGCTGCAAGCTCGTCTCCGTCCATTACCTGAACTGTCTTCAGCTCGAAGAAACGGCTTCCTGTGTAGTAAGCTGCGATAATATTCTGTGTCAGCTGAGTGTTTGGACCTGCTGCCGGTCCGATTGGTGTCTCAAGATCGCGCCCGAAGATTGTGCGGTTGAACTTGCTGTCCGCATGATATGGATGACGCTCTCCAAATACTGTTCCATTCTCTTTGTACTCTGTCAATGTCCAGTTTAAAAGCTGTTCAAATGACATAGGTCTCATAATTTCACTCATACTTTTTACCTCTCTTTCTTTTATTGGAGAGGTACTTTTAAGTGCCTTGTTATTAATATCCGATTACTCTCAAAATATGTTCTTCTACTGCATCAACTGCATTTCCATTAATAACCTGAGTACGGCCAAAAAGTGATACATTTTTTCCACTAAAAGCCAGCTGACACCGATAAACAGTAGTAACACCATTTATAGCCTGCGCACGTTCCAAATGCATCTTACTGTCTTTTGCAGGAATCATCCTATCTGAACACTGCCCCAAAGTAGAATGCGGACGCCATATAACCTCTAGATAGTCATAATTGGTGTAATCATCTTTTAAAGTAAAACTGCTTGTTGTATCACCGTCAAATAAAACAGTTCCCAACAAAATTTTTTTACCACTCGAATCTTTAAGTTTGCCCATAAAGGCATTTAGACTGTTTTTAATTATGCTGTTCTTTTCCACATATAGCATGTAATGTAGGGCTGGAGCAGTTCCGGGTCTTTTCCGGCTGTATCCGTTACCCTTGTTGTATGGGTTGCAATAACGCCTCCGCTGCCGCCTTCACCATCTGCTCCAACATTGACAAACTGATTATAATTCGGAACCCCGGGAACTGTACCCATTGCCTGATAACCAATTGTCTTATTGTTGCTGTTAACCGCACCAATCATAGCCCTTAACGGTGCTATTTTATTACCGCCTGTTTTCTCAACAGTCTTGAAATCACTATCAGATGCATTTACTCCAACCGGCACTCTGCCAGAGCCCCATGTTGTCCATGTTCCACCAAAATATTTTGATGGATTCTCGTTAACTGTTGAAAAATAAATACTGCCAATTGGGTAGATGTGGTCTACTAGGCTTTTACCGTTTACGTTAACAAGCATAATTATCACGTGACAAGTCTAAATGCTTGTCACCACCAGTCCTGTTAAAAATAAAAAGGCACTTTTGCAAGTACCTCTTAATAATATAAATACACGCTGTAGCGTGTGTGTGTGTGTGTGTGTGTGTGTGTGTGTGTTCAACCCTGCCGGGTGTTTCACACTCTTGATAAATCGTTTATTCATAAATTTCCTCCTGTTTCTTAATCATCCAACGCTGTCGTCATAGTATACTGCTAATCCGAGCGTGTCTTTGTGGTCATTGAGTACATCGATAAGCTCGTTAATATACTGTATTGTAATCTGGATTTCACTCCATACCTC
>ERZ836829.1209-NODE-1209-length-17301-cov-9.783718_pt1 | contig 17301 bp, 18 predicted proteins | sample MGYA00519574_ERZ836829 | MGnify/ENA primary metagenome ERZ836829 (study PRJEB31850, sample SAMEA3708808) | human gut metagenome | biome: human gut; feature: human-associated habitat; material: faeces | place: China | collected 2014 ... | reverse complement strand
CATCGGCAAAATCCTGTTACAGTGCGCGGGCATGGAGTGCCCGTGTACTGTAACGCAGTAAGGTTATAAGTTGATCAATGGAAGTACAGAGTTTTGGGAAAAGGGGAATACATTATGGAGAACAGGAACACGATCCTCGTGGTCGGCCAGGCGAAGCCGAGCAAAGAGGATGCGATCTACAATCTGCACGGGGAATTTTATATCAGTCTGATCGTGGAGCGGGAGACTGGAAAAATTTTGGAGCTGGACTGCAATACGATCCTGGATGTGACAAAGCGGTTTGTGGCATCGATGTTTGTCGGAAAAAGTTTAAAGACGGATATTCCGGCGATCGAGAAGGAGATCCGGGAGCGGTATTTTGCGCTGACGCAAAAGCCTCTGATCGCGTGTATGAAGGACGCGTGCAACCGGTATCTCACGGCAATCGGGGAGAATTGTCCGCAGAAGAAGAGCTGAGGAGACTGAAAAGATGCAGGAATGTCTGATCAGACTGAGCTGAACGACCGGTTAAAGGAACTTTTAACAGAGCAGAGATGAGAACTATAACATAATTGTATAGATCTGGAAACAAAAGAGTATAAATTTTAACATTCTTAAGACGGAGCTTGTCTCCGGCTGTTTTTTTCTTGTTTTTTCCGGGATGGATTGACAAGGGGAAAAAACATGATAAAGTTATGAATGCTGTTTTTCAAAACCCCATGAAAAAGCGGCAGATAGACAGAGGTCTGGCATGAAAAAATGATTCCACAGAAATATCCGGGAGACAGGTTTTCTGCGATATGTTGAGAAACATGTGACCCTGTTATCATGAAAATCTAAAGTATGAAAAAGGAGTACCCCACTTATGAGTTCGTGGAATGATGTAACGAAAAAGGTGCGCGGGATGCGGAAAAATTTCGCATTCCGCTGTGCGATTTCTTTTGTGGCAGTTCTGGCATCTGCCCTTTTGCAGTCCTATGTGATCCTGGCGTTTATCCGTCCGGCGGGACTTTTGTCCAGCGGATTTACAGGACTTGCGATCCTGATCGACCGAATTACCGAGCTGTACGGATTTTCCGTATCGACTTCCCTGGCGTTAGTTGTCCTGAATCTCCCGGTCGCACTCATGTGCTGCCGCAGCATTAACGTGAAATTTACCGTATTTTCACTTTTACAGGTATTTTTCGCCAGCTTTTTCTTAAAAGTCTGCCATTATACCCCGTTGTTTGATGACCTGACCCTGAATGTGATCTTCGGAGGTGTTCTTTATGGACTCTCTGTTGTTCTCGCACTGAAAGGAAATGCATCGACCGGCGGTACCGACTTTATCGCACTTTATGTCTCAAATAAGACAGGAAAGTCGATCTGGAATTACGTGTTCATGGGAAATGTCTGCATCCTTGTGATCTTCGGACACATGTTCGGATGGAAATATGCAGGTTATTCGATCCTGTTCCAGTTCATTTCCACAAAGATGATCTCCACCTTCCATCACCGCTACGACCGCGTGACCTTACAGATCACGACCGAGAAGGCGGAGGAGATCATGAAAAAGTACGTCAGCCAGTACCACCACGGAATTTCCTGTGTGGAAGCGATCGGCGGTTACAGCCACAAAAAGATGTATCTGCTCCACACCGTGATCTCTTCCTATGAGATCAACGATATCGTCCAGCTGATCCAGGATGTGGATGAGCATGTGATCATCAACGTATTTAAGACGGAGAACTTCTACGGAGGATTCTACCGGGAGTCCCTGGATTAAGAAAATCAAAAAGTGATAAAGTAACTATTCAGTAGGTCTGCGCACTTGCTGCGCTGACCGTAATAAAACATGGGACGGAAGGCAAAAATCCCATCGGCGAAGCCGATCTGGAATGGATTTTGCTCGTAACTGTGAGGGTACTGAACAGTTACGTAATAAATTACAGACAGCACACAGAACTCTGATTGTCGACATGGAAGGAGTACGTGTGCTGTCTTTTTATTTACGCGGACAACGAGCCAAAGTCCGCGCTTGCGCGAGACCTTGGCGACTGTCGCGATAACAAGGGGAAACTCGCGAATCGTGTTTTTGCTTGTTTGACAGGAAATTCCTGCGTTAAATGTTGCGTACATTCGACTTAATGATGCCGCACACACCTTTTCTCCAGCATCGTCACCGCCTGATACAGCACCGCCGACAGCACACACAGGATCACGATAGACATGATCACGAGGTCCAGTTTGAAGACCTGGCTGCCGTAGATGATGAGAAAGCCGAGGCCTGCCTGCGCGGAGAGAAATTCCCCGATGATGACGCCGACGAGACAGAGACCGATGTTGACCTTCATGTTGCTGATGATGAGAGGGACAGAACCTGGCAGCAGGACCTTTGTGAGGACATCTTTCTGCTTCCCTCCGAGCGTATAGATCAGCCGGATCTGATCCGGGTCCATGGAGAGAAAGCCGTTGTAGAGCGTTAAGATCGAGCCGAAGACCGCCACGGAGACGGCCGCCGTGATGATCGTTTTCATGTTGTTGCCGAGCCAGACGATGAGGACCGGGGCGAGGGCGGACTTCGGCAGGCTGTTCAGCATGACAAGATACGGCTCCAGGATCTTTGCCAGCCGCCTGCTGGACCAGAGCGCCACCGCACCGAAGATCCCGATGCATGTCACGAGAAAAAAGCTGAGCATCGTCTCAAGAATCGTGATCCCCGTGTGATAAAAGATCGTCCGGTCCGCCGCCATGGAAAGAAAACAGGAGAGCACGCGGGACGGAGAACTGAAAATAAAATCATTCAGGATCCCGATGCGGGCACTGACTTCCCAGGAAACAAGAAACAGGATCAGAAACAAGACCCGGCAGGCAAAAATCTGTCTGCGGATCCGCCGTTCCTGTTCCAGATAGCGATGCTGGGCGGGAGAGACGGAGAGCGCTTCCGTGGGGATCGCACCCCGCCGCCGGAAAAAAAGAAAAGAAGCGATATCATGAAATTTCATCCGCTCCACCTCCGATCCCACATTTCGGTCCGTCATTTTCATCCTTTAGAGGAACACCCCCATACTTCCGATCATTTCCGTCCAAAGCCATCTCATCACCTTCCCCTGAATTTCCAAGAATCCTCCACAATTCATTAAAATAAGAAGAAAACTCCGGATAATTCCGCCGCTTCAAAGGACTCGTCTCATGGTCCGGAAAACGGATCAGAAGCTCCCCCTTGATCCGCCCGGGCCGGCTCGTCAGGACCAGGATCCGGTCTGCCGCGCTGACGGCCTCGGAGAGATCGTGCGTGATCAGGATCGCCGTCTTTTTCCGGCTGCGGATGATCGAGCTGATATCATCACAGACGGAGAGTCTTGTCTGATAATCAAGAGCAGAAAACGGCTCATCGAGAAGCAGAAGATCCGGCTCCAGCGCCAGTGTCCGGATCAACGCCGCCCGCTGCCGCATGCCGCCGGAAAGCTCGGACGGCCTTGCGTCATAAAAATACTGAAGCCCATACGCATCAAGAAGCTCTCTCAGCCGCCCGATATGCCCGGGATCACACTTCCCCTGAACCTCAAGCCCGAGAGAAGCATTTGAAAAAATCGTGCGCCACTCAAACAGATGATCACGCTGCAGCATATACCCGATCCCGGACGATCCCTTCGCGACCGGGATCCCATCCAGAAGGATCTCCCCCCGCTCCGGCGCCAGAAGCCCGGAAAGCAGCGAAAGCAGCGTAGACTTCCCACACCCCGACGGCCCGACAATACAAAGAAACTCCCCACTGTTCACATGAAACGATATATCAGAAAGGGCCTTCGTCTCTCCCTCCAACGTATGATAGGAGAAATCCACCCCATTCACTTCCAACTTCGGAGTCATGGACACCTCACAAACAGTATTTATTATAAAATATGAATCCATATCTGCACATGTGAACCGTTATGCGAAATTGCCAAATCTCACAGACATGCTCATCAGAACTACTCCATACAATGAAATCCAGTCATCATCTATATTAGCGCTGCCCAACACTCATCTATTTATCATAACTTTGTGCATCCATCGATCTCTCACCCCGTCCAGCGCCAGCGCAGACCACCCACCAGGCACCCGCGCCTGGTGGGTGGCCTGCGCGTCCCCCCTCGCCAATCCCCCAAACCGTAAAGATTCCGCAAGAAAACCGAAAGACAGAAGTCCAAAAAACGCAAGCTTTCCCTGCTATACTACTCCTTAGTATAAAAAACAACACAAACACCAAGGGAGTAAACCATGAGCAGTGAAGAAAAAATCTCACCTGATGAGTTCGATCAGGAACTGGAAGCTCTGATGAGCGGAAAAAAAGAACCAAAAAAGAAAAAAGGTGGAAAGAAAAAGAAGATCGCCGTTTCGGCAGCCGTCATCCTGGTCCTTGGGATCGCAGCCGGAAAGATCCTCGGAGGCGGAAAAGACATGGTCCCGGTGGTGGACACCGTAAACCCTGTGAGAAAAACGATCCAGAACCGCCTCTCCGTCACCGGCCCGGTATCCGGGACCGACAGCGTGGACGTCGTCTCCAACCTCCATGCGGAGATCCTGGAGATCCCGGTAAAAGAAGGGGACAAAGTCACAAAAGGACAGACACTGGCAGTCCTCGATGACTCCGATGTAAGAAAAACGGCAGATATCGCAAAAAACGATTACGATCTCGCAGTGAGCACCTGCGCGGAGAAAGACAAAGAAGCACGAAACGGCTACGCGAAAGCCATACAGGACCTAAATACCGCACAGGCGAACTACGACCGGACAAAAGCACTCTATGATGGCGGCAGCGTGCCGAAAGTAGACCTTGAGACCGCGGAAAACGGACTCAATGACGCGAAACGCGAGCGGGACTCCTATACCGTGAAGAATGGGACAGCCGTCGCGGACGATTCCTACCGCCTCCAGATCGAAAAGGCAAAATATGACTACGAGAAAGCGACGGAATCCCTGGAGGACACCGTGCTGAAAGCGCCGATCGACGGCACCGTGGTCCGCGTAAATACGAAAGTCGGCCGCTTTGCCGACAAGATGGAGAACGATGCCCCGCTGTTCGTGATCGAAAACCTCGACCAGCTGGAACTTGAGATCAAAGTCAGCGAATATTCGATCGGAAAAGTCGCACTCGGACAGGAGGCGGAGATATCAGCGGACATTTTAAATGGCGCAACGGTCCACGGAGTTGTCGACTCGATCTCCCCGACCGGAGAGGAAAAAGGCGGCGGTTCTACCGAACGCGTCATCCCGACAACGATTCGGATCACGGACAGCGATACGAAGCTGATCGCCGGGATCACCGCCCGCGCTTCGATCGTGCTGGAGGAATCGGAAAACGCCCTGACAGTCCCTGTGTCGGCAGTCATGGAGAAAGACGGGGCAGCTTATGTCCAGGAGCTCACGGACGGGGGCGTCTCCTGGGTTCCGGTCACCATCGGCGTGGAAGGAGATGTGGAGGCGGAGATCATCCCGCAGGAGGGCCATGCGCTGGACGAAAATTCGCTTCTGATCGCGGAGCCGGGAGAGCAGTATCCGGAAGGAATGGCTGTCAATTCAGCGGCAAAACAGGGGGAATAAGAGATGTTTGAAAAATGGAGAGGAGCTGCCTGGCTTACGGAAAATGTGACGGACGAGCTGATCCGCCTGGAAAATCTCGTGAAGATCTATGACACGGGCGCGATCCGGGTCCTGGGATTAAAAAAGATCAACCTGACGATCCGCCGCGGGGAATTTGTGGCGATCATGGGCCATTCCGGATCGGGAAAATCCACCCTGATGAACATTCTGGGCTGTCTCGACCGCCCGACACTCGGTCATTACTATCTGGATGGGATCGACACGGCGGCGCTGTCGCCGGATGAACTCTCGGCGGTGAGAAACAAAAAGATCGGTTTCGTATTCCAGTCCTTCAATCTGATCTCACGCACATCGGCATTAAAAAATGTGGAGCTGCCGATGACTTATGCGAGGATCCCGAAGAAAAAACGGACGGAGCGTGCCATGGAACTTTTAGATTGTGTGGGACTTGGCGCACGTGCCGGTCACATGCCGAACGAGATGTCCGGCGGACAGAGACAGCGCGTGGCGATCGCCAGAGCTCTCGCAAACGAACCGCCGCTGATCCTCGCGGATGAGCCGACGGGAAACCTCGACACGGCGGCATCGATCGAGATCATGGAGATCTTTGCGGAGCTCCACAAGGCTGGAGCCACGGTGATCGTGGTCACCCACGAGGAAAACATTGCCGCCTTCACGGATAGGATCATCCACTTTTCCGACGGACAGATCATCAAAGATGAGATCAATGAGAATCCGACAAAGGGGAGCGGGGAACTCCACATGAAGGGCCTCTACCGACATTTCCGGGAGGCAGCCGGAACAGAGAGCGGGGTGAGTTCATGTTAGGGGAAAATATGGTCATGGCGTTCCATGCCATCATGGCGAACAAGATGCGTTCCTTTCTGACGATGCTCGGCATCATCATCGGGATCGGCTCCGTCATCTCGATCGTCTACATCGGAGACACCATGCGGGGACTGTTTGCGGATCTCTACAAGGATGCGGGAACGACGCAGGCAGTCGTGTCGATCGGATACTGGGTCGAGGACGTGCGGGACAGCGATTATTTCACATTGGATGACCTGGAGAAGATCCGGGAAGTGTTTGCAGACGAGATCGCATATATCGACAGTTATGCGAGTGTGAGTCCGGATGTCCGCGTGGGTCGGACTTCCATGAAATTTGATCTTCAGGGAGTCGACCGGGATTATCAGGAAGTACAGCCGGTGACGATGGTTGCCGGACGGTATTTAAACGAGAGTGATATCCTTGGAAGAAAGAAAAACGTGGTGATGGAGGCGGAGAGCGCCGGAAAACTTTTTGGAACGGAGGATGCGGTCGGGAAGACATTCCGGACGACGATCTACGGGGACACGGACCTCTATACCGTAGTCGGCGTCTATAAAAAGGAGATGAGCGCGTTTCAGAAACTGCTGATGGGCGGTTCCAGCGATACAGGGTCCGCATACATTCCGTACACGTTGCTCACCTGGCCGAATGATACGTTTTATTACTGCCGCTTATATGCAAAAGAAGGAACCGATATGGTGGATCTCATGTCCCGCCTGACCGCCTATCTCGGAAAATTAAAAGGGCGGAACGCAGGAGATTTCTATACGAACACGGTGGCGGATGAGATGGGAAGCATTGACAGCATGATGGGAGGACTTTCCATGGCGGTCGGCGGGATCGCGGCGATCTCCCTGATCGTCGGCGGGATCGGGATCATGAACATCATGCTGGTGTCCGTCACGGAGAGGACCCGGGAGATCGGGATCCGGAAAGCGCTGGGCGCGAGGACCAGGGATGTCCTGATCCAGTTCCTCACGGAGTCGGCGATCCTGTCCGCCCTGGGCGGGATCATCGGCGTCGTACTTGCCGTGACCGTTGTGACGGCGGGAGGTGCCGCGTTTGGACTCCCGGTCGTGATCCGGCCGGGGATCATCATTCTTGCAGTGTCATTTTCGGCGGTTGTCGGAATTTTCTTTGGAATCTATCCGGCATCGAAGGCCGCAAAGGCGGATCCGATCGACGCGCTGCGGTATGAGTAAAAAAGTCTGCGATCCCCTTTAAGAATTTACGCGGCTAATCTGTTTGCAAGAATGTTCAGCGCCGTGTATAATTATGAAATGAACTGCCGCCTGGTGTTCCGGACCGGAGAGAGTCGGGAGTCATTTCTTGAATATGCAGCGCTGGCAGCCGGAAACCTGATCCTGGACAACATGATCCTCGGGATCCTTGTGAGGGGAGGAATTCCTCTCTACGTGGCAAAGGTCATGACGGAATGTACCATGTTCCTGTTCAGCTGGATCATGCAGCATCAGATCATATTCAGAAAGAGAGGAAAGCAGTATGGGATGGGAGTTTGATATCTTAAACGGGATCCAGTCGGTATTTCAGTCGGATCTTATGGATCAGATTATGCCTGCAGTCACCGCTCTCGGGAACGGCGGCATCTTCTGGATCGCGGCAGGACTTGTTTTTACTTTATATAAAAAGACGAGAACATTTGGAATCTGCATTCTGACAGCACTGGTCTTTGAGGTACTGAGCTGCAATGTGATTCTGAAACCTCTGGTCGCAAGACCGCGTCCGTTTACTTCAGATCCGGCGAGAATCCTTTTGATCCCGAGACCGGAAGATTATTCGTTTCCGTCTGGACATACGGCGGTATCCTTTGCTGCAGCGTCAGCCGCCTGGTTTATGAAGAAGAGAAAAACAGGTGTGGCTTTTGGGGCCGTCGCATGCCTGATCGCATTTTCGAGACTGTATCTGTATGTCCATTATCCGACGGATGTATTGGCCGGGGCTGTCATTGGAATCCTCTGCGGGGCAGCCGCTTCAAAACTGACAGAGATGGTAGCGGCGGCCCGAGAGGCACGAAGAGATTCCGGCCCGGAAATTCCGGTCGGGAAGTTATGAAAGAGGGAGAACCATGGAGAAAAAGCCGGGAATGTCGCTGAGTTTGAGCTTCTGAGGTTCATGGCGCAGAATCCGAATGTCGTATTTTCAAAGGATCGTCTCCTTGAGGCAGTCTGGGGATACGATTACGTCTCGGACGCGGCGACTGTGTCAGTCCATGTGAACAGGATCCGGGAGAAGATCGAGGACGATGCGAGAAATCCGAAGATCCTCGAGACGGTCTGGGGAGCGGGATACCGGTTGAATTCATAATTATAACATGAAAAAACCGCTTACGGATTTCCGGATCCATAAGCGGTTTTGATCAATTTTTTCCTTTTTTTATTCTACAAGAGCTCCATTTACATCAACCGTGTGTCCATCCGGAGTTACACAGTCAACCATGAGAGTTCCCTTGAATCCGTCGCCTTCCTCATGGAAGTAGTACCATTTGCCGCCGATCTCATGCCATCCGGTAAAGAGGGCGCCGGTCTCAAGGTCCATGTAGTACCAGTTGCCGTCATCTTTTACCCAGCCGGTCTGCATGATGTTGTCATGACCGAAATAGTACCAGGTTCCGTCGATCTCCAGCCAGTAGTCAGTTGCTTCGAGACCTTCTGCGAAATGATATTTCCAGGTGCCGTCAGCGAGTTCTTCCCACGCACCGCCAGCCGGGGATTTTAAGCCGCGGAGACGACCGCCGTTTACACTGCGGTACTGTTTAGGATAAGTCGGCTCTGTTGTGTCAGCAGCCTGTGCTGTGATCATTGTTCCGAGTGCCAGAGTTGCAGCGAGAGCTGCGATACAGATCTTTTTCATGAAAAATACCTCCTGGGATTTCCTTTTCCGGTATCAGACTGCATATAAAAAATATGAAATCTGCCGTTTTTTCTACGAACTTATCTATATCCTAATATGGAAACAGAAAAGAGTCAATAAAAAGTGGCAAAATAGCGGCAAATAGAGAGTGAAAAGGCGGCAAAAATGCGGCGGGAGCTCTCACAGGCAGGAAATTTTGGGGTTGCTTTGTCATAGTGAGAAATTTCGTGAACTGAAAATTTCGTACAATCCTGTAACGTTTTCTGAACATGGAATTCCACGTGATATTGGAGTGAAAATATGAGAAAAAAGGGAAATAGAAAAGTGTTGTCAAGTTTTCGGGTTTGTGATAAAATGAGTGGCACAGTTTTGTGGATGACACAATTTCGATGAAACCGGCGGTTTTATGGAATTTTCTGCCCGGAATAAGGGCGGACGGACCGCCTTTTTGGATTCACTTTTGCGTTGATGGAGGCAGATATGAAATATAAGTGTCTGATCTTTGATCTCGATGGAACACTGGTAAATTCGATCCATGCGCTGACCTACTGCACGAACCTCGCTCTTGAGAAGTTCGGGCTCGGTCCTCTGACGGAGACTCAGATGAAGACGATCGTCGGGGATGGATATAAGATGCAGATGAAGCGTTCTCTGGCCGCCTGCGGAGATACGGACGAAGCGCATTACGAGGCAATCTTACCTGTATATATGGAGATTTTCGGAAAATACTGTAACTATGAGATGCATCCTTACGATGGGATCATGGAGCTCACGGCGAGAGCGAAGGAACTCGGTCTTAAGATCGCGGTTGTGTCCAATAAGCCGGACGCTCAGGCGAAAAAGACGGTGGAATACGTGTTCGGAACAAACTATTTCGACACGGTGATCGGGGAGCAGGAAGGTGTCCCGAAGAAGCCGGATCCGTCAGGGGCGCTGAAGGCGGCGAAACTCTGCGGTGCAGATCCGTCGGAGTGCCTGTATTTTGGTGACACGAACACGGATATGAAAACTGGAAAGAATGCGAAGATGACGACCGTTGGAGTTCTCTGGGGATTCCGGGGGCGTGAGGAACTTGCCGCATTTCATCCGGAATTTCTGCTTGAAAAGCCGCAGGATATCTTAAAAGAGATAGTCGGGTGATGATACCGGAGGAGACAGATTGAAATATTTTAAGAAAACAAGACGAAAACGGGTGGAAGCATGGCTCATTGCAGCGATGTTTCTTTTTGGTTCCCTGACCGGGTGCGCTTCTGTCAGGGACACACACGGGAATGTGGGAACTCCAGGAGACGGGAAGCTGAAGGTTGTGACGACCTTGTTTCCGTATTATGATTTCGCAAGACAGATCGCCGGTGACGTCGTGGATCTTTCCATGGTGATCCCTGCCGGTCAGGACAGCCATTCGTTTGAACCAACGCCTGCAGATATCCGACTGATCCAGAATGCGGATCTTCTGATCTGCAACGGCGGAACGATGGAACAGTGGGTGACACAGGTGCTCGGATCCCTGGATGCCCCGGACCTGAAGGTCATCACGATGATGGACTATGTTGATGTCGTTCAGGAGGAAATCGTGGAAGGAATGGAAGATTCCGGCGACGATCATGGACATGATCATGCGCATCATGACGAGGAAGACGGTGACCATGCAGATCATGACCACGATACGGAGGACCATGACCATGCGGACGACGACCAGGCCTACGAGATCGAGTATGACGAGCATATCTGGACGTCTCCGGTGAATGCCATGAAGATCACGCAGGTGATCGCGGATACGCTGGAGGAGATGGATCCGGCGGATGCGGCGGTTTTCCGGGCGAATGAGGCGGATTACCTCGGGAAGCTGAAGAATCTCGACCAGGAATTCCGGGATGTCGTGGACGGTGCGGATCTTGACCTGATCGTCATGGCGGATAAGTTCCCACTCCGCTATTTTGCGGACACCTACGGACTCCGCTACCGGGCAGCGTTTTCCGGCTGTTCGTCCGACACGGAGCCGAGCGCGAAGACGATCGCTTATCTGATCGACAAAGTGCGGGAGGAACAGATCCCGGCGGTCTACTATCTGGAGCTTTCCAGCCACCGGGTGGCGGAGATCATCAGTGAGGAGACCGGAGCGAAGCCGTTATTATTCCACTCCTGCCACAACGTGACGAGGAGAGAATTTGAGAGCGGCGTTACCTATCTGCAGCTGATGGAACAGAATGTTGTGAATTTACGGGAAGGACTTTATCGATGAACCAGCCTTTATTAAAATGTGAACATGTGGACTTTGGATATGAAAATTACGATGTGGTGAAGGACGTGTCCATGGAGATCGTTCCCGGGGATTATCTCTGCATCGTCGGTGAGAACGGATCCGGAAAGAGTACGCTGATGAAGGGCCTTTTAGGGCTCTTAAAGCCGACCGGGGGAGTCCTCACGATCGCGGACGAGTTAAAACGGTCCGGCATCGGATATCTCCCGCAGCAGACGCCGGCGCAGAAGGATTTCCCGGCAACGGTCCAGGAGGTCGTACTTTCCGGCTGTCTCGGAAAGCGCGGAAACCGCCCGTTCTATTCTGCGGCGGAGCGGAAGATCGCACAGATCAACATGGAAAAGCTCGGGATCACGGATCTGAAAAAAAGCTGCTACCGGGATCTCTCCGGCGGCCAGAAGCAGAGAACACTGATCGCGAGAGCGCTCTGCGCGACCGACAAGCTCCTGATCTTAGACGAGCCGATCACCGGTCTCGATCCGGCATCGACCCAGGATTTCTATGCGGTGATCCGCCATCTGAACAGAGATGAAAAGGTCGCAGTCCTGATGGTCTCCCATGATATCGGGAACATCGTGACTCAGGCGAACAAGATCTTACAGTTGAAACAGACAGTCCAGTTCTACGGGACTGTGGAAGAGTATAAAAAATCGGAATTTGGAAGAGAATTCCTCGGAGGTGAGAGCTAAATGGGACTTTTACAGGAAATGTTTTCCTATCCGTTTCTGGTGCGCGCGATGATCGGCGGGATCTGTATCTCTCTGTGCGCGTCGCTTTTAGGCGTCAGCCTTGTATTAAAACGGTATTCGATGATCGGTGACGGACTGTCCCATGTATCGTTCGGTGCCTTATCGATCGCAGTGGCGTTTAACTGGGCGCCTCTCGCGGTGTCGATCCCGGTCGTCGCAGCCGCAGCGGTCCTGCTCCTTCGGATCACGGGAAACGGAAAGATCAAGAGTGACGCGGCGATCGCGATGATCTCTGCAGGATCCCTGGCGATCGGTATTATCGTGACCTCCCTGACAACGGGAATGACGACCGATGTGAGCAGCTACATGTTCGGAAGTATCCTCGCCATGAGCCGTGAGGACATGTATCTGAGCGTGGTGCTCTCCGTGATCGTCCTCGGAATGTTTGTGATCTGTTATAATAAGGTCTTTGCAGTGACGTTCGACGAGAGCTTCGCAAAGGCGACCGGCGTGCGCGTGTCGGCCTATAACCTTCTGATCGCGGTCCTTACTGCGATCACGATCGTCCTCGGAATGCGGATGATGGGCGCCATGCTGATCTCGAGTCTTGTGATCTTCCCGGCACTGACCTCCATGCGGATCTTTAAGAGCTTTTTCGGTGTGGTCGTTTCCTCCGGCGTCGTGTCGGTGGTGTGTTTCTTCATCGGACTCGTTCTTTCCTATGTATATTCGATCCCGGCAGGAGCGAGTGTGGTGGTCGTCAATCTCGTGATGTTCGGGGTGTTCTGCATCGTTCAGATCCTGAAGCAGAAGGTGCGGTAAGAAAGATATGCTTTCTTCCGGTCAGCGCAGACAGATGCGCAGATCTGCGGAAAACTTCATAATGAGAAAAAATCTCAGATACTGCCGCTTTCCGAAAAACAAAGGAAAGCGGCAGTACTTGACTTTGCGGGAAAATGTGTTAAAGTTAGTAAATGGTAACGAAAAATGAAAGTGCTATGAGAAGACGGATTCGCAGTGATCTGAAAACTGCGGCATGTGTTCCGGTCTGCGGATGAGAAGAAACACCGGAAAACAGACCTGTCAGAACTACAGAAACATGGCACAGGTGACAAGAAAGAGGTGTCATTATGACAAAGATCGATATTATCTCCGGTTTCCTCGGAGCCGGAAAAACAACATTTATAAAGAAGCTTCTGAAAGAAGCGATCGCGGGTGAGAAAGTAGTCCTGATCGAGAATGAATTTGGTGAGATCGGAATCGACGGCGGATTTTTAAAGGATTCCGGAATTGAGATCCGTGAGATGAACTCCGGATGCATCTGCTGTTCCTTAGTTGGTGATTTCGGACGTTCCTTAAATGAAGTCCTCACAAAATATACACCGGACCGTGTCATTATCGAGCCGTCCGGCGTCGGCAAACTTTCTGATGTCATGAAGGCAGTATGCGACGTTGCAGGCGAGATCGACGTTGTATTAAACGGTTCTGTTACGGTTGTTGACGCACAGAAGTGCAAGATGTACATGAAGAACTTCGGTGAGTTCTTCAACAACCAGATCGAGAGCGCCGGAACGATCGTTTTAAGCCGTACCGATGTCGCTGATGCTGACAAGGTTGCACAGTGCGTTGAGATGATCCGTGAGAAGAACCCGAAGGCAGCGATCGTGACAACTCCGATCGACAAGCTGACTGGTGAGCAGCTTCTTGCGATCATCGAGAAACCGACCGATGATATGGCTGAGAAGCTTCTTGAGGAAGTAAAAGAAGGTCATCACCACCATCATGACGATGACGAGGAGTGCTGCTGTGGCCACCACCATCATCACCATGACGACGATGAGGACGAGCATGAGCACCACCATCACCATGACGATGACGAGGAGTGCGGCTGCGGTCATCACCATCATCACCATGACGATGATGACGACGAGGATGAGCACGAGCATCATCATCATGACGGCGAGTGCGGCTGCGGTCATCATCACCATCACCACCATGACCATGATGCCGATGAGGTATTCACAAGCTGGGGTCTTGAGACAAACCGCACGATCACAAAGGAGAAACTCGAGTCCCTGTTACAGGAGCTTGCTCATTCTGAGAAATACGGTCAGGTTCTCCGTGCAAAGGGAATGCTCCCGGATGCAGACGGAACCTGGTACTACTTTGATCTCGTTCCGGAGGAGACGGAAGTCCGCACAGGCGCTCCGATCTACACAGGTAAAGTGTGCGTGATCGGTTCCAACTTAAAGGAAGACGAGTTAAAGAAAGCATTCGAGGCTTAAGAGACGAATGCGCAGTGTCGGGCATGTGCCGGACACGGATATGAAAGAATGCCCGTAGCTGTGAGAGCACTGAACAGTTACGATTACAGGAAATAAAAACGACAGGAGCTTTTTGCGTCATCAGGATCTCGCGAAAAGCTTCTGTCATACAATCAGATAGGAGAATAAAGCATTGAAACAGCAGGAAAAAATGCCGGTATTTGTCATCAATGGCTTTCTGGAAGCAGGAAAGACCCAGTTTATCACAAATACCTTACAGCAGGACTATTTCCAGGCCGACGGAACAACAGTCCTGATCCTCTGCGAAGAGGGAGATACGGAGTATGATAAGGAGATCTTAAAGAAGACAAGAACGAAGATCGTGACGGTTGAAGATGTCTCCGAGATGGATGAAGACTTCTACGGCCGGATCGAAGCGCTCTATGACCCGGACCGTGTCCTCATCGAGTGGAACGGAATGTGGCCGCAGGATCAGCTGCAGCTGCCGGATACCTGGGAGCTCTTCCAGCAGATCACGATCATTGACGGTTCTACCTTTGATCTTTATCTGAACAACATGAAGCCGCTCCTTGCGCTTCTTGTCAAACACTCCGAGCTTGTGATCATGAACCGCTGCGATGAAGTCAGCGACGAGAACATCACCCGCTACCGCCGCGGATTAAAGGCGTTAAACCCGCAGGCAGAGCTGATCTTCGAGGACGCGGAAGGCGAGATCGAGCAGGAAGTCCTGGAAGAGGATCTTCCGTACGATATGAAGGCGGACGTGATCAAGATCGATCCGAAGGATTTCGGTATCTGGTATATCGATGCGCTGGATAAGAAAGACCGCTACGAGGGAAAGGTCGTGGAGTTTACCGGAATGGTATTAAAATCCCCGGAATTCCCGAAGAACTACTTCGTTCCTGGCCGTATGGCGATGACATGCTGCGAGGCGGATATGACGTTCCTGGGCTTCATCTGCAAGGCGCGTGAGGCGAGAAACCTTGAGACAAAGCAGTGGGTCAAAGTCCGCGCGAAGATCGCTTACGAGTTCTGGCAGGACTACGACGGCGTCGGACCGGTCCTCTACGCGGAGAGCGTTGAGCCGGCGGAGGAGATCAAGGAGATCGTGCAGTTTTAAGAAAATTTGACAGGCAGAAAATTGGATTCCAATGGAAATAAAAAACAGACTCTTACTCTCGATTTTCAGGAGGAAAGAGTCTGTTTTTTATGTTAGTTCATCGGTGCCACCGGAACCGGCCGCTCGCGGTCGAACACTTCCGACACATCGAAGAGATCGCTCAGATGATCTTTCGTCGGATTCGTCTCCGGGAGGTCATAGTACATCCGGTAGCCATCGATATTCCGGCGTCCCTGACGCAGATAATCCGGTCCGAACTGTACCCAGTACCGGCTGGAGTCCACGTTGCAGAAGTAGCGGAAACCGAGATGGTGGAGATACTCGTATTTCTGATTTTCAGATGTGTACGGGTGCCAGTCGCCGACATCGGAGCCGAACGGATAGAGCAGGATATCGGTCTTTCCGATCAGGGATTCCACGCGGGACGCCCATTTATCGGAATCGGTCTTCACATCTTCAAAGGAGCGCTTTCCGAAGTTGATATGTCCCCAGCTGTGGGAGGCGAGCTCCCAGCCGTTGTCGCGGAGACACTGCGCCACCTGGCGGACCGTCTCCTTATCGGTCTCATAGTTGGGGTTCGTAGTCTCATAGGACGGGTCTGTCCGGTATCCGAGGACACCCTGATATCCTGTGAAAGCCAGGACGGCTCTTGCACCTCGGTAGGAGAAGTCCGGGTGCTCCGTGATAAAGTCTTCCAGAAGCGGGACGAGATCGTAGGAGCCGACGGACACGGAACCGTCGTCCATCACCATCTCACAAGTCGGTTTCCCGTCTTCCCCGACGATCATCCGGCTCGCGAAACCGTCGCCGGTCATGTACTCATAGTAGCAGAGATCATCCTGCGACATGACGAATGGGATCTTTCCGGGCGGCAGCAGGATCGTTCCCGGCACCATTTTTGCATTGCCGTTTTCATCGGTCTCCTCATGCGCAACGTCGTGAAGTTTCACGAGGACATAGCCTTTCGCGTACATGGAGTCCAGGATCTTTAAGAATTCACTTTTTGTCGTCATCACCTGATCGTAGCCTTTTTCATCGGCATCCCCGTCAAACGCTTTGGAGTTGTCCATGATGAGGGAATGGAAAAAGATGTGGGTGATCTTATTCACATCAGCAGGAACCAGGGTGGCTTTTGTCTCTTCGCAGGACGCGATCAATGCCTTTACATCCTCGTTTTCGGCATAATCTGTCGCCGAGTTCAGGATCTCAAGGGCGGCATCGTAATCGTAGGTAACAAATTTTGCATGGGCGCTGTTTAAGATCTCGTCCAGCGCAGCATCGCCGGTATTGTAGGCGGCTGTCAGAGCTGTGGAGGAAGGCGTTTCGGAAGATGCATCTCCATCGGATCCGCTCTCCGCCAGTGAAACGTTTGTGTCTCCGTTTCTGGAGGAAGGATCGGAGGAAGTTTCTGTCTCCTTTTTCGCAAGTCCGGGAAGCCCGCCATGTTTTTTTATAAGGATCCCGCCGCCGACCAGAAGGAACAGAGCAGCGAGGACCATAAAAAGGATCGTAAGATAAACGGTCCGGCGTCGTTTCCGCATCTTTTCGCGGCTTGAAATATATGCGCGGCGTCTCTCAAAATCGTTGTTGTATTCCAAAGTATCACCTCTTGTAATTAATAAGGATTTTATGTAACTGTTCAGTACTTTTCACGGGTAGGAATTTTCTGAACTGAAAATTCCGTATGATACCGTTATGGCC
>ERZ836829.1208-NODE-1208-length-17353-cov-6.197884_pt1 | contig 17353 bp, 18 predicted proteins | sample MGYA00519574_ERZ836829 | MGnify/ENA primary metagenome ERZ836829 (study PRJEB31850, sample SAMEA3708808) | human gut metagenome | biome: human gut; feature: human-associated habitat; material: faeces | place: China | collected 2014 ... | reverse complement strand
TGGTGATGTCGTATTTCTCACTATTTCAATCCACGCACCCCGCGAGGGGTGCGACAGCAAACTTTACCAAAGAGCAGAGAGTTTGCTTGGCTCAATTTGCTTATTTGCACAAGGGGAAGAAGGCTGAGCATACGAAAACAAACGCGCCTATGCTCCATGAAGCTTTCCTTTATGCTTTTTGGGTGCGAACCGGCCGGAGAAGGCGTGTCCTCTTGGACTTCGCACGCTACAAAATCAAAGGTTCGTCTGGAAGGTAGGTCTGCTTACAGCCAAAGTGTTCGATCTTCTGCTCATAGCGATTTCCCAGGGAATAAAAGCGGAGGCTGTCCCGTTCGGGATCCATGATTGCGCACAGCTTGGCCTGAAGGAGTTTATACTGGGCTGGCTCCAGCTTACACTCAAAGACGGAGTTCTGAACCCGCTGGCCGTAGTTGACGCACTGCCTGGCGATCTGCCGCAGGCGTTTGCGCCCGGCGGCATCCGCTGTATTGACATCGTAGGTAATCAAAACCAGCATAATGGCCTCACTTCCACAAAAAGGGCGGATAGGCGTCCAGATCGCCGCGGAGGCAGCGGGCCAGAAGCAGCGCCTGGAGATAGGGAACCAGTCCCCAAGAGAGCTTTTCCTGGAGATAGGGGTGGGTTAGAGACTCCTTTTTCCGCTCCTGCCAGCGCTTCAGAACGGCTCTGCGGCCGGAGTCACTCAAAAAGACCGCCCCATTCTCCAGAAAGTCAAAGTCCTGCCGCCCCACTATTCGGTTGTTTATCAGGGTTAAAACGAACCGGTCGGCCATACAGGGGCGCAGCTCCTCCATCAGATCCAGGGCCAGAGAGGCCCGGCCGGGGCGATCCCGGTGGAGAAAGCCCACGTAGGAATCCAGCCCCACGCTCTCCAGTGCGGAGGCGCAGTCGTGCGACAGCAGACTGTAGACAAAGGAGAGCAGGGCGTTGACAGGATCCCGCGGCGGACGGCGGCTGCGGCTTTGGTAGGAAAAGAGGGGCTTTTCACCCAAGATCAGCTGGTCGAACTACCCGAAATAGAGGGTTGCTCCGGCGCCCTCCAGGCCGCGCAGATGCTCGAGAGAGGCGGCCGCGGCGATTTGGGGGAGAAGCTCTTTCAGATGAGACGCGGAGGCTGTCAGGCTGGCGGAATCCAGCCGGAGCCCGTGATCTCTTCGGGTGCGCTCGATGCTCCAGCGGGCGTTATAGACCTTGCCGAAGATCATACTGCGGGCAATGCGGCAACTGGCGGAGAGCTCGTCCGCCGTGCGGTACTGGGCACGCCGGAGCAGGACGTTTCCCGAGGTACTCCCGGCGATCCGGGCCAGAAACCGCCCGCGCGGCGTGCAGAAGGCCAGAGAGATTCCGCGCTCTGCACAGGCGCCCATCAGGGCGGGAGAGGCCCCGGGGTAGGAGAAGGAGACAATGCCGCTCAAGGTATGGAGCGGGTAGCGGGCGGCCTCCTGATGCTCCCGGCTGGCGACCACATTTTCGCCGTCCAGGGACAGATAGATGTCCTCCGAGGTCACGAAGAGGGTGTTCAACAGCTGTCTCATGGCGTTTCCTCCATGGCCCGGTTCAGATAATCGGATACGGACTCCCGCCGGATCAGCTGCGGCAGGCACAGCTCCTTCAGAGAACAGGCGCCGCAGAACTTGCCCGGCCTGGCTTTGGGGGTGTGGCCCCGCCGGAAGAGCTGATGCATCTCCTCTGCGGCGGACTGAACCTGACGGCGCAGCTCTGGAGAGAAGCGCACCGGAGTGCGCCGGCGGGTTTCGCCGTAGTAGAGTGCGCCTTCCGGGACGGGGCAGCACAGCATTTCCTCCAGACACATGGCCTGGGCGCACAGCTGAAGCTCGTCCGCCTGGTGAGGCTTTGGCCGGCCGCGCTTGTACTCCACGGGAAAGGGCAGCCAGCGGCCCTCCTCGCCCGCGAGGGGGACGCCCTCTGGCGCGGCGCGAAATTCGACCACGTCGCACTGGCCGGACAGTCCCAGGGTAGGGGAGGCCACCGCCAGACTGCGGAGAACCAGAGTATCGCCCCGCCGCTCCCGAAGGGAGGCGTCGTGGGCACGCTCATGGAAGAGCTGGCCCTCTATGGTGCGCAGATTTTCCTGCCACTGCTGTTCCAGATGGATCAGCGCCCACTGGCGGCGGCAGAAGGCAAAGTGCTGAAGGCCGGAGAGGGGGAGAAACTCCTCCTCACGGAAGTTCACCCCATCCGCCGGCAGGTGATTCCGGCGGGGAGGGCGGCCTCGTCCACCGTGACGGAGTAATCCTGATAGGAACGGGCGGGGGCGGGATCACCGGGATCCCTCCGGGTGACATGTACCGCTTCAAAGAGCTTCCAGGCCGGGGCGCAGCCCAGCTCGCTGTCGTGCTGGAAGACAATCAGCTCCCGCACGGCCATCTTGCCCCGTGCGGCGGAGTGGTCGTGCTCGAACATATTGAGGATTGCCTCCCACAGCAGGGACAGATCCTCCTCGGAGAAGCCGGTGGTCTTGCGGGCCAGGTTGGCGGAGACGTAGCCCTCGCAGCGATAGAGGCCATAGGGGATGACATACTTTCTCCCCATCTCAGTGCCCTTTTTCTCCGCGTCGGCCTCGGTGGTGATGGCCACACGGGTGATGGTGATCTCCTGGGGAATGACGGGTTCCACGCTGCGGGCAAAGCCCAACTGCACCGGCCCCCGCACCTGGCCGCAGTTGAGGGCGGCCTTCACAAAGGTGGTCATCACCGCGCCAAAGGTGCGCACATCGTAGAAGTTGGCGCACATCCAGTCCCGGACTTTCCGATCCAGGTCGGGATCGGCCTTTTTCTTTTCCTTGATGGTCTTTTCGTCCACGTCCAGGGCGGCGTAGGCCTCGGCGTCGCTGCGGTTAAGAGGCACGCCGTCCTTGACATAGATGCGGTAGCCGGTGGCGTCCTCCTTCACCGTCTCCACATAGTTGCGGATCTTCCGCTTCAGGCACACGTCGGTGACAATGCCCAGGCCAGTCTCCGGATCCACCCGGGGCATATTGCCCGCGTCCGGATCCCCGTTGGGATTGCCGTTCTCCACGTCGAACAGGATGACAAATTCATAGCGGTTTTTGATAGGCTCGGACATATTACTTCTCCTCCTTCTTCTGATAGCGGGCCTGAGTCTGGAAATAGTAGCCCAGCTGGAACGAACCTTGCTGGGGGAGATTCAGGTGGGCGGGGTATTCCGTACCCAACTTGGAGAGCAGCTCGGTCATCTGCTTCTCATAGGCGATGGAGAGACCGCGGTTGGCGGCGTTCAGCTTTTTCAGATGCTTCTGAGCCAGATTGACCAGGACGGGGAATACCGCGGCAGGGGTAGCCGACGCTCCGCTGAAATACTTGTCGCGGATGGTGGCGTTGATGCCGGGGTTGGCAGCGGCCTGGACGGCCTCCAGCACGGAGAACAGCCGCCCCAGGAGATAGGAGACATTGGTGGCGTCAGGATTGAGAGACACTTGTAAGACCTCCTCCGGTATATCAGGATGTTCGTGGCCGGTACTCTCGGCCAGCTTTGTGTAATAGGCTTTCAGAATGGCGGCCCGGCCCCGGCTGACCTCCCGTTCCGCCCGGATGCGGAGGGCGACGCCGTTGAGCAGCGTGGCTGGATATCGGGTGTCGTTCAGCACCGCCCGCAGAACCTCGCCGGCCAGATCGGGGGCGGGGGACTTGTCCCGGGCGTTCTGGTTTACCGTCTCGTCCAGCAGCTTCCAGATGGGCAGGGTCTCAAACTTGTCATAGGAGGGGCGAACGATCTCCAGCCGCCGGTAGTGGGACTGGATGTGTTCCAGGAATCCCCGGAAGGTATTGTGGAGGAAAAAGCGCACTGACAGCCGGGCGGCGTTGGGGGAGAGGCCTAGGATATAGAAATCCATGTTGGGGTCGAGCTTGTCCTCCTGAAAGTCCACGGGGATTCCCTGGCACAGCTGTGCGGTCATGCCGCGGAGATCCGCGGCGCTGTACGGCGTCGGCGCCCCCAGCAGAGCTCCGCCGAAAAAGGCCTGGTAGGCGTCGCCGCCGCCTCTGGCCCAGCAGACGACGGTGGCGTCCCCGAGCCGGTAGACGTGCTCCCGGTCGGCCAGCAGGTAATTAAGGGCGGCCGTGTAGGCGAAGGCGGCGTATTTGCCGGTAGGGGCGTTGAGGTTCTGCTCCTTGCCGTAGGAACAGAACGCCGGTGCGTTGAAAGAGACCAGAGCTGCGCCGCTGGATTGGGCGCCGGACACATTCTTGATGGCCGGGTGAACGGACTCCACCGGCCCTTCCTCGCCGGTGACGAGGCAGATGCCTCTTGGGCTGTCGGTATCGGCGCGATAGTGGCGCTCCCAGGCACGCCGAATTTCGGGATCTTCATGGACATAGCTTCCATTATAGCGGAAGAGCAGATTGGCCCCGGACAGTATGTCCTCCCGATACTCTGCCAGAGCGGGATGCTCCAGTGTATACTCCGGGATCCAGGTGCGGAAGAAGGCCAGCAGGGCCTGAGCGGAGGGGGAATCCACACCCTCCAAAACAGAGGTATGAAGCGCCTTGCAGGCGGCAAAGCACGCAAGGGAGCGCTGAGGGTTTCCCTTATTGTCTGCGCCCAAAATGTAGCCGGAGTTATCGCACAGAAAATTGGCGGCGATCCCTACTGTGCGTTTGACCGGAGCAGGGAGCGTGAGCACCTGGGGGGCGAGCACAGTCTTTTTCCCTCGGAGCTGCTCCGTCTGAATGGACGTAACCTGCTCCAGCGTCCCGTCTGCGGCGATAGAGAGTGCATAGGAGGCCTTGACCGGCCCCCAGCCGGGGCCGGCAAGCACGCCTGCCTGCACCAGAGTTTCGTAATACTGGGTCAGCGCCTGCAAAATCATCCCCGCACCTCCCCGCTGTCCCGGGCGGGCACCTCCAGCACCCCGTCCCGCAGGGTGCCGCGGAAGAACAGGGGGCGGATATCCTCCGGATTTGTATAGTCCATATCGTACAGGATCCAGCCCAAGTCGCGCTCTCCCAGCAGCTCCTTCGGGCAGGGGGGCAACTCCTCGCACCAGCGGAAATGGGCGGGGAACTCACGGCAGCCGAAGCAGGGCTGGTGGTAGAATTGCCCCTTTTTGATGCGGCGCTTGACAATGTCCTGAAACTTGCCCGGATTGTCTCCGGGGGCGGCCTGACCGGTCATGTCAAAATGGGCCTCAATGACATACCGCACATCCCGCAGCAGCAGGGCGGCCCGCTGCTGAATGTCGTCGGATGTGCACAGATACAGCTCCCCCTTGCCCCGCTCCATCACCGTCCGGGCCGAGCGGGCGGAGAGAGTGGACTTGACCTCGTTGCGCCGCAGGTTGGTGAAGCGGATGGGAGCGCACACATGGATGCGGTCGATGATCCACCTCAGCCCAGGATGCCAGTAGATGGCCTCCACCAGCCCCCGGGCGGCGGAGGGGGTCATGATATCGTAGCTCACCCGTTCTACTTTCATCTCCGGGCGGGTAAAGAGGGCATAATCCCCCCAGACCTCCAGCTGAATGGACATAGGCGTTCACTCCTTTCATAATACATAATATATTGTTTGGACAGGGGAAGCACCGGCAGACGGAGTAGAGAGTGAATGAGACCTCACGTCTGCCCGGCGTTCCATCCTGCGTCTATTCATTTAGACGACTATATTATACATCAGAGTTAGTCATCCGTCAAACTCTTTAAAATACATATCTATGAATTTTTGTTGACACATGTGATATAATATTTTCTGTCGCAACATGCGTGGATTGAAATATAGAAATGTATATTAATTAGGAGGCACAGGGGAGCGGAGACGGAAGCGTCTCCGCTCCCCTGCTGTTTAGACAAAGAAGGCTTTCCCACAGTCCGCCTCCAGGGACAGCCCGGTTTCCTCTGAATAGAGGGACAGGGTGGCAAGGATAGCGGAGCCATCCTCCAGCCGCTCCAGATCCCCGGCCTGATCCAGGGCGGCGAAGTGCTCTTCGTAGATAGATACGCCGTATTGGCCGAGCTGGCGGAACAGCGTCCGGCTCCGCTCTCCGGCCCGAAGCCGTCCGACCAGCTCCGCGCCCGCGCCCAATGGGATGTAGACTGTCCGGGTGGGGCTGTCGATCATGTGGAAGCGCTCCGCCACGGACTGGAAGGGGAACGGATCCTCGTGAATTTTAGATAAAATACCATATTTGTCCTGCGCTTTCGCCCCATTCAGCTCCAGGAACATATGGAAGTAGGCCTGGATCGCCTCCTGGGAGGCGATGTCGTCATACTGCTCCAGCACCTTGCGGCCCACGCCGATGGCGGTCTGGAACAGAGGCGGCGGGGCGGCCTCCCCCCGGAAAAGGGTGACGATGCTCTCCGAGACGGGGCGCTTGCCCTCCCGGTTGCACCGGCCGGCGGCCTGGAGGATGGAGTCCAGGCCCGCCTCTTCCCGGAACACGGCGGGAAAGTCCACATCCACCCCGGCCTCGATCAGGGAGGTGGAGATCACCCGGCAGGGGAGGCCCCCCTTGAGCCGGCGGCGGATCTCCTCCAGCTTGGCGCGCCGGTGGGCGGGATACATGAGGGTAGAGAGGTGAAAGTTCCCCTCGCCGGAGAGCCGCGTAAAGATCTCCTGGGCGCTCTTGCGGCTGTTGACAACGCAGAGCACCTGCTCGTGCTGCTGGAGCTGTCCGGACAGTGTATCCCAGTCCAGCCGGCCCGCCTGGCGGAAGCACACCCGGCGGAAGGATTCCGGGGGACACAGCTCCGGCGGACAGAGCTCCACTGCCGGACGGCCGGGCAGGAACTCCGCGAAGAGCGGCCCCAGTGCGGGCTGGGTGGCGGTACAGAGGACGGCGGAAGCACCGTAATGCTGAACGAGCTGGGCGATGGCGTGGACGCAGGGCCGCAGGCAGGGGAGGGGGAGCAGCTGGGCCTCGTCGAAGAGAATGACGCTTCCGGCCAGGTTGTGGAGCTTGCGGCACTGGGAAGGGCGGTTGGCATAGAGGGATTCGAAGAACTGCACCGCCGTGGTTACCACCACGGGCATGTCCCAGTTCTCCGCGGCCTGGGCCAGGCGGACCGTTTTTGGAGTGGCCTCGGCGTCGATTTCATAGGCGGCGTTGGAGTGGTGCTCCAGCACGTTCTCCGCCCCCAGGATGGTTCGGAACTCCTGGGCGGTCTGCTCGATGATGGAGGTGTAGGGGATCACATAGATGATCCGCCGCAGCCCCCTGGCCCTGGCCTGGGCCAGGGCGAAGGCCAGAGAGGCCACCGTCTTTCCGCCCCCGGTGGGGACGGTGAGGGTAAACAGGCCGGGGGGCTGGGTTTTGCCCATCCGGATACACTGCTCCAGAACGGCGCAGCGGCGGGAGTTCAGCTCTCCCTGAGGGGGAAACCAGCCGGAGATATGGCGCTGGAGCCGCTCCCAAAGGTCATCCAGAGGAGCGGGGTGCTCCGGCCGGGGGGAGCCGTCCATAAAGGCCTCGGTGTCCAGGAAATCCGCGTCCGTCAGACAGGAAAACAGCATCCGGGTAAAGAACATCAGGGACAGCGGCTCCGCGCCGCAGGGGGGAGGGGAGGGTGATCTCTTCCGTCCAGGGGGAGCAGTCGGGCAGCATGCCCCGTTCCGCGCGCTTCATCCGTCCCAAAAAGGTTCCGGCATCCGGGGAATCTCCCTGAGTGCCTCCGTCCGGGAGGCCGCCGTGGTGTCCCGCCGCCGCGAAGGCGGCCAGAGGCTGCCCCATACGCCAGCAGGCAAAGGCGCCGGCGGTGGCGTGATCCACCTTGGGGCCGCCGGCAAGGCGGCGCTGAAATTCCATGGAGTATTTTCCGAGGTCGTGGCTCAGGCCGGCCAGCCGACCCAGCTCCTCCGCGCCAAAGGGAGCGGCAAAGAGGGCGCAACGCTCCGCCGTCCCGTTGAGGTGCTCCGCCGCCGTCTGTTTCCGGCCGTCGCCGGCAATGTGGGCCAGATAGGTCATGGGAAAACTACCTCCGTTCTCAAATGTTTCTGAACGTAGAATACCGCCGGATAAGCCCGATAGACCGGACATTTTGCCGTAATGCCAACTATAACTATAGTTGATTTTGCGCAAAACCGCAAGTAGAGAGAAGAAAGAATTGTGCAGATAGCTATGGTCTGAGTGGCGCTTGTGTTATAGCGGGAATTGTGATAAAATAACTCTGATTCTGTAGAAAAGGGGTGTGCCGTATGAGCGACACCGAACTTCAGTTCCGCACGTCCACCTTTGGCGGGTTTCAGAAGCAGGATGTGCTGAATTATATTGAGACGTCGAACCAGGAGCACCGGGAGAAGCTGGAGGCTGTCCGGCGGGAGCTGGCGGAAGCCGAGGCGGCCAAGGCGGCCCAGGCGGAGGAGATCGCCGCGGCCCAGGCCCAGACGGAGGCCAAGGAGAAGGAGCTCCAGGCCCTGCGGGGGGAGCTGGCCGCCGCCCACAAGGAGGCGGAGGAGCGCAAGCTGGAGATCTCCCTGCTGGAGGAAGAGCTGGAGAAGGCGAAGCAGCGGTTGGGCGATACCGAGGCCCGGCTGAAGGAGAGCGAGGAAAAGCTGGCCAAGGCTGGGCCGGCGGCGGCGGCCTATGAAAAGGTGAAGGACCGCACCGCCGGTATCGAGCTGGAGGCCCACTGCCGCGCCCAGGCGGTTCAGGCGGAGGCGGAGGAGCGCATTCGCAAGACACGGGCCGAGGTGGAGCAGTGGCTGAACCGGGTACAGGGGAATTACGGCCGCCTGCGCGCTGATATGGACGCGGCGGTTTCCAGGGCCTGTGGAGAGCTGGACCAGGTGCGGCAGACGCTGGAGCAGATCTCCGGGGAGCTGGCCCGCCAGGATGAGGGACTGGACAAGCTGACCAAGTCCTGCTGTGCCGAGCTGACCCACCGTGCACCGGACCCACTCCCACTGGATGAGAAATAAGCAAGCCGGCTGACCGAAGTTGCAGCATTTGTGTGGCAGGCTGATGTTGGAAATACAATCAAATGGGGTGAGGATACGGAAATAGCGGAAGTGAAGGAACGGCAGCCTGTATTGCTCCAGCAGCTTCTGAAAATTTGGGAGCAGTCCGTGAGGGCAACGCACCACTTTTTATCCAGCCGTGAAATAGAACAGATCAAGGAATACGTTCCCGGGGCGCTGAATTTGGTTCCAAGGCTTGTCATCGCCAGAGAGGAAAGCGGAGCTCCGGTCGGATTTATGGGAGTAGATGGCGGCCGCCTTGAAATGCTGTTTCTCGTTCCGGACAAACGGCTTGGGAAGGCTGCTCGTTGAATATGGGATGAAGCATTGTGGGGTTAAGAGCGTGACGGTCAATGAACAGAACCCAGAGGCAAAGGGTTTTTATGAGCACATGGGATTCTGTGTATATAAAAGGACAGACTGCGATGAACAGGGAGCGCCGTATCCCCTTCTATACATGGAGATTTCTCAACGGTGATGATAGGGGCACCGGGACGGGTGGACACAGTTCAGCTTACAGAGAAGACAGATAAGGGAAGAGCCCTTGCGCGGCCGCGCAAGGGCTCTTTTTCAGGGACAAACGCAGAGAAGCAGGCGGACGACCCACTCAGGGGCCTCGGGGAGCTGGGCGTGGATCATCTGGAACAGGACCTCGGGGGAGTAGCCGTGAAGCTGGTCCAGGGTGAGGGCCAGCCCGCCGGAGGAGGATTGGGCGTCCTGGCCGATGGCAAGGGTGGAGCCGAGCGCGGCGCCTCCGGCGGCGTACTGTCCCACCGCCGCCCCGCCGATGGCGACAGACTGGCTGACGGCGCAGCCGCCAAGTGCCAGCCCCAGGCTGAACGCACCGCCGCCCAGGGCAAGCAGGAGACCGGCGGCCAGTCCGCCCGCGGCGGCGATCCCCACGGACAGTCCGCCCAGGGTCAGTAGTCCGACACCCAGGCCGCCGATGGACAGCAGGCCGGCGGAAAAACCGCCAATGGCCAGAAAACCGGTGGCCACGTTGCCGATGGCAATGATTCCCTTGGCCCGGCAGAGCCCACGATCCCGTAGGTTGATATGCACCAGCGGCAGGCCGAGGAGGGTGCGGCGGCTGCGGAACTCATAGCTCCAGCCTGTATAGTAGTTTTGGATGACAGCCTGCTGAGGGGAAGGGGCTGCGGGCTTTTCGGGCTCGATTCCCCGCACCAGATAGTCCAAACTGACGACAAAATAGTCGGCCAAGGCGGACAGGTTGCCGAGATCCGGGGTGGCGGCCCCCGCCTCCCACTTCTGTACCGCCTGCCGGGAGACCCCTACGGTGTGGGCCAGCTCCTCCTGGGAAATGCCCCGCCCTTTGCGGAGCTGGTAGAGCCGTTCACGAAATTCCATGGTGATGAACCTCCTTTTTTCTTGGGCTCATCTTAGCAGAACGGCCCGGATAGACGCAACCAACCGGAGCATCCAATTTGACAACCAGCAGTAGCACCCCTTGGGGCGCAAGGGCTTCAAACCCGGCCAATGTCGGTGCGGAAGTGCATGTCCTGGAAGTGGATGTGCCCCGCGGCGGCGTAGGCGCTGTCGATCGCGGCGTTCAGATCCGGCCCGGTGGCGGTGACGCCCAGCACCCGGCCGCCGTTGGTGAACACCGTGCCGTCGTCTCCCAGTTTGGTGCCCGCATGGAAAACCACGGCCTGCTGTCCGGCATCCTCCAGGCCGGTGATGGGCAGACCCTTGGCGTAGGAGCCGGGGTAGCCGCCGGAGGCCAGCACAAGGCAGCAGGCCGCCCCGTCCTTCCACCGGATGTTCAGATGGTCCAAAGTGCCGTTACGGCAGGCCAGGAAGATGTCCAGCAGATCGGTCTCCAGCAGGGAGAGCACCGCCTGGCATTCGGGATCGCCGAAGCGGGCATTGTACTCCACCACCTTGGGGCCGTCGGGGGTGAGCATCAGGCCAAAGTAGAGCACTCCCTGGAAGGGGCGGCCCTCCGCCTTGAGGGCGGCCACCGTGGGCAGGAAGATCTCCTCCATACAGCGGCGGGCCACCTCGGGCGTGTAGTTGGGGGAGGGGGAGATGGCGCCCATGCCGCCGGTGTTGGGGCCCTGGTTGCCATCAAAGGCCCGCTTGTGATCCTGGGAGGAGGGCATGGGAACCAGATGCTCCCCGTCGCAGAAGGCCAGCACGGTGACCTCCGGGCCGGTCATACACTCCTCGACGACCACCCTGGCGCCGGCCTGGCCGAACTTGCGACCGTCCATCATGGAGCGGACGGCCTCCTGGGCTTCGGCTACCGTCTGGGCCACGATAACGCCCTTGCCCAGGGCCAGGCCGTCAGCCTTCACCACGATGGGCGCGCCCTCGGCCTCAATGTAGGCCAGAGCAGGGGCGAGCTCTGTAAAGGTTTGATACTTTGCGGTTGGAATGTGGTACTTGGCCATCAGATTCTTGGAAAAGATTTTGCTGGCCTCGATGATGGCGGCGTCCGCCCGGGGGCCGAAGGCGGGAATGCCCGCATCCTCCAGGGCATCCACCATGCCCAGGGCGAGGGGATCGTCCGGCGCCACCACCACAAAATCAATGGAATGGGTCTGGGCCCAGGCCACCACTCCATCCACGTCGGTGGCGGAGAGGGGGACACACTGGGCCAGGGCGGCGATACCGCCGTTGCCGGGGGCGCAGTAAAGCTGTTCCACTTGCTCACTTTTAGACAGTGCCCAGACGATGGCGTGCTCCCGCCCGCCGCCGCCGACAATCAAAACATTCATTGCTTACACCTCAATTCAGCGCCAGCCCCAGGGCCCATAGGCCCAGCAGGTGCGCGGGATAGAACACATAAAAGAACCACTTGCTCTGCACACCCAATTGCCCACGGTACCAGGCCAACAGAAGGAGGGATGCCTCGGCGCACAATGCGTAGAGAGCAAACACAGGGAGGGCATGGAGCAGATAGCCCGCCATCCAGTCCGGCCGGAACAGTGGGAGGGAGAGTAGCCCTATCAGGGGCTGGTAGAGCAGATAGAGGAGAGCCAGACCGGCTCCCAGACAGAGCAGCTTTCGGCGGCGATTATCACCGCAGAGGTAAAGGGCGAAGATCAGGAGCACGGCGGGGAAGCCGTAGTCCACGTTGAGCAGGAGTGCCAGCGCACAGGCCGCGAACAGGGGAATGGCCGACACGGCCGGGCCGTGCTCTGCTTTGGACAGACGCTCATAGCCATAGATGGCTCCGGCGCTGAGGAAGAAGGTGAGGAGCACACTTCCGCCCCAGACGCCGGTGGCCAGGGTGAAGGGCGCCTGGGAGAGAAGGGCACACGCTCCCAGCCGGATGAGATAGCGGTGGAAGAAGCGGGTGCGGCGGCAGCCCTCGGCCACGAAGTAGGCGAAAATGGGAAAGGCCAGCCGCCCGATGAGCCGGGGCAGCCCATCCGCCCAGGTGGGCAGGCCCAGCTCGGTCAGCATGGTGGGAAAGACCATCCCGATATGATCCACCAGCATAAACAGCGCGGCCAGATATTTGAGAGCGGCGGCGCTCAGACCGTAGCGGTGTGCCTCCATTAGTGGTGGAACAGCCGCATACCGGTAAAGGCCATGACGATGCCGTACTTGTTGCAGGTGGCGATGACATGGTCGTCCCGGATGGAGCCGCCGGGCTGGACGATGTACTGTACGCCGCTCTTGCGGGCACGCTCCACATTGTCGCCGAAGGGGAAGAAGGCGTCGGAGCCCACGGTCACGCCCGACTGGCGGGCGATCCACTCCTTTTTCTCCTCCGCCGTGAGCACCTCGGGCCGGATTTCAAAGGTGTTCTGCCACACGCCGTCGGCCAGCACGTCCTCGTACTCGTCGGAGAGGTAGACGTCGATGGCGTTGTCCCGGTCGGGACGGCGGATGCCGTCCACGAAGGAGAGGCCCAGCACCTTGGGATGCTGCCGCAGGAGCCAGTTGTCCGCTTTGTTCCCCGCCAGACGGGTACAGTGGATGCGGCTCTGCTGGCCCGCGCCCACGCCGATGGCCTGGCCGTCCTTCACATAGCAGACGGAGTTGGACTGGGTGTACTTCAGGGTGATGAGGGCGATGAGCATGTCCCGCTTGGCGGACTCGGGCAGCTCCTTGTTGTCGGTGACGATGTTGTCCAGCAGGGCCTCGTTGATGGCGAAGCTGTTGCGGCCCTGCTCGAAGGTGATACCGAAGACGTCCTTGTGCTCCACGGCCTTGGGGGCGTAGTCTGGGTCGATCTGCACCACATTATAGCCGCCCTTGCGCTTGGTTTTGAGGATGGCCAGGGCCTCGTCGGTGTAGCCAGGGGCGATCACGCCGTCGGATACCTCCAGGGCCAGGTAGCGGGCGGTGTCGGCGTCGCACACATCGGAGAGGGCGGCCCAGTCGCCGTAGGAGCACAGCCGGTCAGCGCCCCGGGCGCGGACATAGGCGCAGGCGATGGGGGAGAGCTCCATATCCTCGGCAAAGTAGATTTTCCGCTCCACGTCGGTGAGGGGGGTACCCACGGCGGCGCCAGCGGGGGAGACGTGCTTGAAGGATGCGGCGGCGGGTAGGCCGGTGGCCTCCTTTAGTTCTTTCACCAACTGCCAGGAGTTGAAGGCGTCCAGAAAGTTGATGTAGCCCGGCTTTCCGTTGAGCACCTGGATAGGCAGCTCGCCCTCCTCCATAAAGATGCGGGCCGGCTTCTGGTTGGGGTTGCAGCCGTATTTCAGTTCCAGTTCTGTCATTGCGATAAACCTCCGTCAAGTGAGCGGCGGCCGCGGGCCGCCCTCGGACTGTGTGTATCTGAGGCGGCCTGCGGCCGTCCGTCAGGCTGATGCATGCTTGTTTTTGATCACAGTCTCCCAATCTCCGGTTTTCCGGTCGATGTAGCGCACAAAGAGAGAGACCTTGTTCTCCGCGTTGAGGCTGTCCCACAACAGGTCGGCAAGCTCCGCGGGGGTGCCGCAGGGGATTTCCACCTGCTCCGGTTCCCCCACAAAGGAGGGCAGGGGGGTGCCGTCGCCCATGTAGGTGTGGATGAAATGGCCCTGCCCGGCACGGGGGGCCTCATAGGCGAAGAAATACCGGCGGCAGGAGGCGGGATCGCCGTCCGCGCTCTTGAGGATGGACAGGGTGTAGTCACCGTTCTTTTTCACCAGCCCGGAGATACGGGGGGTGTAGTTGGGGGCGTCGGGCTCAAAGGTCCGGGTGTGGAGGGCCTGGGCAAAGGTCTTGCCTGCGGCCAGTCCCTCGCGGATGGTGTCGGTCTGGTCGCCGTTGGTGACGATGGTGGAGGTGCCGAACACCCGCACAGGGGCGTAGATAATAAGGGAGGGGTCGGTCATTTTGGAGGGGTCAAAGGCCTGGGTGCGGATGCCGTCAGGGGTCTCCACGAAGACCCGGTTGCGGGAGTTCTCGCTGCGTCCCATGATAAAATAGGCAATGACGGACTTCTCCCCGTCGGGGGAGCTGCCCAGCACGATGCCGCGTCCGGGATAGGGGTTGCCGCGCAGCAGCGCGGTAAGATCCAGGTTTTTCATGATAATCTCCATTCTACGATATCATACTGTTATTGCCTTGCTGAATGTAACATTTGTGAGGAATTCTTGAAATAAGTCTACAGACAGGGGGATGTATTATTTCGACAATCCCTCGGGAAAGAAATGCACACACCAGTTGCAGCAATATGTTCTCACAAAATAGTTTCATCGAACATAACTGCACCCGCTAGGTCACTATTGGTATTTAATATTTCTGGGTCTGCAATCGACACCGGAGCATCACGCTTCACGATTTCTTCTCCTGTAAAATTAAAATGTAATCCGTTGCCAGGAGTCATTTCGTTTGTATTCACCATTACTTCCATATCTTGATACATGAATCTTAACCAACCTGCTGCAAGCGTATCTTCCCCGAAATACTCATAATCGTCCACACCGATCAAGGAGAAAAAATCTTCAAAGGACATGTCATCTTCCATGTCTGGGAAAAGTATGTTTGCGGTGGTGACAAAGCCCGCACATTTCAGCTGTTCCTCACATTCGCTCATGGCCTTTTCAGAATCGCCGCTCTGCGTTCCGAAAAAGTAATAAGCATATTCCGCCTCCGGCTCCCCAAAGCATATAGCGGCACAATCTGGGGATGAATCTAAGCTTTCAATTATTTCGCCTTCTGGATGCTCATTTTTTAATTCGATGAGTGTTTTCCCGATGTCATTCAAAAATTCAGGCGTTTGACCGCTGGGGGCTGCGGGCGCACAGGCAGAAAATACGAATGCTGCAAGCAAAGATAGGATTACAATGACTGCGGTTCGTTTCATATGAAGACATCTCCTACCTGGACTACTCATGAGAGCTTTGGCTAGGAGGTACCAGCCAGCGGATCAGGGAAATACACGCCAGAACAACAGGAACCAGCAGAACGACCAAGCCAAGCAGCAACAGAGCGAGCCCGTAGTCTCCGCCAAGCCAGATTCCGCCAAAGAACAGGAAACCGCCGCTGAGGACAAGTGCCAGAAGACGCAGATCGCTCATGTCTCCATACCTCCTATGAAATTATAAAATATGGACGATCCTTCCCTCCACACAGAGCCGCCCCTCACAGAACAGGGAGACGGCTTGGGGGAGGATATGCCACTCTGCCTGCTCCATCACCCGGCGCTGGAGTACCTCGGGGGTGTCCCCCTCCAAGATCTCCACCGCCCTCTGGAGGACGATGGGGCCGCCGTCGGGCTCTTCATTGACGAAGTGGACGGTAGCGCCGGTGAGCTTCACGCCGTAGGCCAGGGCGGCCTCGTGGACGTGGAGGCCGTAGTAGCCCGCGCCGCAGAAGGAGGGGATGAGGGCGGGGTGGACGTTGAGGATGGCGTTGGGGAAGGCGGCCACCATCTCCCCGGTAAGGATGTGCAGGAAGCCGGCCAGCACCACCAGCCCGATATTCAGCTCACGGAGCTTGTCCACCAGGGCTATGGTCATCTCCCGGTTGGAGGCGAAGTCTTTCCGGGCCACCACATAGCCGGGGATGCCGGCCCGGGCGGCCCGATCCAGGGCGTAGGCGTCGGGCCGGGAGGAGAGCACGGCGGCGATGCGGCCGTTTTTCAGCTCACCCCGGCTCTGGGCGTCGATCAGTGCCTGGAGGTTGGTGCCCCCGCCGGAAACCAAGACGGCAATTCGTACCATGCGCCCTGCCCTCAGACCAGCTCCACGCCGGCGTCGCCCTTGATCACGTCGCCGATGACATAGGACTGCTCGCCTGCACGGGCCAGCACGTCCAGCGCGTGGCCCACTTGATCCTTGGGGATGGCGATGACCAGGCCGATGCCCATGTTGAAGGTGTTATACATGTCCCGCACGGGGATGTCACCCGACTTCTGAATGAGTTCGAAGATGGCGGGCACGGGGTAGGAGGCGGTGCGGATGCGGGCGGTGAGGCCCTCTTTCATCATGCGGGGCACATTCTCATACAGGCCGCCGCCGGTGATGTGGCTGATGGCCTTGACAGTTACGCCGTGCTGGCGCAGGCATTGGATGGATTTTACGTAGATATGGGTGGGGCGCAGCAGCTCCTCGCCGATGGTGCGGCCCAGCTCGGAGACATAGATATCCAGAGCCTTGGGGTTGTCCAGCAGCACCTTGCGCACCAGGGAGAAGCCGTTGGAGTGGACGCCGTTGGAGCACAGGCCGATGAGCAGATCCCCTTCGCAGAGGGTGGAGCCGTCGATCATGTCGGACTCGTCCACCAGACCCACGGAGAAGCCGGCCAGATCATACTCGTCCTCGGGGTAGAAGCCGGGCATCTCGGCGGTCTCGCCGCCGATGAGGGCGCAGCCGGCCTGGCGGCAGCCCTCGGTGACGCCGGAGACGATGGCCTCGATGCGGCTGGGCACATTCTTTCCCACAGCCACGTAGTCCAGGAAAAACAGGGGAGAGGCACCGGAGCAGATAATGTCGTTGACGCACATGGCCACGCAGTCGATGCCAACGGTGTCGTGCTTATCCATGAGAAAGGCGATTTTCAGCTTGGTGCCCACGCCGTCGGTACCGGAGACCAGGACGGGCTTCTTCATGCCCGCCACATTGGGGGCGAACAGGCCGCCGAAGCCGCCCAGAGAGCCCATGACACCGGGAATGTAGGTGGACTCCACCAGGGGCTTGATGCGGTTGACCGCCTCGTAGCCGGCGGTGACGTCCACGCCGGCGGCGGCGTAGGATTCGGAATGGGAGTTCTTCATGTCAAAACCTCCAGATAACAATGAGGAAATGGGGCGCTGGGGTAGAGGAAAAAGCCTTGCAGAGTTTTACCCGCTTTGCGGGTAAAAGAATTGCAAAAGAGGTCCGCAGGCGAATTCAGTTCGCCGGAGTACGCCGCTGCTTGCTCCGCCATCGGCGGGCGACCACCTGCGCCGTGCGCGGGTGAGGGGGGATCAAACCCGCTGTGCCGCCGGGGGCGG
>ERZ836829.1205-NODE-1205-length-17383-cov-82.887061_pt1 | contig 17383 bp, 16 predicted proteins | sample MGYA00519574_ERZ836829 | MGnify/ENA primary metagenome ERZ836829 (study PRJEB31850, sample SAMEA3708808) | human gut metagenome | biome: human gut; feature: human-associated habitat; material: faeces | place: China | collected 2014 ... | reverse complement strand
GGCGAAACTACTTGCAGGTAGGGTTTTACACGGAAATGCTGTTCCCTCAAAAGGGAGTGCGTTTTATCGCTGTCAACGACAATGTGGACAGCGCAAACGGCGGCATGGACAACGATTTTACCCCTCTGCGAAATCTGTTCAACGAATGGCTGGTGAGAGATACGAGCAAGAAAATCAAAGCAGTAAAACGAGCAAAAGGCATGAGCGGCAAGCCCGTTACCAGCAAGCCGGTCTATGGCTATCTCATGGACGAGGACGAGAACTATCTCGTTGACGAGGAAACCGCGCCGGTTGTCCAGCAGATATACCAGCTTTGCCTTGCCGGGAATGGCCCGACCAAGATTGCCCGTATGCTTACGGAGCAGCAAATCCCTACGCCGGGAACGCTGGAATACCGCAGGACGGGCAGCACCCGCCGCTACCACCCCGGCTATGAGTGCAAATGGGCGACGAACACCGTTGTTCATATCCTCGAAAACCGGGAGTACACCGGCTGTCTGGTAAACTTCAAGACGGAGAAGCCCTCTTACAAGGTCAAGCACAGTGTAGAGAACCCCGTAGAGAAGCAGGCCATTTTTGAGAACCACCATGAGCCTATCATAGACCGGGAAACATGGGAGCGCGTGCAGGAGTTACGCAAGCAGCGCAAACGCCCGAACCGCTATGATGAAGTGGGGCTGTTCTCCGGTATGCTGTTCTGCGCCGACTGCGGTCATGTGATGTACCAGCAGCGGTATCAGAACAAGAACCGCAAGCAGGACTGTTACATCTGCGGCAGCTACAAGAAGCGCACCCGCGACTGTACGGCGCACTTTATCCGCACCGACCTGTTGACCGCCGGTGTCCTCTCCAATCTCCGGCAAGTGACCGAATACGCCGCCAAGCACGAGAGCCGCTTTGTGAAGCTGCTTATCCAGCAGAACGAGATCGGCGGCAAGAGAAAGACCGCCGCAGCCACCAAGCAGCTTGAACAGGCGCAGGAGCGCATTGCCGAAGTGAGCCGCATTATCAAGCGGCTGTATGAGGACAATGTGAACGGCAAAATCAGCGACGAGCGTTTCATGGAACTGTCGGCAGACTATGAGCAGGAACAGCGGGAACTGAAAGACCGCGCCGCCGCTTTGCAGGCCGAACTGGACAAGTCGCAGGCCGCCACCGTCAACGCGGAAAAGTTTATGGGTATCGTCCGAAAGCACCTTGCCTTTGAGGAACTTACCCCCACCCTCTTGCGGGAAATGATTGAGAAAATCGTCGTGCATGAGTGTAGCTATGACGAGAACGGCACCCGCAGGCAGGACATTGAGATTTATTACAGCTTTGTCGGCAAGATTGACTTGCCCGAAGCCTAACGCCCGACCTATCCGACACAATGGCCAAGTGCCGGATAGGAACGGCAAAATTTTTTACACTTCTATTACTTCTTTATCACACATAAGCAAAGAGTCAGGGGATGAAGCAGCTCATGGCTGGCGGCGGTGTTGCCCTGATTGGCATCACCCTGATCCCCCTGCTGAGCGGTCTGTTCGGCTAAGTGCCGCAGGCGGGTTTATCCCGCCTGTACATACGCAATCGCTCTATCTCTGCTGTGGATAACAGCCCTTTATCATAAGGAGCGCATTGCGGTACGAATCTCCACCCATCCATGAAAGGCGGTGCTATTATGCAGTTTTTGACCCACATTATTTTTCTCCTGAATCTCCTCAAGACCCTTATCAACCATTTCAGCTAAGGACGGTGACTGAATGGAAACCGTTCTCAAAGCCATTGCCGACTGGATCAAAGGCATCCTGACGGCAGGCATTATGTCCAATCTCAGCGGGCTGTTCGATGATGTGAACACGCAGGTCGGCAATATCGCCCAGCAGGTGGGCACCAAGCCCTCCAGCTTTGAGCCGAGAGTGTTCGCCATGATCGAAGCCCTCTCTCGCAATGTGGTGCTGCCCATTGCAGGCATCATCCTGACCTTCATTGCCTGTTATGAACTCATCGAGATGATCACCCAGCACAACAACATGGCGCAGTTTGAGCCTGCCCTTATCATGCGCTGGATCTTTAAGACCGCTGTTTCGGTATGGCTCATCTCCAACACCTTCGATATTGTGATGGCGGTGTTCGATGTGACGCAGCAGGTCGTGGCAAATTCCAGCGGCATTATTTCCGGCAACACACGGGTCAACGACATCGGACTTTCCATGCTGCAATCCAGCATGATGCAGATGGACGTAGGACCCCTGTTCGGGCTGTTCTTGCAGTCCTTCTTCATCGGTATCACCATGCGCATCCTGTCCATCGTGATTTTTGTCATCGTCTACGGAAGAATGATTGAAATCTATATGATGGTCAGCCTTGCCCCGGTGCCCATGGCAACATGGGGCAACCACGAGCAATCCCATGTGGGACAGAACTATCTTCGTTCTCTGTTCGCGCTGGGATTTCAAGGTTTCCTGATTCTGATCTGCGTGGCAATCTACGCTGTTCTGCTCCAGAATGTTGCCATATCCGGGGATGCCATCAACTCGATCTGGAGCATCGTGGGGTACACGGTGCTGCTGTGCTTTACGCTGTTCAAGACTGGTTCTGTTGCCCGGAGCATTCTGGATGCCCATTGATTCGGAGGTGAAATTTTGGCAGCTTATATTTCCGTGCCGCGCGATTTCAGCAAGGTGAAGTCCAAAGTAGCCTTCAACCTGACCGCCCGGCAGCTTATCTGTTTTGGTGCAGCGGCAGTCGTAGGCGTGCCACTGTTCTTTGTTCTGCGGGACACCGCAGGCAATTCCGGTGCTACCCTCGGCATGATGGCGGTCATGCTGCCCATGTTCTTTCTGGCCATGTATCAGAAGAACGGTCAGCCCGCCGAAAAGATCCTGCGGTACTACTTTCAGGCGCGCTTTGTTCGCCCGAAGGTGCGTCCGTACCAGACCCGCAATTACTATGCACTGCTTATGAAGGGAGATGACACCCATGATTCCGTTTCTGAAAAAGAATAAGGACGGCAAAAAGCCGCCCAAGTCCACGGTGCCCCGCACGGCACAGGAGAGCATCCCATTCCAGCGGATGTTTGAGGACGGCACCTGCCGTGTCCGTCCCGGCTACTACACCCGCACCATCCAGTATCAGGACATCAATTATCAGCTTGCTCAGCAGGAGGACAAGACGGCCATTTTTGAAGAATGGTGCTCGTTCCTCAACTTTTTTGATTCGAGCATTCATTTTGAACTTTCGTTTGTGAACACTGCCACGGACAGCGCAGATTTTGAAAAGTCCATCCGTATCCCATACCAGCAGGATGGTTTTGATGATGTGCGTGCTGAGTATTCCCAGATGCTGCGGCAGCAGCTTTCCAAGGGCAACAACGGCCTGACCAAGACCAAATTCCTGACCTACGGCATCGAGGGTGACAGCATGGCGCAGGTCAAACCCCGGTTGGAGCACATCCAGAACGACCTGATGAACAACTTCCACCGGCTTGGCGTTCTGGCGAAACCGCTGGACGGTACGGAGCGTCTGTGGCTGATGCATGGGATGCTGAACATGGATGGAGCCAACAAGTTCCATTTCAACTGGACAGACCTCGTAAAAAGTGGTCTGTCCGTGAAGGATGCTATTGCGCCCACCGCCTTTGCCTTCAAAAATTCCCGGACGTTCCAGATGGGCGGCATCTACTGCGCCGCCAGTTTTCTGAGCATCACGGCATCCGACATCAGCGACCAGCTGCTGAAAGACTTCCTCGATATGGATTCCAGCCAGATCGTCACCATGCACATCCAGTCCGTTGACCAGAACAAGGCCATCAAGACGGTCAAGCGCACCATCACGGAACTGGATCGCAGCAAGATCGAGGAGCAGAAAAAAGCCATCCGTGCCGGATATGATATTGACATCATTCCGTCGGATTTGGCAACCTACGGCAGAGATGCAAAAGCCCTGCTGAAGGAATTGCAGAGCCAGAACGAGCGGATGTTCCTTGTCACATTTCTGGTGCTGAACACCGGGCGCACGGAGCAGGAGCTGGAAAACAATGTTTTTCAGGCATCCAGTATTGCACAGAAGCACAACTGCAACCTGTGTCGGTTGGATTTTCAGCAGGAGCAGGGGTTGATGAGCAGCCTGCCGCTGGCAGACTGTCAGATTGAAATTCAGCGTGGTCTTACCACCAGCAGCACGGCAATTTTTATCCCGTTTACCACGCAGGAACTGTATCAGTCCGGCAAAGAAAGCCTGTACTATGGGCTGAATGCTCTGTCCAACAACCTTATCATGGTGGATCGCAAAAAGCTGAAAAATCCGAACGGTCTGATTCTCGGCACTCCCGGTTCCGGCAAAAGTTTCTCGGCAAAGCGTGAAATCACCAATGCGTTTCTGGTGACGGACGATGATATTATTGTGAACGATCCAGAAGGCGAATACTCGCCGCTGGTGAATCGGCTGAAAGGTCAGGTCATCAAAATCAGCCCCAACAGCACCCAATTTATCAACCCCATGGACATCAATGCCAACTACTCCGAGGAAGATAACCCGCTTTCCCTGAAAGCTGACTTTATTCTTTCTTTGTGTGAACTGGTGGTGGGCGGCAAGGAAGGGCTGCTGCCGGTGGAGAAAACCGTCATTGACCGCTGTGTGCATCTGATTTACCGCAAATATTTTGCGGACCCCTGCCCGGAGAATATGCCCATCCTTGAGGATCTGTACAACGCCCTGCTCCAACAGGACGAAAAAGAAGCCCACCATGTTGCTACGGCGTTGGAAATCTATGTGAAGGGCAGTCTGAACCTGTTCAACCACCGCACCAATGTGAACGTCAACAACCGCATCGTCTGCTATGACATCAAGGAACTGGGCAAGCAGATGAAGAAGCTCGGTATGCTCATCGTGCAGGATCAGGTCTGGGGGCGTGTCACGGCAAACCGCAGCAGCGGCAAGTCCACCCGATATTATATGGATGAGATGCACCTTCTCTTAAAAGAGGAGCAGACTGCGGCGTATTCCGTGGAGATCTGGAAGCGTTTCCGCAAGTGGGGCGGCATCCCGACTGGTTTAACGCAGAACGTGAAAGACCTTCTTTCTTCTCGTGAGGTCGAGAATATTTTTGAAAATTCAGACATGATCATCATGCTGAATCAGGCGGCAGGAGATCGGCAGATTCTCGCAAAGCAGCTCAACATCTCGCCCCATCAGCTTTCCTATGTCACCCACTCCGGTGAGGGCGAGGGACTGCTGTTTTTTGGCAATGTCATTCTTCCCTTCGTTGACCGTTTCCCCACCGATCTGGAACTCTACCGCATTATGACCACCAAGTTGGGTGAAGTTTCGGAGGGGCAGAAATGAGCAAGCCGAAACTGAACATCAAAGAGGAAACGTCTGCCAAAAAGACCCGTTCGCCCCCGAAAAAAGCCAAGGTGGAGCAGTCGGTGCCCAGAAAGAAGAAGCTGAAAACCGATGCAGATAAAGCTGCGGAAAAGGCACAGCATCTGCGGTTCGGCAAGGCAGAACTGACCCCGGACGAACTGAGCCGGTTGAGCAAGGCACAGAAGCGGGAAATGTACGCCGCCCATGCCGCCCGGTCTGCGGTACACAGGGAGGTTGACCAGTACGAAGATGACAATGTGGGCACGCAGGCTCTGAGCGAGGGCGAAAAAGCGGCAGGAGATGTCCGTGATATTTCCAAAAGCCGCTATGCCCGGAAGCTCAAGAAGAAAGCCAAGATGCAGGGCAAAAAAGGCACCAAAACCGCTAAATCTTCCGCATCGGAGCCAACTGCGGCACAAGATGCAGGTGCATCCGGCACCGGCGAGGGCGGCTCCAACTGGCTCTCCCGATGGCGGCAGAAACAGGACATCCGGCAGAGCTACTATGCCGCCGCCCGGTCGGGCACGGCGGTGCAGACCGCAGGCGGCAAAGCGGCATCCAACGGTGCATCTGCCGCCCGGTCCGGCATGGAACAGGCGGTGGAGAAAGGCAAAACTGCCGTCAGCACCGCTGTGAAAGGGCTGGCGAATGCCGCCAAGAGCAACGCACACGTTCTGGTGATTGTGGGCGTTTTTCTTTTGCTCATTCTCATGGTCATGTCCGGCTTTTCCTCCTGCGGCATCCTCTTTTCCGGCGGCACACAGGTGTCCGGGCAGACCATGTATTCTGCTGAGGACCGGGACATCCGGGGCGCAGAACAGGACTACAAGAAGCTGGAAAAGGAACTGGACAAAAAGATCAAGCGCACTCCCACCGACCACCCCGGCTACAACGAGTACCAGTACCACCTCGACCCCATCGAGCACGACCCGTGGCAGTTGACCTCTTTTCTCACGACTCTGTATGACGATTACACCCGGTCAGAGGTGCAGGGCAAGCTGAAGGAGACCTTCAAAAAGCAGTACCAGCTGACCACATGGGTGGAGGTGCAGATACGGTATAAGACCGTGTGGGTCATCAGTCCGGCAGGAATCCCAGTTCCCACACAGGTGCCTTATGAGTACCGCATTTTTCACACAAAGCTGGTGAACCGTGGCTTGGAAGTGGTCATTCGGGAAGAACTGAATAACGACCAATGGAGACGTTACGAGATTTTCCAAGATACCTTGGGCGGTAGACCTTATCTATTCAACGGCGGATTGCCGCCCGGTGGTTCTGACGGCTCCGGCGCACCGGGTATTGATTATCAGGTTCCGGCAGAAGCCCTGACCGACAGCGAATTTGCCGCCATCTACAAGGAAGCCCAAAAGTATGTGGGTACGCCCTACGTCTGGGGTGGCTCCACCCCGGAAACCGGTTTTGATTGCAGCGGTTATGTCTGCTGGGTCTACAACCAGAACGGCTACGATGTGGGGCGCACCACCGCCAACGGTTTGTGGAACAAGAGCCAGCACATCAGCGAGGCAGAGGCAAAGCCCGGTGATTTGGTCTTTTTCAAAGGCACCTACGACACCCCCGGCATGAGCCATACCGGAATCTATCTGGGCAACGGCATGATGGTCAGTGCCGGAGACCCCATCAAGTACGCAAACATTCACTCGTCCTACTGGGAGAAGCATCTCGCTGGGTTCGGACGGCTTTCAAAATGACTGGAGGAGTTTTATGAGCGAAAAATCGGATAAGCTGCGGGCGATGCTGAAAAAAGAGAAGGAGCGCCGCATCAAATTGAACAACCGCATCGAGATTCTGGAGCGGCGCATTCAGGAGGAGGATTCCGCCGAGGTCAACGAGATGGTACGGACTGCAAAGGTCACGCCGGAACAGCTTGCCGCCCTGCTGCGGCAGTCGGCTACCGCCACCCCGAACCCGGCTGCGCTGTCTGCCGTGGGTGCAACTTTTGAGAAGGAGGTCGATGCAGATGAAGATTAAGAAACTGGGCGCACTGCTGGTATCGGTGGCACTGTGCGCTGGCATGGCGGCTCCCGCTTTTGCCTATGGCGGTGAGCCTGTGGAGGAAGTGGAACAGCCCGTCCTGACTTCTACCACCGATGAAGAAGATGTAGTCACCGTGACCGATGAGGAGACCGGTGCCCTGACCCCGGAGGGCAACTTGACGCTGGTGGACGATTACCACACCGACTATTCCGATGGCAGCGGACAGCAGTTCATTACGCTGGTGTCAAAGTCGGGAGCTACCTTCTATCTGGTCATCGACCGCAACGCCAAAGGACAGCAGACCGTTCACTTTATGAATCTTGTGGACGAAGCCGACCTTCTGGCGCTGATGGAAGAAGATGCTGCCGATGCCTATACCGCTGAAAAAGAAGCGGCGGCGCAGGCGGAACAGGATAAGCTGAAAGCCGAGGAAGAAGCCAAGAAAGCTGCGGAAGAAGCGGCAGCATCCGGCGAGGAACAGCCCAAGGAAAACAAGGTCACAAAGATCGCATCCGGCTTTCTGGGTGTGGTGGTGCTGATTGCGCTGGCGGCAGGCGGTGGCTTCTACGTTTTCGCAAAGCAGAAGCAGAAAAAACAGGCAGAAAAAGAAGCCCTTGACCCCGATGCAAACTACACCGAGGACAAGGGCGATTTTGAAATTCCTGTGGAGGATGAACCGGAGGAGACCGACGAGGAGGATACCGAACCCATCTGATTTCAAGGCGGCGCTTGCCGCCGTACATATTACAATCCGAAACAGATTGGAGGGAACGCTTATTTCAATTCTAGTTGTAGCAGAAAAGCCCTCGGTGGCCATGTCCTACGCAAAAGTCCTCGGTGCGACTAGCCGTCAGGACGGTTATCTGGAGGGCAACGGCTATCTGGTAAGCTGGTGCGTTGGTCATCTGGTGGAACTGGCACCGCCCAATGTCTACGATGCCAAATACGTCAAGTGGAGTATCGCAGATTTGCCCATTCTGCCGCAAAAGTGGCAGTATCTGGTGTCTACGTCCACCAAAAAGCAGTTTGGCATCCTGCAAAAACTGATGCACCGCCCGGATGTGGAGAGCGTGATCTGCGCTACGGATGCAGGGTAGTGCGGTTAGGTGACTCAAGAGAAAGAAAAAAGAGACCTCATCTCGTCAAAAATCAAATTTCAAAATCATTAAAGGAGCTATTCAAATGAAACGAAATCAGAATTTCGACCATAATCACTCTCAAAAACTGCTTTCCTTCCGCTACAACATAGACACCAACCGAGTGGAAGCCCGGTTCACGGATGGCTCTGCCGTCGCCAACAGGATGCCCAACTGCCTCAGAACATCCTCAACCCGCTACTTTACAGTGGGGTTGACACGGAGGATTGAGTGTCATCGTTTTTTCATGGCTACCGCCGAAAATCATTGTAACGTATTTTGTGTTACAAATTGGTCAAGCGAATGATTATGATTAAAATTCTCTTACTCGCACAATAAGTCATTTGATAAACTGGTTAAAATGCCAAATAATTTCAAATCATAGTCCAACACACAACAAATGTGGTATAATAACAATATATTTAATGCTTTAACTGTGTTTGCAAAAAGGAAAAGAAGATAAGTATGGAGATTACATGGTTGAAAAATGAAGATAATGCCATTCAATACGTCTATGCCTCTGCTGTTCCCCAAAAAATACCATTAGACATTTTTAAAGAAATTGTTCAGAGCAGTAAAGAAAACTGTCTACCTGAATTTTATGTGATATCTGAACAGGGAAAGTATATCGGATATATTTTATTATTGGCCGATAAAAAAGAAGACATCCCTAAACCTTTTACATTTCTTGCATGTCATAATGGCGATACTCTGCCAAAAGAAACTCACAAAAAAATATTGGAATTTATCGGCAAACGGTGTCGTGTAAACAACTGGAATAAACTCGCTTGGTTGGCCGAACAAGAAATCCAGCAATTGTGATATCATCGTTTTTTAAGCTATCTCTCTATAAAAACTCCTTAAAGACATAAAGGCAAACTTGAATAAATAAATTTATCTAAAAGCCCCACCTACAATAGATATTCCAAATCGAAGAATCTACTGCAGGTGGGGCTTGTTCTATGTGATAAGCTATTTTGTAAAAATCAAATACGTAGATTATATGGCAGAATCATTTGGTGACACTGAAAGCTAATGTTGCGCCATCAACGACACTATACATATCGCCGTTAGCCGCAGTAGCAATTCCAGTAAACTCAACCTCCCATTTTCCTTTAGAGAGTCCATATTTTACATCTTCCGTACCGATTGTGCCGTATGCAGAAATGGCATGATCAAAGGTTCCAAAGGGTGTACCAAGTTTATTGAAATGCAGGTTACCTTCAAAGGAAACAATTACTGCACCCGGAACGGTAATCGTCCATTGGATATACCCTTCAGACAGATAATCAAGTGTACATGAACCAGCATCGCCCCAGAAGGTTTCGCGAGAAATTGGGACAAGTTTGAATGTTGCAGAGTTTACAGTTGTTCCTTTATCAATTTCGATACTAGATTTTTTGGAAGAAAGTGCTACAACGCCTGGTTCAACTGCAACAGCAGCAGGCATCAAAACTGTGTTGAAAACAACCAACGCAGCACTCGTTCCAGCCATTTTAAGGAATTCATTTCGGGTCATCTTTTTCATGTCGATTTGCTCCTTATATTTTATTGACTGTTACAAGTCACCCAGCTACAATTTGGATTCTTTTTCGCTTAATTCTGCACTGGAATCACCTCTTACAAAATTTTAGTATATTGGCATCATCGTGATCAAAAGCAATATCACTAACAGCCACCTCATCACACTATAAAGCCGCAAATTTTCAACTCAGGTGTATGCTCATCGGCAAATAAATGTGAACCATACGAATGCCGCTGTTAAACAACCTGCCAAAACCACTAAAATACAACTTGCCAACTTTGGCTCAATAGCAACTTTTTGATTTTCGCACAGCGCAAATTTCTGAAGTTCCTGAAATGTTGTTTGATTGACATTGCCGTGTATTGCTTTCCATGCAACGAAATGATTTGTAATCAGAAGATAATCTGAAACGATTCCTACAAAAACAATGGCAAAAAATGCTGCGGAAAAGAACCACATTCCATCGCATTGATTCACCGTCAGGATATCCTGAAGGCTTGCTGGCTTCAATGCCCATAAAGCCACAACATATAGCAATACTTCGCAGAAATCTCTTTGGAGTGGCCCTTTTTGCTTAAAGAATCCCATTACATGTTCTCCCTGTTCTTTGAAGTCACTATCAGCCACCAATGGCCTGATAATAATCCGTTTTAGACCGAATCAAAGAGCCATTTGACTTATATTCCTTGACAGTTTGATGATAGCAATGTGTATAGTAGCTATTGTCATAGGAAAATAGGACTTCATACGTAATAGAAGATATTGTCACTTTATAGCAGTCCGAGGACATACTCTGAAGCATCTGATCGAAAATAAACGATGCTGTAGAAGAAATAACTGCTGCTGGTGTGCTTCCCCATGCAGTTGCTAAAATACTGGCTACATCAGATGCTTTTTTGCATTTACGCAAATCACTAGCATAAACCGTATCGGTTGCACTTGTGCCAACATAGCGGTGCTTGAACTGCGACCCTGTCACCTCGCTTCCAGTGAGTGCAGGAATTTGTGCCAGCTGTCCGTTTTTGTAATTTTGCTGATCTTGATAAATTTCATAGAACAAGCTATAGTCACTTCTTGCAGTTGATGTTGTTGATTCACCAGATGCACCTACAACAACAATGTCCATCACATCATTAGGATGCACCGTACGCGTAATTCGTGTGATACCTCCATCACGAATTGTAAGCTGTTCAACAACATCTTTTCCATTCATCGAGTACGAAACAGAATAATTTGATCCTGTCAAAAGAGATTCGCTATTGCCATGATTTGTTGAATCTGCAAAGGCAATGGGCATAATGGAAGCAACACAAAGCAGCACCGCTAACACGCAGGAAATATAACGCAAATATGTTTTTGTTTTCATTTTGTTTTTTCCTTTCATGCATTCCTATAGAACAACGGACTCTCATCTGTGCATCGGAAACACCTCCGAAGTACATTGATTATCGATGCTCTCACTTTTTCAAGAGATATTTTCCAAATGCAAGGACGCCTAGAATATAGAAAAGCTGACGAACAATCAACATAATGAATGAAAGCAGCTCCAACATAATCGAACAGTTCCTTTTAGAAAATTATCAAGAAATATATCCCGTAAGAGTATCGCTATCTTACCTTTCATATGAATTTCAGTCATGCTCAAGCGATTCCGGGACATCCGGCTGATATGCCGTAAAGCCACAGGTGCTGTTCACGCTCAAGACTGCGAGAGCCATTGCCATAATGCAAGTGACCTTGCTCAAGAGCAACATAATCTTTTTCATTTCTGTTACCTCCGTTTGATATTTTTTAGAGCATTCATCTTCTGAAAACACATGAACGCCCTCGTACCTTAGGATATCTTCGCTTGTTTCTGAAAAAACGGAATGATTGCAAAAATCACTAAAACCCATTTTGAAATGTAGTATACCGTTATACTGCGGGTGTCCGGAAGCACATTGAAAATGGCAAACAGGAAATCTATTGACGAAAGAACAGATGCGACCATCTTATAGCTTAACCGCTTCTTTTTGCCTAAAGGCTTATTCGTTGCTTCTATCGGAGAGAAAAAGATAGCGATGCCCATAAGAGCTGCTGTTGTCAGGATACGAAAAAGGTGATTGGCTGCAATTACTTTACTCAGCAAAATGCAGATAAGTGCCAGTCCGGTAAATGCCAGATAGCATCTGGTGTGCGACGTTGCATGATATCCACCAATGTAGATTCTCTGCGGGATAAACCCAATCAAAAATGAAAGTGAGTATCGAACATCACCACACACGGCAGAGACGAGGATGACAAGCAAAACACTTACAACAGACGATATGAGCAACTCGTACCCATAGACATACGCATCCGCTTTTGATTCGTCTACCACTTTTTGTTCGCAGAAAAGACGGACTAATTTCTGAGACAGCGTGCGTTCCCACATTGCAGTTGCGCCACCTTATCTTCTGATTTTTGCTTCACTGTATCATAAATTTCAGCAAAATCAAGAGGTTTGGCAAAACTGGTCGTTCTGGTGACAAAAGTGGTAGGTCAGGCTACTTGTAAGGAGCCTTTGCACAGTCTATAATAGTAGCAGGACATTATTTTGTGGAGGTTGTCGAAATGCTGAAGTACCACGTTGCAGTCTGCGATGATGAGAAGTCAGACCTTGATGGTATTGTTCAAAGCGTCCAGCGATACGATGTGCAAGGTTGCTTTGACATTGAAACTTACATGGACGGAAACGAACTTCTGAGCGAATTGCAAATGCAGAAGAAATCCTTCGATTTGCTGCTGCTCGACATTGAGATGCCATCCAACGGTTTTCAGCTGGCACAATCCCTGATTCAAATGGAGAAGCATCCCTTGGTGGTATTTGTCACGAAGCGGCACGAGTATGCTGTGCAGGGATATGGCATTGCATTCCGCTACCTTGTCAAACCTTTGGATCAGACGCTGTTCGCTGCGGCGATGGACGCTGTCCTTCAGGAACTGAACTCCAAACATTTCACAATCGAATACGATGGTGTCACCATGTCCTTGGAAACATCAGATATTTACTTTCTGGAAAGCCACGGACATAAAGTTCTGATCCACTGCAAGGAGCAAGACCTTACATTGAGAATGAGCATTCCTGAAGCCTTGGAGCAGCTTCCCAAACGATGCTTCGTGTCGCCACACAAAAGTTATCTTGTCAATATGGAACACATTGTTTACGCTACTGGAACCGCTGTTTTTCTTTCCAGCGGACATCAGCTACCGATCAGCAGGAGGAAGCGTCAGGAGTTCAATCAGAACTTTAACGCTTATTTGGGAAGATGATACTTTATTATTTCGTTGAGTTTGCAGGGAGCTTTGCCAACATCGCCCTGTTACTGCTTTTTATCGGTCGGCTGTTTCCTAAAAAGGAGCTCGTTTCAAAATGGTTCTATGTGTATGTTGTGCTTATGATCGTTGGCCAGTGTACACTGAGCTTATTCCCGGACTGGGTGACGCAGCGCACGATCTATCTTTTAGTTGGCGGATTTCTCCTCGCACTGCTGTTCTACGAAGTGCGGCCATGGCAAGCGGTTTTCGCAAGCGGAGCTTTCTTTACACTGGCTGCTTTGGTGGAAGTGTTTGCAATGCTTCTGATCGGATTGCGCATCCCGGATACCGACATTCTGATGCAAGCTGGGGAAGCACGGTTGACTTATGTCGTTTTTTCAAACCTGATTCAAATTCCACTCGTAGTCTTGATCTCACATTTTTTCAGTCGAAAAGGAAATGCTCTGCGCATCCTATGGCTGTTGCCAATCATTGTAATCCAAATCTCAAGTATTGCTGTCTGTTATGTAGCACAGTATCATGCTGCGGATGAGTATTTCCCAGATTATATGGTCGGTCTTATGGCTGTGCTTCTCCTTATAAACATCCTGATCGTGTTCTATGTGGAAGCTCTCCGGGAAAATGAACTGGAAAAATTCAAAGTCAAGTTCAACGAGCAGCAGTACAACCTTCAAATGGAATACTACCAGCAGCTCAAAGAACGTCAGGAAGAAGTCCGTTCTCTACGGCATGATGTGAAGAAATACATTCTGGCGATGCAGGCAGTTGCAGAACACGGCGATACCGAAGAACTTCACAAGATTGCACAAGCTGCCACGGATATTTTTGAGCGTTCCACAAATGTTTCTGCTGTCGGAAACCCTGTTGTTGATGCTCTTTTGAATTATTACCTACGCATCGCAGAGAAGAATAACATCAAGGTCAAACTGGATGTGACGATTCCTGAAGTTCTGACGATCTCATCGCTGTCTTTGAGCATCATCCTCGGAAATACATTTGACAATGCCATTGAAGCCTGTTGCAGTCTGCCAGCGGAACAGCGAACCATCCATTTACAGCTGCGCAAACAATATCGGAGCCTTTTCTATCGGCTGGAAAACCCATACAGTGATACTTCTCGCGGAATCCGCATCGGAGAACATCATGGTTACGGGCTAAAAAATATAAACCGTATCGTTCAGGAAAACCATGGTGACTTCTACACGAAAAAGAAAGACGGTGTATTTACGGTTCAAGTTCGCTTGAACTGCGAAAATTAAATATGTTTCCACAGCCAAATGATCAGCCTTTATACTGATTGTTTGGCTCTTTATTTTGTAAAGGAGCGTGATGCTATGACCCAGCCCAAATCCGACCTTGCCTATCTCCGCAGCGAAAAAGCCAAAGCGGAGCAGCAGCTACGCTACTACAAGCACCGTGAGAAAATTCTGGAACATCAGATACCGGAGCTGACCCGCAAAGCCCGTGTGCATCGTCTGTGTACCCGTGCCGGAATGCTGGAAAGTTTTCTGATTGCGCCGGAAGAACTCACCAACGATCAGGTGATGGAGCTGCTGAAAATCTCGTTCCGCCAGCCTGAAGTCGTGCTGGCACTTGCAAAGATGGTGCATGATGTTCACGAACGCAGCAACGTCCAAAACCCTTTAGAATAAAGGGCGCAATTATACACCGTTCCGGTGAAATTGCGGTCTTGCAGACGGCTCGATGAAATCGAAGCTGGCGTTTGTGCGCCAGCCCGATTCCATCCCAAGGAAAACTGCATTTTCCTTGCGCTGCTTTGCAGCTATCCTTTTGCGGTTCCCGCCTAAGACCGAAGCGCACGGCACTCCGGTCTAAGGCGGCGAGCACAACCGAATACGATTCCAGACCGTTCACAAGAGCAATCTTGCTGGGCGGTCTTTTTGTTTGGAGGTGATGCCTATTCCGTGTCCGCATTTCAAAATTACCATCGTCAAGCGTAGCCAAGGGCAGTCCGCCGTTGCCGGGGCCGCTTACCAGAGCGGCGAACGGCTGTTCAGCGAGTATGACCAGAAAACCAAATTCTACAACAAGAAGAAAGAGCTTGTCCATGCCGAGGTCATGTTGCCGTCCCATGCGCCGCCCGGATATGCAGACCGTGCCACCCTCTGGAACGCCGTGGAAGCCGTGGAAAACCAGTGGAACTCCCAGCTTGCCCGCCGCATCGTGCTGGCGTTTCCGGTGGAGGTGCCGCAGGAGCAGTATCTGTCCATGATAAAAGAATTTTGTCAGGAGCAGTTTGTTGCCAAGGGCATGATTGCCGACTTTGCCATTCACGACAAGGGAGATGGGAACCCACACGCCCACATTCTGCTGACCATCCGGGCAATGGATGAACACGGCAAGTGGCTCCCGAAAGCTAGAAAGGTGTACGACCTTGACGAGAACGGCGAGCGCATCCGGCTCCCTTCCGGGAACTGGAAGTGCCACAAGGAAAACACTGTGGACTGGAACGACCAGAAGTACGCCGAGGTCTGGCGGCATAGCTGGGAGACCATCACCAACCGCTATCTGGAAGCTGCTGGCAGACCAGAACGTGTTGACCTGCGCTCCTTTGAGCGGCAGGGCATCCAGCAGATACCGACCGTGCATCTCGGCTCCGCTGCACACCAGATGGAAAAGCGTGGAGTGGAAACCGTTCTCGGCAACCTGAACCGGGATATTCGAGCCGCTAACAGCCTGATGCAGTCCATCCGCAGTGCCATCCGTGGTCTGCAACGCTGGATCGCAGATCTGAATGAAAAGAAGCAGCTTCTTCTGGACGCTCTGGAAAAGTCGAAGGAACCCACGCTGTCCGACCTGCTGGTGGATTATTTCAACCTCCGCAATGAGCAGCGCAGCGATTGGTCTGCCAAGGCAAAACTGAAATGCACTGTCCGGGACTTTGAGGAAGTCAAACGGGCTGTGGACTATCTGAAAGTCCATTCACTGAACACCGTTGAGGATTTGAACCAAGCCATTGACAGCTTAAATCAGACTGCCGCTCCTCTCCGCAGGCGGTTGAAACAGAGCGAAAACCGTATGCGGGCAATCGCCCAAATCAAGGATGCTGCCGCCGTCCATGCCAAGCTGAAGCCCATCCACGATACCTTTATGAAGAAGAACTTCAAGCTGACCAAGGACGCTTATGCCGCCCAGCACAAGGATGAGTTGGACACCTTTAATAAAGCTGTCCGCACCCTGATGAAGCTGAACAGCAGCACAGCGGTGGATTTTTCGGCATTGGATGCCGAATTTTCTGCGCTGCAATCCAGCAGCGCAGAGCTGCGCACCCAATTGGAAACCTTGCAGCCGGACATCTCCGCACTGAAAAACATCCGCAAGTATATCGACATGGTGCTGAATAAACAGCAGCTTTCCGCACCGGGCGACAAGACCTCGGAGAAGAAATCGGTGCTGAAACAGCTGGAGCAGCTTCAGCAGAAAAAGTCCCACCACAAAGCGACTTCCACTACCCCAAACCGCGAAGAATCGCTCTAAACGATCTTTCTGTCACCGATATGCCGTTGCAATCAGTGGCAGAAATACATAATTTGTATGTTTTTTTGTTGGCCTTTGCCTGTTCTCGTCGGCTAGTGAGTAAAGGCGTATTTTTAAGGCGGAAATTTTCTCCAACACCCCCCATTTTAGGCCGCTTTTTCTGTTAATATTAGAAACGCTTCTTTGAAGGTCAGTCATTTGTGACCTTTTTGTTAATTCTCAAAAAGATGGTTGTCTTTGGGCTGTTTTCGTTGCCTACCTATTGAGAGGATTTTTTCAAAAGCGGAGATTTGGTCTCAAGAATTACAATTCAATTACAAGTTTCTCACCAATGCTACGAAACAGGCGTTCTCGATGCCTACCAAGTGTAGGGCATCTTTTTCAAGACCATTCTCGGACTATTATGACGTTTTGTTTACAAAATTGCTTGCAATGCTACGAAATGGCCTTTTTCATCGGCTACCAAGTAGAAGGATGTTTTTCGTCCGTCAAAGTCCAGAAATCTTCCATATGTTCCTTGACAAGTGAATCGTTCAATCGTCCGGTACTTCACAAAAGGTACTTCTGTAACTCGCAGCCCGGTCAT
>ERZ836829.1196-NODE-1196-length-17598-cov-14.728610_pt1 | contig 17598 bp, 20 predicted proteins | sample MGYA00519574_ERZ836829 | MGnify/ENA primary metagenome ERZ836829 (study PRJEB31850, sample SAMEA3708808) | human gut metagenome | biome: human gut; feature: human-associated habitat; material: faeces | place: China | collected 2014 ... | reverse complement strand
TACGAATACGAAACAACGAGAGACGGGCAGTATATTTCTGCTTACCCGGACAAAAACAATCATGCAATAGACGCGGTGCGCTACGGCTGTGAGGATTTAATGCCGGCACGGTTCAAAGTGAAAGCGGTAAGAAGTAATTTATATTGAGGTGACAAATGGATAAATACAGTTTGCTGACGGATGCTTATTTCGGCACCGGACTTTTTGAAAATGGAGCCGGACTCAGGCAGCACCCGCGGGAAGACCCGGCGAATTATAGGGATAGGCAGGGGCTTGCGTACTACTTGAACTATACCGGTCCGATTGTCAACGCTGCAGTAGATCCGATTTTCAAGAACGATATCAAGCGGGATTATAACGGTTCGACGCTGTTTCAGACATTTCTTGATGACTGCGACCGGACCGGAACAGATTATCAAGACTTTTGTAAATCGGCAGCGTTGCAAGCAAAATTATACGGCGTCGCATACATCGTTGTTGATAACAGCGACGAACTGGCAGAACGAAGAAGTGACGCTGTCGCAGGACGCAAGCTACCATTTTTGAAAATTGTCACGCCAGCGCAGATTAAAAACTGGGCAATAGACCGATACGGTCGCTTGACGATGTTTCAGTATACCGAAACATCACAGGTTGGAGCGAACGCGAAAAACACAGAGACGTATACGTGGACGCAGGATTTGTGGGCAATCGGGAATGGCGATGGTAAAGCAACGGGCACGCATAACATGAATTGTGTTCCCGTCGTGCAGTGGCTTGCAAGAAACACGGATAGGAAAATCATTAAGCCGCCGTCGGAGTATTTATCCGTAGCTCAAGCGAATTATTTTTTATATCAACTTTGCAGCTGGCACACTCAGCTCTTGAGAGACCAGGCTTTCGGTATTTTGACAATGCCGGACGACGGCAGCGGAGAAGTAACGGTCGGCACGAATAACGCACTCGTTTATCCGGCTGACGCTTCTCACACCCCTGATTTCATTGCGCCGCCTGCCGCTCCTGCGGAAATGCTGACTGAGCAGATGGACAGGATCATCAAAGAAATGTTTCGTATGTCCGGCTTAGATTCCGTCATCGGAGTACAGAGCGATAAAAGCAAATCAGGCGTGGCCAAGCAGTGGGATTTTGAGAAAACCAATAAGCGGCTGGCGGATTTTGCTGTACGCTGTGAGGATGCAGACGAAGCCATCGTTAAATTATTTGAGATGTGGTCAGGTGAGACAGTCGATTACAACTGCGAATACCCGCGTGACTTTAAAATTAATGATGTCGTTGATTCGTTGTCAAATGCGGCAGCAGCGCTTGAGCTGGGCTTTGATAGTCCGACGTACAAGCTTGAAGTCCTGAAAAAGGTACTGGAAGCGTACATGCCGAATCTGCCGCCGGAAACCTACGACAAAATGATTGAAGAGGTCGCGGCCGCTATCGAAGAGAGCAAGCAGAACAGCGCATTTGAAGATGGTGATGTAGATGATCCTGATGGCGATGGACAAGGCGATTAAGGCTTTTGATGCTGAAATAAAGCGGCTTTTGAAAACAGGGAAAACACCGAAAGAGGCTGTCAACGAAGCCTACAAGCTGTATCCGGTCATGAAAATCATGCAGGAGGAAATAGAGCCGCAGCTAATCGAAGAAATGAAGAGAGGCGGTGCGGTCGGAGTTGCTAAACCGCTGTTAAAAAAAGCGTCAACTGCGGTGTGGGCTGCTGACGGATTGGCGTTGTCTAAAAGAACAACACAGGGCGCAAAAGAAGTTACAAAGCAAGCCGCCGCAGTTATCGCCGAAGCAGTACGGAAAGGGCACGCCGTCGAGAAAGCGGCACTGGCTCTTTTTGATGGTTACGGATACGGACACACACTGCCGGAACAAGATATCCCTGATTTTTTAAAACAGCTGACGCAAATTGCAAAAGCAAAAGACTATGGCGGCGCAGAGTTTCATAAAACGATGCGGGCGGTGGAACGAAACCTGAAGAAGCTGAATGTGCAAGGGCTGAAAGCCGCGTACACGCAAGTAAAGAATGCTGTACTGTCAGGAAATGAAAAACGCATTGAAAAAGCAGTCTATACAGCGACACAGGAGCGCACGCGGTACTTTGCGCGACGTATCGCCCGAACCGAGATGGCAAGAGCGTATAATGACGGTTTTATTGCAAAGTGGGCAAATGATGAGGACTGCATAGCGTTTAAATGGAAAATGTCTACCGCGCATCCGTTTTGCGATATTTGCGATATGTACGCGGAAGCCGATTTGTATGGCATGGGGCCCGGGATATTTCCGAAAGATAAGGTGCCGACGCTTCCCGTTCATCCGAACTGCATGTGTCACCTGCGGCCAGTGATGACTGGATCTAAACTACTGAAAAGCGAAACACCGCACGCAAGAATAGAAAAAGGCGGCAGAGAATGGCTGGATAAACAGACACTGCCGAACAGACAGCGAATACTCGGCGTATACGGCGAGAAAGACGTCAAAGTAGGGCGGAGCTGGACAGAAAAAGCACGCGGATACAGCGGCGAAAAGATGAAAAGTAGAATTGTGCTTGTGATTCCTAATGAATTCAAAAATCCCGATAAATTGGTTATCCCTGAAAACAAGTTGGTAAATTACTGTCTCAATAAAGCGCATAAGACGGGCGGGCCGAAAGCGGTTGCCTTTGAAAAATATTTGGGGTATACTCAAGAAAATAGCAGAGAACTTGACGAATTAATCCGCAAAAGTATTTCTACCGCTGATATCGTGGAAAGAAAAGCCGACGAATACGGCCGAACATTCCAGGCAAGATTTTTCGTGGTAGATCTGCAAGGCAAGAAAATATTAATGGTAACCGGTTGGAAGCAAGGTGCACGTGATGAATATCCGCGACTAACCTCAGCATACTTGAAACCTGAAAAGAAAGGAGATGTAGAAAGATGATGCCAAAAGAGCTTGATTGTGTTTTGCTAAAAGATGGGCGCGAAGTGGTTATACTGGATGATTCAATTAAAGGGCATTATCTTGTGGAAACAGGAAATGTCGAAGAGACGGAAGAACCGCCGTTTACAGTAACAGATGATGAGATAGAAAGAATCACGTATGTAGCTTAACTGGAAAATTAAATTTGACGAAAAAGGACTATTTAAGTAAAATAGTAATACACGAAGGAGGTGTGGAGAATGATTGAAACAAGGAATGCTGTTAAAAGCTTTTTTACCATGTTTTTTTGTGGTATTTCTGCAATGAATTTATTCCCCACGTCGAATTATGCGAAAAACGTCCCGCCGAATGCGGTATGTATTACAAGAGAAAGTTGGAAACTTACGGGAGTGGCTTTAAAGCATGCGATGGATCGGGTGGAAGTAATTGTTGGAGCAAAACAATAATAAAAAGCACGCCGAGGTTATTAGTAGCCCTGAGGTGCTTTCTACGTCAGAGCAAAACGCAATTAGGGCGAATAGAGAAGCGATTTCAGCGCACTTAGAGGTAACTCAAATTACTTCAGGCCCTATACCAGCTCCTGAAATATTGCGTGGCTATGATGATATCTATCCGGGAGCGGCACAAATTATTATTAACGATTTTCAAGAGAATTCTAAGCATGTGAGAATAATGCAGGAAAATTCACTTGCTGCCGAAATACGACGGGACAAAAGAGGGCAGTGGATGGCTTTTTGGGTTTTGGTGCTTATACTTGTGGTGGTGTTATACAGTTTATATTTAGGGAATACTACTTGTGCGGGTATTGCAGGATTAGCATTTATAGGGATGGCTGCACAGAGCTTTCTTAAGCCAGGAAAAGCGGAGAATACGAAAGAATCAAAATAAAAAGATTTTAGCAAAAAAGCGCTCGTTATGAGTGCTTTTATATTGCCTTTTCGCGGGACAGGAGCCCGTCCGCAGGCGTTAAAGAACGGTCTTTTTTGTTGGGACGGGAGCCCATTATTACACAGTACACAGGAGGTACTTATTATGACATTGGCAGAATTGTATGAAGCGTTAGGTAAGTTAGAAAACGGGGCGGAGATGATATCGGCCGTAAAAACGGAGATCTCACGACTGAACGGTGAATCTGCAAAGTTCCGTACATCAAAAAACGAAGCTGACGCGAAAATTACCGAACTTACCGCAAAGGTAGAAGAGCTCACGGCAAAGGGTACAGGAGACCAGACTGCCGCCGAGAAAATGCAGAAACAGCTGGACGAGCTAACAAAGAAGTACGAAGCTGCGGAAAACGCACGAAAAGAAGAGCAGGCTAAACGGGTACAGGCTGACATTATGCAGCAGACCATAGCGGCTCTGACAAAAGGTAACGCGGCTAATCCCGCTGAAATTGCAAAAATCTTGGTTGGTTCTATTAAAGCGGATGAAGATGGTACTTACAAATTCACAAATGCCAAAAATGAATCAGTCTCAATCGAAGACGGTGCCGCAGGCTGGCTGAAAGATAATGCGTGGGCGGTAAAAGACACGCAGAATCCCGGAAGCGGCGGAGGCAACGGCGGAAGCGGGAGACAATCACAACCGCAGGGGCTGCAGGCGGCAGTTGCGGCTGCATTGAATAAGTAATTTTTTAAAGAAAAGAGAGGTAAAAACACATGCCGGTAACATTAGCAGAGGCAAAACTCAACGTACTGGATGATCTTCAAGCAATGACCATTGATGAGTACGCAAAATCCAATTTTATTTGGAATCATATTATTTTTGATGACGTAGTATCCCCCGTGGGCGGCGGAGCTACGCTGACTTACTCTTATAACCGCGTGAAAACACAGCCAAAAGCAGACTTCCGCGCCGTCAACGAAGAGTACACCGCACAGGAAGCCGAAAAAGAACAGAAATCCGTCAATCTGGCGATTTTCGGTGGTTCCTACAAAGTAGACCGCGTCATCGCGAAGATGGGTGGTGTCGAGAATGAGGTAACTTTCCAGATGCAGCAGAAAATTAAAGCTGCGTCCGCACTTTGGAACGATACCGTTATCAACGGTGATACCGGGACGAACACCAAAGCATTTGACGGGCTTGAAAAAGCGCTGACCGGGTCTTCTACAGAATATAAGCCTACCGCGACTATTGACCTGTCTTCCGGGTCTGCCATTGACAGCAACTATAAGACATTCCTCGATGCACTCGATGAATGCTTAGGACTGATGGATGGTGAGCCGTCCGCACTGTTGATGAATGCGGCACTCTTCACAAAATTCAAGGCTGTTGTCCGCCGCGCGGTAGCTTACACTGAAACGAAGGACGATTTCGGACGTCCTGTTCTTACTTATAACGGTATTCCGATTGTTAATCTCGGCGCAAAGTCCGGGTCTAATGATCCCGTTGTGCCGATTGACACAACTAAGAGCACAACGTCTCTCTACGCAGTACGCTTCGGCATTGATGGTTTCCATGCCGTTTCGATGGCGGGTGTAGCACCTGTTCAGACATGGCTGCCTGATTTCAAGACATCTGGAGCCGTAAAGTCGGGCGAGGTAGAAATGGTGGCCGCAGTCGCACTGAAAGCAACGAAAGCGGCAGCGGTTCTTAGAAATATCAAGGTTAAATAAGGAGGTACAAAATGGCACAGATTATAGCACCGAATAAAGACTATAACGGCGAAAGTGCTTCTGTGACATTCGTTAAAGGCGTCGGAGAAACTTCTGACGCCTATTTAATTGAATGGTTCAAAGAGCACGGGTATACCGTTATTGAAGATGAGGCCGCAGAAGTACGGCCGGAAGTACCGCCGGTAGTTCCTGAAACCGCAGAAACCGAAGAGGATCCTGCAGCCGACGTCGAAACCGAGGAACAGTCCGAGGAAACACAAGAAAAGCCGAAAAGGACGCGTTCTTCAAGATCCAAAGCTGCTGATGCAGAATGAGCACCGCGGATATCTTCAGGAGGCGGCTAAGGCAGGCGGTTAAAGAGAGCACTTTGACTGTGGCGGAGTACGCGCAGGATAATCACAGGTTTAAATCAAGAACTGGCGCTTTGGAGCAGTCTGTAATGACGGATTATAGGGCTGCAGGCCTGACCGGAGTTATCACGCTGGATTTAAATCGTGCAAATTATGGGTATTTTGTACATCACGGATTTCCTGCGCATAATATTCGCCCTAAAAACAAAAAGGCTCTTCGATGGCCATCGGGTGGTAGATTTGCTTTCGCTAAAAGCGTTCGTCACCCAGGATTCGTCGGAGATCCTTTTGTTTTTAACGCTTTGGATGCGTGCGACGGTGAGATTGATTCTATTTTTGACCGTTACGCAGAATTAGCTAAATCGGAGGTGGAAAATGCTCTTAACAGTCGATGATCTAATAACAAAAGACGAACTGCTAGGGCCAGTTCTAACCGAAGAGACACTGGCCGATGCACATGACTATTTATATTATTTGGCGTCACAGGTAGGCGTCGAGAAATCAAAAGTGCAGGCTACGGTATTAGTCAAACGATTTATTACCGCTTATGCTTTCCGTGCGACGGCGGTTAATAAATCGTTCGGCTTGCCGGGCAGCATGTATAGCGATGGCAAGGACATCGATGCTTACGCGAAAAAGGTGCAGATATATTCAGATGAAGTAAAAATGCTGGAGAACCGGCTGCAGACTGCGGAGGCTTTTACAGGGGCTTCGCAGTCTGCCGGTTTCCGGGCGGTTAAAATCTTCCGGGGGTAAGTATGGCTTGGTTTGAGATTTTGAAATACCTGCAGGCTGAACTGAAAAAACAGAAAGCGGCGCAGGAAATAAAACTGGGTGCGTACGATCCACGGACGATTAAAAATACTGACGGAATTATTCTGCTTATGCGCGGAAATGAACAGCCGGACACTGATTCGGATATGGTCGATTATGAAACTATAACGCTGTATCTGGAATGCTGGATTCGTTATGACGGCACGGAACTATATGTCGGCTATGAAAAACTGGCCGCGCTGGAAAGTAAAGTGGATGCCATTCTGCAGAAAATCCGCGCCGTGTCTGGCAAAGTGACAAACAATATTCAGTTAATGGATATTCGGGTTAGCCGGAAGACAGGAGATCCGGGTGGATTGCGGCCGCTGTACGGCGTGCAATATGAGATAACAGTTACTGTATACGAAAGCGAGGATTGAATATGGCAGTACAAGCGAGAGGTTATAAAGCCTCTACTACGATAGATTTTGAAAGCGCTTATAACAAGGCACCGGTAACGAAAAAAGGAATACTGCTGCCGATTAACAAAAATGAAATGGAGAAAAAGCAGACGCTTATCTCTTCGGATACGATTACCGGGAGTCGTAATAACACGATTTCCAGCCTGGGGCGCGTAAGCGTTGACGGAAATGTGACCATTCCGGCAGATTTCCGTGCTATCGGCTATTGGCTGAAAGCGTTACTCGGTGCGCCTACGAGTGTAAAAGGCACGGGCGTTAATACGCACACATATAAAGTTGGCGACACGCAGCCGTCTTTTATTCTTGAAAAGGCATTTCCCGATTCAGGTAAGTATTTTCTGTATCGCGGTTGCAAAGTGAATACTTTGAAATGGGGATTCGGTGAAGATAGTGAGATGACCGTTGAACTGGCTATCATGGGCGCTCTGCGTGAAATTGCGTCCGCTACATATGACGAGTCGGCTACATCAGTAGCGAAGCTTCCTATTTCGCAGAACCACACGTATGTCAAGATTGGCGGCACAGAAAGCGAAATCGTTAAAACGGGCGATTTTACTCTGGACGCAGGGCTTGATGGCGATCAGTATGTCGTCGGCAAGGGTGGCATTCGCGGAGATATTCCCGAGGGGCTGTTTAAAGCAAGCGGAAACATTGAAGCGCTGTTTATGGATACTTCTATGATGACACTTGCTGATACCGGCGCGAAAACATCACTTGAAATCGGCTTTAAAATGTCGGAGAATTGCAGCTTGGCATTTACTTTCCCGGAAGTGCAGATTGAACCGCACGACGCGCCGATCGATGGACCCGCAGGGGTTTCTGTGAAATTTGCGTGGAATGCATTTTACGAAAGCAACGCACAGAAAAGTACTGTGCAGGTTGTATTGAAAAATGATAAGGAGTCTTACTGATGGTCGAAATAAAGACAATGACGAGAAAGCAAGTCAAAGACCTGCGTAAAGCGGGTCTTGATTTAGTTTTGCTTGGTGAGGCGGATAAAACAAAGACAATTGAAGCTCTTGAATGGGTTTTTGATCATGTTTATCCTGAACTTGCTGATGATGAAGAACTCTCTTATCGCGAAATGATCCGGATTGCCACAAAAACTTTTGAAAAAACATATGGAACGGATGCAGAAGTAAAAAACTAATGGATGCCTACCGGTGGGAATGGTCACCGCACCGGGAATACTGTGAGAATTGTCAAAAGCTGCACAGAAAACTGAATAAGAAGCCTCCTTGTGCCGACTGCGAGCATAGGAGGCCTTTTTTGTCAGAAGCAAACACTGAAACGTGGGAACTTTGGAGCTACTGTGCGGGGCAAGTTCGTACCAGCGGGTTAGGCGACATTATCGGAATTGATTATAACGCATTATTTCAGGTTGCAGTTGTACTCGGGATTGATGTAACTCCGGGGGTTTTGAAAAAGATAAATGCGATGGAAATGGTCATGCGGGAAGAGGTGAGGAAAATTGGCAAGCAGCACTAAAACGATTGAAGCGCGCATCGAAGCAAAGGATAACGCTTCGGGGTCTATCAGTAAAGTTAAAGCGGAACTGAACAAGCTCAGGGACAAGAATATCAAAATAAACGTGAATACGTCGGGCGCGGAATCTAAGATTTCCAGCATAGCGCAAAAAATCAGCTCTGTAGGAAACGGAATGTCCGGGGGGCTTACCGGGATTTTATCAAAAGCGGGGCCTGCAGGATTGGCGATTGCGGGGGTGACTGCGGCAGTTGCGGGATTAGGTGCGGCACTTGGTGCTGCGGGTGATAAATTCATCGGTTACAACGCTAAGATGGAGCAGACTGACATTGCGTTTACGTCTATGCTCGGCTCTGCTCAGGACGCAAAAGTTATGATGGATCAATTGCGCAAATTCGCGGCCGATACCCCTTTTGAGTTTGAGGATATCGCTCCCGCAGCGCAGCAGTTAAAAGCATTCGGCTTTGAAGCTCGGGACATTATTCCCACTTTGACTGCAGTCGGAAATGCGGCGGCGGGGCTCGGCAGAGGTACCGAAGGTCTGAAGCAGATTGCCTTCGTAATGGGACAGATCAAAACAACCGGAAAATTGATGGGACAGGACGTTATGCAATTGTCCCAGCTGGGGATTCCGGTCAAAGATATTTTAGCTAAAAACTTGGGACTTGCTGCAGATCAATTGTCCGATATCGGGAATCAGGGTATAAGTGCTGATGCGGCTATAAAAGCATTGACCGATGGCATGAACGAACGGTTCCCGAACATGATGGACAAGATGTCCAATTCTTTTTCAGGTATGTTGAGTACCATCAACGATAACGCCAGCCAGATACTCGGTAAAATCGGAGAGCCTCTTTTTAACAGCATGAAAGGCGCGATAAGCAAGGTGCGTGATGCCTTTGATACGGCGCTTAAAAATGTAAATACTAAAGGGCTGTCGCATATTTTTGATGACTTGGTTCCAAAAGGGCTTGCGAATCATATTAGCCACCTTTTCAACTCAATCGGGCAATGGATTTCTGCGATCATGCCTGTTATTGACAATTTGTCATCCGCTCTTGGCGATCTGTTCAAGCCCCTTTTAGAAGGCGATGGCAGACTATTTTTGGATATGCTAGACACTGTCGCAACGGTGACGGTTAATGTGTGGCGCGTGGTAAGCGGCGTTATCGCGGACATTGCGGCTGTTATTGGTTCGGTGGAATCTTATATCGTAAGCGTGTTGAACAGTATAAGTGGTGCGTTTGACACTTTGTATAACGGGCTGCTTAGCGGAATTGTGCAGATGGCCAATCAATTTTTGGCAACTGTAGGTGACTGGCTGTCGCAAGCCTATAACGCTATTGTTGATTTTGTAAATGCGTGCTTAGACAAGCTCGGCGTCGTCGGTACGGCTATCAGAAAAATCGCAAGTATGGTCGGCGCAGAAATTGAATCTGCAAAAGACGCTGTTACAAATTCTAAAACGTTTCAAGCGTTGACTAATCTTGTGACAATTAATGGCAATATTACTTCAAAAGTGGAGACTGGCCCTACTGATTTTGTTAATCAGGGTGGCGGCGCTGTTGGTGGTGGCGGAAGCGTCGGGGGTTCAGGCGGCGGAGGCAGTGCCGTAGACAAAGCACAAAAGAAAATTGAAGAACTGACAAAGAAGATTGCCGATGCCGTTTCGGATCTATCCGATAAAATCCTTGACGAAACAGGAACAGCCTATGAAAAAGGAATTGGCAAACTGAATAGTGAAATAGCCAAAGTAAAAAAAGAAATTGAAGAAGCCACGGCCGTAGGAGTTAATACGGACACTCTGCAGGCAAAACTTGAAGAATACGGCCGTGTTATAAAAGATAAACTTGTCAAAAAATGGAAAGAAGCTAATACAGATCTTGTCAATGATACAAATCTCGCTTTGGCTAAAATGACTAAAAGCATTTCGGCACAGGCGGAAGCACAGTATCAAATTGATCTGGAAAAGCTAAAACGCGAAAAAGAGAACAAGCTAAAAGAAGTTGCACTGACTCAAGATAGCGCTGAAGCTAAACTTGCGGTAGAGCGCTGGTATAATGCGCAGCTTGCACTTATCACGAAGCAGCGAGACGACGAATTGGCTAAAGAACCAAAAACTTGGAGTGAAGCTTGGAATACGGCGCTGCAGCAGATGGTCGAGAACTTCGGGTCTAAAGGTAAGCAGATGCAGGACGCCATGAGCAGTGTCGCATCCTCGATGGCAGACGGTTTTACAGATATGTTTACCGATGTGCTGACTCTCGATTTTAAAAACATCGGAAGCTCTTTTAGTAACATGCTTAAAAGCATGCTAAAAGCAATTGCAAGTTTTATGGCAAAACAGGTCGTGACGAGTTTTTTAAGTCGGTTTTTGGGCGGTAGCGGGGGAGGAATCGGAACTGGGATTTCTCTCGGCGGCAACTTTAGCCAGAGCTGGGGTGACCGCATGATTGCGTCCGTAGCGCCTAAGCTTAACTTTCGCGCTAATGGCGGCCCGGTATCTGCGGGGCAGGCCTACATCGTTGGAGAACGCAGACCGGAGCTGTTCGTTCCGCGTACATCCGGCACGATTATCCCGAGTGTCAATGTAGGTCGGCAGGCGCCAGAAGTGCAGGTAGTTGTTCAGAATAATACCGGCACCCCAATGCAGGCTAAAACGCAAACAACGCAGCAGACGGATGGTCGGATTCTGAAAACGATTATTCTGCAGACCGTAGCAAATGCTGTTTACACAAATGAAGATCACATGCGAGATGTCATAGCAGGAGTCCGCGGAGGTTAATATGCTGAAATTCCCGAATATCAAAAATCCTATCTACCCGCTAAAGCATAAGCGGGTAGATCATACATACAAAATGGAGCAGGACAATGAAACTATCAACACGCGGCCGAGGTTTACGAAAAAACCGCTGCATTTTACTCTGCAGTGGTCTGCTTTGCCGGCGGCTGATTATTCCCTGCTTGATACTTTTTTTAATGATCAAACATACGGCAATGCTCTAAAATTCCAATGGACGTATCCGCCGGAACCGGGGTGTAAATTCGCAGGGCAGACGTTTACCGTTCGATTTTCCGGAGATCTCGAATTTGACCTTGTAAATCCGGGGATGTTTGCAGGACAAGTAACACTGGAGGAAGCGTAAATGGAATTATCTACAGCAGCAATCATTGAAAAGAATAAAACGGCTTCTAACGGTGCTGATCTTCTTCTCTGTGATATTACGTGTAGAGATGAAAGTCTGCACTTAGTAGCTAACAATGAAAATATTGTATTTCAAGGTGTCACTTATTACGCTTACGCATTCAGCGTCGATAAAATCAAAGTAAGTAGTACAGAGATGCCGTCGGCAAGATTGAATATCAGCAACATCACCGGATCTATGCAGGCTTTGCTTGAAAAATATGACGGTGCGGACGGCGTTACCGTGTCCCTTAAAGCGATTAACACGAATGTCCCAGATGAGATTTTAGATGAAGAAGTATTCGACGTTATCGGCTCATCCGCAGATAAAAAGACAGCGACGCTGAATATTGGCACCAGTTTTTCATTGCAGAAACGCTTCCCAGCAACTCGCATATTGAAAGATTTTTGCCCTTTTAAATTCAAGGGGCGCCGCTGTGGATATAAAGGGCCTGTGACAACCTGCAATAAAACACTTTCAGACTGCCGTAGATGCGGGAATAACAAACGTTTTGGTGGGTGCCCGACAGTACCGCAGGGGGGACTATATGTCAGAGATAACTGATTTGATTGGAAAACCATTTTCAGAAATGAAATGCTGGGATTTAGTGCAAGAATACTACCGCCGGAACGGGAAACGTTTACCGGATTACCGCGAACTGCTTACTGCTGATGGTGCTCCTGATGGCGGCAATCGATATAAAGAGATTAAGGAGCCTGAATTGGGCTGCATATGTGTGTATGCAATTAAAGGGCGTAGTATTGATCACGCAGGAGTCTATCTCGGCGGCAATCAACTTCTGCACGCAACCGAAGGTGGTGTGTGTATTGAGCGATTTTCTAAGTTTTTACCGCGGTTGAAAGGAATGTATAAATGATACACGTAATTATCGTTAATAATCCGTTCGATAGGCGGCAAAGAAAAGATTATTACGAGTCATGCAGTGGGAAAACGGTTAAAGAATATCATTCCGAAGAGGGGGAGAAAGTATACGCAATTAACGGTGTCCCCTGCGAGGCGGATTATATTCCTGCGGACGGAGAAGAACTCGTTGTTATTCCGAAAATCGAGGGTAAAGCCCTGGGGTGGATTTTATCCATCGGAATTGCTGTTTTGTCCGCAGGCGTCGGGGCGGGTCTTATCGGCAGCAGCATGATGAGCATGTGGGCGCGCATGGGATTGTCACTGGCAATCGGCATGGTCGGTAACGCGTTGGTCAATAAACTGACTCCGACACAGAAAGCGGATTTGAGTAATACCGAACAGTCAAATACTTACGGATGGGGCGCTCCGACGACGTTAACAGGGCAGGGATATCCCCTGCCTATTGTTTACGGCACTGTTAAGACTTCAGGGATTATGCTTGCACGGCACGTCGTGTCCGAAGGCGAAAAGCAGTACCTAAATATACTCTATTGTGTAGCGGAGGGGCCGATTGATGATATATCCAACATCGAGCTCAATGGTAATCCGATAAGCAATTATTCGGATGTTCAGGTAGATATCCGTTTAGGCACGAATACACAAAAAATTATTCCGAATTTTAATGACTCTTATGCTGATACGGGGCTTGCTTATGAACTCAACGATGACAGTAACTGGCATACGCATAAATTAGACGGAAATACGGCGCAGGGGCTTGAATTAACATTTTCATTTCCCGCCGGTCTGTACTATTCAAATGATAGCGGTGGTACTTCTGAAACTTGGGTCGAATTGGAAGCGCAATATAGAAAAGTCGGTGACTCCGACTGGAAGAATATAGAAGTTGGCCGGATTAAGAAAAATACCAACAAATCATTCTATCTTGTGTATTCTGTTCGTGATCTGACACCGGCACGCTATGAAGTACGGGCAAGATGCACCAAAAAAGATGGTACGTCTATTCGGTACGCGAATAAAGTGCAGTGGCAAGGCGTTACCCAAGTTATTTATGACGATTTCGAGTACCCGGGCAAAGCACTTATCGGAATTAAAGCGTTGGCCACAGACCAGCTGTCCGGGAACGATCCGTCTATGACGTGCCTCGTTACGCGTAAGAACGTCAACGTCTGGAATCCGGCAACAAAGCATTATGAAGAACGGCCGGCAGACAATCCGGCATGGGCTACTTATGATATTTTGCACCACTGCCTAAAAATTGACGATACCGAGGGCGGATTTGAATATGAAGCCGACGGCGTCCGAAAAGAAAATATAGACTATTATGCATTCAAAGCGTGGGCGGCAGCATGTGCTAATGCCGGGATGGCGTTTAATTATTTATATGACAGCGCTATGTCCGTTTGGGACGCAAAAGACTACCCGTGCCGCGTTGGCCGCGGAGCTATTCTGTTAATGGGTACTAAGTTCTCTTGTGTCTATGACTATGCGGGAACGCCTGTGCAGTTGTTTACCGTTGCCAACATGAAAAAGGACTCTTTTAAAGAAGAGTTCCAGTCTCGAGACCAGCGGGCAAACGCCGTTGAAATATCATTCTTGAATAAAGACAAAAATTACGAACGCGACGTGCTGACAGTCTACGGCGATGATTATGATACCGCAGAACGGAACGTGCAGCCCGTACAGATCGAGTTGATGGGGTGTACCTCATTGAAACAAGCTTATGCGTTCGGACGATATAAACTTCGGTCGAATAAGTATGAGATCCGAACAGTCTCTTTTGACGCATTCGTCGATGCGATCGCTTGCACAATCGGTGATGTTATCCTTGTGCAAACGGATAATACGACGTGGGGCACTGGTGGTCGGATTGTTAGCGTTAACGGAAAAGAATTAACTCTGGATCAGCCTATTGATATTGATTACAGCTCAATTTTTGTCCGTGATCAGGATACCGATAAAATCTATGAATCTGCAATCACATCAATAGACGGATGCAAAGTAACAGTTTCAGACGCTACCGGTTTTTCTGCAGATGCAGTTTATGCTGCAGGTAAAACTGGGAAAATAGCTAAGATGTTCAAGGTTTTAGCTATCGAAAAAGGGATGGACGACGCTACTCGGACTATTACCGGCATCGAATACTATCCGGAATTGTACAGCCCGGATACGAGTAAAGTACCCGAAATTGCTCAATACGATAATATCGTCAGCGGCCCGACGGATCTTACTGTTACTTGTACCGTTAAAACAGGTTACGGAGCCGGCACGGATTGCTCTGTGCATTGCGCTTGGATTAATCCTAAAACGGCCAATACTGTATATCTTGAGACAAGAGAGGACGGAGCTAATGTCTGGGTACACCGCGGAAGGTTTGAAAACAGCGAGAACTCTTATACCTTTGAAGCGGACGGAACCAAGAAATACACTGTCCGGGTATATTCGGAAAACGAACTCGGCAAGCGATCCAGCTACGCTACGGCCAGAGTTGATTTATCTGCGTGGCTACATCCCGCGGAAACGCCAAAAAACATCAAAGCATATACGCGATATAGGACATTGCCGAATGGGTCTCATAGATACGATATTCTTGTATCGTGGGAATCCAAAGATTTAATTGGACGTGTCTGGTATAAAACGAACCACGTACAGGGCGAAGCCATTGTCATAGAAGATGGACTAAGCGCCGACGAACTTGGCTTCGCCGGAGCGTGGGTGTACGCAGGACAGGGGAAAGGGCAGCTGATTATTCCACAGGCTCTACCCGGCGACACCTACAGAATAGCAATTACCACAACCGATGGACGGGGTGTATTTAATCTCCCGGATGATGCACCAAAAATCGACAAATTAGTCGCGCTGAAATCCACAATTCCGAACACCCCTGATAACTTCAAGATGGTTATTGGAAGTGTAGCGCATTTATCGTGGAATCCCGTGACCAACGCCGATGTACAGTTTTACGAGCTTAGGATAAACAGTAACGCAGGTGGCGATTCCGACGCTTTGTTGGCGAGAACAGATGGGTTATCTTTTGATGTCACGCTGACAAAACGCAACGGAACATTGTATCTATTCGCTTGCAATACGGAGGGGAAATACTCCGCCCCCGCAACTATCACTTATAACAAGCCAGCTCCTGCCGCACCACCGAAGCCTGATCTAATATCATCAATCGGCGGATTTTCCGTTGTTGCTAATCCTATCCCCGCCGACTGTGCAGGGATGGCGGTATATATAGATCCTGCAGGTAAAAACATCATGCGGGTAGCAACAACAAATAGCGTTTACTCTTACGCTTGCCCTGAAAACATCTATGAAGTGTCTATCGCTTATTATGACATGTTCGGCGAAGGAGCACGGTCGCCGTCGAATATGGTCACGGTGAAACTTGTTATTGATGAATCAATGCTGAAAGACGGGGCAATTAGCCTTAAAAAAGTTGACGAATCAATCAAAAAAGCACTGGAAGCAGGGAAAGTCAGTCAGGAATCTGTCAATCAGATAGTATCCAATTTGAATAAAAAAGACGGCTACAAGACGTATAGCGCCTTAACGCAGTTGAACAACGCCATTGAACTTCGGGTAAAAGATAATGAGATCATTAATCGCATTAACTTAACACCGAAAGGGACAACAATTGATGGCGGCTATCTGCACATCACCGGTAAAACGACTATTGATAATAATGTCATAGTGAACGGTATGCTCGCCGCAAATGCGGTAACATCAGACAAAATAGCGGCTGGCGCCGTGACGGCGAATAAGATCAGTGTTAATAGTCTTGAGGCGGTATCAGCTAATGTAGGCAATCTTAAGGGTGGAACTATATCCGGAACTACATTAATAGGCTCAACAATACGAAATGCGTCGAACACTTTTTCTGTTGATCCAGATGGAAATATAGTCGGGGCAACGCTTAAAGCGGGTACCATAGATGGTAATTCTGTAAGAATTAACGGCTACAACGTTAGAGCAGTTTCGATTCTAAAAGGTACCGGGAAAGGGGATTTTACAATTCCTCTCCCGGAAGGATATGAAGAAAAGGACTGCGTGTGGACGGCATTTTTAATGAGTAATGCACGGAGTACTTATTCTTTTTCGATGAACGGAAGAAGAGTGCATGCAAAAGAAATATCAGGGGATTACCCCGACCCGCTGTGCGGTTACATGGTTATAGGTATTAAATAAAGGAGGCATAAATTGTGGTACGGATTTGATAGCGAAGGTGCTTGCCGGTTCTCTTCTGACGGCACAGTACAACCGGAGCCGGGCATATCGGTTGTGAAGTCCGATGTAGTATACCCGGATATTTCCCGGCTTGTACTTATTAACGGAGAAATCGTGGAAATGGAGGAGACGGCGAATGAAGCTAACAGTATTTCAACACGGTGAAATCAGGGATGAGAACGATAAAATCATTAAAGAAGGGACTTACGGCAAGCATACCGTGTTCACTTCTTCCGATAATCGAGGGATTTTAGACTATATCATCAATAACTTTGAAGTGCTGTATCAAGCAGTACAGGGTAATCTATCCGGCATTGTCGACGTAAACGCCATTTTTGATACTGTCAAGGAGTACATCAATAAGCAGAAATACGTACAGTCTGTAGACGGAAAGGGCTTATCTACAAACGACTACACGGCGGAAGAGAAAGCCAAACTGGCGAGTCTTGAGAATTACTCTCTGACGGCAGATAAAATAAAAACGGCATTAGGGTATATGCCGGTAAACGAAACTGCACTAAATGATAAAGTACCTACTGACGTATTGACGAACGCAATAACATCGGTGACGAATAACTTTAATCAGACACTTACAGGATACGCACAAAAATCAGAACTAAACGACAAGCAGAATAAATTGGATTTTGACAGCGCACCAACGGAAAATAGCGAAAAAATGCTTACATCCGGTGCTATATAT
>ERZ836829.1178-NODE-1178-length-17850-cov-10.098632_pt1 | contig 17850 bp, 10 predicted proteins | sample MGYA00519574_ERZ836829 | MGnify/ENA primary metagenome ERZ836829 (study PRJEB31850, sample SAMEA3708808) | human gut metagenome | biome: human gut; feature: human-associated habitat; material: faeces | place: China | collected 2014 ... | reverse complement strand
GGTTCCTCCTTTCCTAATTGGTGCAGAACATATGTTCTGTGTTAATTATAGCACATGGTTTCACAAAAGGGAAGAGAAAGAATTGTAATTGCTTACCGTTTTACATCTGTCTGTGTATCGTTATAGTGGCATTCATCCCGCCACCTACGAGGAATGGGGGTATTCTGCCGATTTTATGATAAACCAATAACGTGCAGCTGTACCTTTTATATAAAAGAATGTGCCTTGGCACATTCTCGCGCCTCGCGCGGGCGCTTGCGACAATCTGCATCTTCTCGCGAGTGCGCATTTTGGGCACGTCAGTGCCTTTTTATGTAACAGGAACTTCCTATGAATTTCCTGTTACATAAAAAAGGACCGCTGCCCCACAGATCTCTCTGCAAAGGCAACGGTCCTTTTCAGCTACAGGTTATTTTCATTGATACCATACACCGCAGGCAGCTTTCACCGTCTGCCGCGCTTCCTTAACCTTCGATTGCAATATGCTTAGAAGTTTCAACCTTCTTCTGCTCAACCGGTTTCGGAACGGACAGGCTTAAGATACCATTTTCAAATTTAGCCTTGATATCTTCCTGCTTTACATCTTCGCCAACATAGAAGGTTCTGCTCATTGCTCCGGAATAACGCTCCTGACGGATATAATGACCTTTCTTATCTTCCTCATCCTTATCAAGACCCTTAGCAGCGCTGACGCTCAGATAACCATCCTTCAATTCTGCAGTGATCTCATCTTTCTTGAATCCCGGAAGATCGATGTCCAGTTCATAGGAACCTTCATTCTCCTTGATATCAGTTTTCATAACTCTCGAAGCATTCTTTCCATACAGCGGATTCTTCTTAGAAGTAAAGAAGCTGTCATCAAACGGGAACATATCATCAAATAAACTCTCTCCAAAAATACTCGGCATATACATAAATCATTCCTCCAATCAGAATATCTGAAATCTATTGTCTGGGAGATTCTGAAAATCTCCAGGACTTTTTGCATCCCTTTGATTTCTTTCTCTCTTCCTTTGTTCTGCATGTACTATAACACATATTATTAGCACTGTCAAGAGGTGAGTGCTAATTTTTTGTGAATTAATTGTGAACTTTTTTCCTGCTCAAATATTCCTTATTTTCAAAATCCGCTGGAACAGTTAGAAACTATCTGGCATCTTCTTATTTCTCTCGCACTCCTCGTGCATAATCATGATCATACATGCATTGGTTTTCTGCAGTAGCACAATGTGATGTGCAATGGCAGGAAAATTTAAAGGACATAAATTAAGAACATCTTGAATTATTTTTCCAAACGCCTATAATATTGATAAGTTATCCATTTTGATGACAAAACTCTACTATCAACCGTAACGTTTCTGGACAGTTTATTCTATCCTCTAACGGTTACCCCACAACCTGACAGGTATCGCCTTTTCCGGATATTTGTCAGCTCACAACAAGAAAGGCAGAAGCAAATGAGTTACAGTGTATATCTTCCTAATTACTCCATCGGTGAAAATTGTTACAAGGAACTTCCATACGTCGCAAGAAACTATGGAAAAAAGGCAGTCGTGATCGGCGGTAAAACAGCCATGGAAAAAGCAAAAGATGCGCTCCTGGAAGGCATCAAGGGCTCCGATCTTGAGATCACGGATTTCATCTGGTACGGCGGTGATTCCAGCTACGAAAACGGCAATGCATTGATCGCGAATCCGACTGTCCGCAACGCAGATATCATCTTTGGTGTCGGTGGAGGAAGAGCCTGCGACACCGCAAAATATGTAGCAAACGAACTTGACAAACCACTATTTACCTTCCCGACTGTTGCCAGCAACTGCGCGGCCGTGACTGCCATCTGTGTCATCTACAATGCCAACGGCACCTTCCGGGAATATTATTATCCGAAGCTTGCTGATCATACCTTCATCAATACCGCTGTTATTGCAGATTCTCCTTACGACCTCCTCTGGGCCGGAATCGGCGACGCACTCTCCAAAGAATGTGAGGCTGTTTTTTCCAGCAAAGGTAAGCACTTAAGCCATACTCCGTTAATGGGTGTCCAGCTCAGTAAAGTCTGCACACAACCGCTCCTGGATTATGGAAAAGAGGCACTCGCATCCTTAAAAGCGCACAAAGTCAGCGATGCCCTCATGCAGGTCACTTTGGATATCATCGTCTCCACCGGTATCGTTTCCAATATGACGACTCATATTCCGGATTATTACTACAATTCCTCCCTCGCGCACTGTGTCTATAATGGCTCCACGATCACGCGTCATGGTCACGAACACCTGCACGGCGAAGTCGTATCCCTCGGTGTTCTCTGCCTGCTCACCTATGAAGGCGCGAACGCTCTCCGTGATACGATCATGAAATTCAATGCCAGTATCGGTCTTCCGGTATGCTTCGATGATATCGATATCACTGAAGATGAATTTGATCTCATGGCAGATAGAATTCTCACTTCCACCGAATGGCAGTACCGCCCGCAAGATGTGACCCGTGAGAAATTTATTGCATGCATGAAAGAACAGAATAAGATCGGACAGGAATTTAAAAAACAGACTATGCTCTTATAAATGTACCGTGGAATATCTACATGCTATTCCGTCAGGAAAGTCATTAGAAGCTTTGCACAAGGCATTCATGAAGACGAACATATTTGCAGGATTTCGTAAACTCAGAGGTAAAATTAATGAAAAAGTTAGGATTAATTGGTGGAATAGGGCCAGAATCCACCATTGAATATTATCGCAGCATAGAATATGGCGTACAGAAAAAAAGTGGTCAAAATTTCTTTCCCAATATCACCATAGAAAGTCTTAATGTATTTGACGTACTCAATTTATGCAAAAAGCAGGATTATGATGGGTTGACAGATTATCTTCTCAACGGTATCAATCAACTTTCTGCAGCAGGAGTACAATATGCTGCTCTAACCGGAATCACAACACATATTGTTTTTGATGCATTATCGAAAGTATCTCCTGTACCGCTTGTTAGTATGGTAGATACCGCAAGTGAATTTGCCAAAGCACACAGATACAGAAAAGTTTGCCTGTTAGGAACTCTTCCAACCATGAACGGAACCTTTTTTCAGCAATCTTTCGAATCTAAAGGTATCGAAGTCATTACACCGGATGCGGCAGAGAAAGAGTATATTGGTAGAAAAATTGAAACAGAACTGGAACTTGGAAAAGTTGTATCTGATACTCAAAACAACTTTCGAACAATTGCAGAACGAATCATTCAAGATGAGAACGTTGACACAATCATACTTGGATGCACAGAACTCCCCTTGATTTTCAAAGGAATTGATTTATCAGTTCCATGCCTTAATGTGATGCAAGTTCACATTGATTCACTCATTGATTTAATTATGTCGGAATAGATACTTTTACCTATACCGCTGTTATTGTGGATTCGCCTTACGACCTCTTCGCGCGAGTGCGCATCTTTGGCACGTCAATGCCTTTTAATGTAACAGGGAATTCTTCGGAATTTCCTGTTACATTAAAAATAGGCTTCTCCTATTCAACTCATTACAATCACCAGCGCGTTTCCCTCGAAGAAATGTACGAAAATGCAATGTCCAAGTTTCGCGAAAAGCGGGTATTTTTCAATTCAAGAAAGCGCCACAAGCGGTCTTTCCTATGTTATCTGAATGCGCCTCAAAAAACAGTTTTTACATCTGTATTGTAATTCCAGCAAGAAAGGATTCCTCACCGGGAACAAGATCGAGATCACCGCCATGGCTTTCAATGATTTTTCGGACAGAGGAAAGCCCGATTCCATGATCATCAGATGTACCCTTTCGGGAGAGGAATGTTTTTCCCTCCTGCAAGGCCAGACCGTCGTAAGTGTTTTCAATCTTCAAAAAGTACATATTGCCTCTGGTTTCGCCTGCAATGAAAACGCGGCGCACCCCTTGCTTTTGGCGGCTGCACGCCTCAACGGCATTGTCCAAAAGATTGCCCAGCACCGTACACAGTTCCACATCGGTAAGCGGCATCTGATCGGGAAGATCGAGCCGCACCTGAAATTCTGTCCCTTGTGTCTGCGCCATGCCGTAGTAGTATTCAATCAGTGCATTTACGACGGGATTTTTGCAGAACGCAACATGGGAGTGACCCGATGATGCCGCAACCTGTTCCTCAACCTGTAACAGGAAGGAGCAAATCTCTGTCTGCCCATGTTCAGAGGCCATGCGGTCTATGGTACGCAGATGGTGTTTGATGTCGTGGATCAGCCTTCTGTTTTCTGCCGCTGCCTCTGAAACCTGACGGCTGTATTCGGTCTGCATAGAAAGCTGACGGATGACCTGCTTGCGTTCTTCTTGAAAAATCAGGCTATTTCCATATCCTTCTATCACATCGCGCCAGAGGGAATAACCGATGGCGGCTGCTATGAAAAAGCTGCCCCATTCCAAAAACCAACCGCCGATAACCGGCTCATAAACCGGCAGAAGGCGATCCCATATAAAGGCGCAGGTTGCGGCTGCCGCAGCATAGAAGATCGGCCTGCTCCGTTTTTCTCCTCTGTGAATGGCAAGCACAGCGATGATAAGCAGATAGAGCGCAGATGTCGCCTTATAACAAAAGACCGATGCAGAGAAAAAGCGAATAGCTCCAAGGGAGAGATGGGAAGCCATCATGCCATACACAAACGCATATACCAGGAAGGCAGCGCCCACTCCATTACTGATGGCCGCAGGCAGGAAGCCTGGCCTGCATATCCGGTTTTGCAGAACTACGATCAGCCAGGTAACCAGATAGATACAGAACAGTTCCATCGTATACCAGGGGAATACGGGAACCGCAGCCAACATATGAAGCACAGGATAGGATGACAGGCCGCACATGGCAAGGCAGATCAGTCCGAACAGGAATGTATTTTTCTGTTTCATCCGGCGGCTGAAATAAAAGGAAAGCAGCGCACAGACAAAGGTAACTGTACAGCTGAACAGGCAGAATGCAAACCGGATTCCTCTGGTTGTATTGACCGCCAGCATCGTTCCGAAAGCAGGCGGATAAACAATCCCTCCGTAAAAGTGGTCATAGTTGCTGACCGCTATGGTGAGTGTGACCGGTTTTCCGCCATGAAAAGTGACCATGCGGTTTTGAACCAATGGTCTCCCCTGTGCAGGTTCCCCCATTTGCAGGATCAGGTCATGATCCAGATAAAGGCTGTAAGCAGAAAACACTTCCGGGATTTCCAGCGCATATGTTTCCTTCCGTTCCGGCAGGAAGAATGTCATCTTGTAAGTCCCGCAGCCATAGGGAGAAGGGTTTGCAGGGCTGGAGAAATTGGTCTGCTCTCCAATGGAAAGGTAGCGCATATAATGGCTTTCATCTTGTATTTCTTCCGGGGTCAAAAGCGCGTCAGGATAAAATGCCCAGCCGGATACCAGAAAGCGCACCGGTGACTTTTGAAGTTCTTCCTCAGAAAGCGCCAGAATCCCATTTGCCGCTTGGGTTGTGTTCTGGCTATATTTATTATTGAACTGATACAGGCCAAGAAAAAACAGGGATGAGCACAGGCAGACCATACATAAGGCAGCATATTTTTTTACCGCAGAAGATACCATCTTATTTTCGCCTCCTCCTTAGGAAAAATTCACCGGCTGACAGAAGAACCAGACAGACCGGAATGAAAAAGAATATGGGCGACCGGCTATGCTCTGTGTCGGCGGCCTGTGCCAGGGAAGCGGTATCTTCCTTTCCCACAATGGAGTATGCCCCTGTATGGCTGATCTGAAAGGAAGCGGCTTTCGCCGTATCGTCATAGCCGGTCATGGGAACTTCCACGCCGCTTTCATCACAGAGGAACAATGTGCCGGCTGCCGGGTCATTTGGATAGGGCAGCATGACAGAAACATCCGGCAGGGAGTTGAGCACAGTTCCATTGATGGAAAACGAAAAAGAAAAACCGCCATCCGTATCCTTTTGGATGATGACTTCAATCTGATCTTCGTTTTGGATACCCTCCGGCAAGGCGTCTTTGGGTATGCTGATAGTGATTCCCTGTTTGGAAAAGATGGCTCTTTGCGCCCCTGTTTGCAGCATCATCAAAAAGCGCGTGCCGGAAATCCGGTCAGTGGTTTCATCGAAGAACTCTGAAAAAGCAGAGTTTTGGGAATCTGCGACTTCCTGGAGAACGGTCATAGCGCTTTGCACCGGCTCTTTCTTGTTTTCCGAAAGCTTCCAGGCAGGATCGGGCGCTGTAAGCTCTGAAGCGCCGGCAATCGTCTGCACTTCAGGGGGCAGCTGCAAAGCGGTATCTTCCTCTGTATCACCGTTTGCCTGTTCCGATGGGAAATCGTCTTTATCTATATCTATGGAATCATCGGAATCCATTCCACCGTCATTTGTTACAGGCGGTTTTGGAGGCTTTGTGGAGGGCCTGTCTGCGAAACCGTCATCCTGATCGTCGGTATCTTCAGGAGGCGGCTGAATGATGGTATCGGGTGGATTCCCGCCTGCATCCCCTCCATCACGGTCGCCTTCATGATACCCTTCAAGGACAATTTCATCTGCGTAGGTAAAGGACAGGATGCCGGTCTGTCCGCCGTCATAATCAACCTGAAGGCGGTAACTGCTGCCCGGCGTCAGCAGACGGGTAGTAATCGAGAGCATTTCCTGACCCACATAAACGCCACTTTCCAGACGGTTCCATGAACCGTTGTTCTCGGACAGCCATACGCTGATCTCATCCAGTCCCCCTGGCGGTGTGACCCAGAGAAAATGAAGATTTCCTCTGGCAGACAGAAAGCAGTTAATGTCCGGTCTGCCCGGAGCCTGTACAGAAACAGGAATTGAGATTTCAGGGAAAGCAATTCCCTCTGCAAACGCAGTATTTTCCGGTGCGGTCAGCCTTCCTGCTGCATAGTACAGTCCCACAGTATTCAAATCAATACCGGAAAAATCCCATTCCACCACAGCGGTGTAGCTGGTTCCATTTTCCGCATAGCATTCCAGATAGTAAGGGGAAAAGGCAAACAAATTTTCCAGCGTTTCGGTTGGGCTGCCCTGTTGAACCGCAAACGCGTCCGTATAAGGATACCATTGCTCTATGGAAGTAATGACAGCAGGCGGCATTTCTTCCACCCGGACGGAAATCTGAAGCTCCTGCAAGACAGCTTCACCAAAGGCATACCCATCCGGCAGTTCAATCCGGCCTGCTGCGGTATATTCGCCTGGAGTGGCCTGGTCAATGGACGAAAAATCCCATACAACAGGAAATGTTTCCTGCCGGATTTCTTCACCTACTGTTACAGTGGCGCAGACGGTTTGATACTGAAGGGCCAGCTGATAAATTTCCTCCAGGTCATCATCAGACGGTGTGGTTCTAAGGGGCAGGGTGAAATCCGGCAGGGAGAGCAGTTCGTCTTCATTTTGTATTTCTGTGACAAGGACGAGGGATACTTCTTCCGATGCTTCCGGTGTTTCCGGAGCCTTGCTTTCTAAACCCGGCGGATTCTCCCTTCTTTCATCGGCATTGGCTGGGGTTGCAGTTTCAGCGGCAAATGCGGGGATACTGCCGGTGAAGCAGAGGAGGCAGGCCAGACAGCCCCCCAGAATACGCCTGTGTATTTCCTTTATTCTCATACGATACCCCCCATTCCAGAGAAAACATATTGACGGTAGGTTTCCCGCAGCTGTTTTCCATTGCGGAGGGCAATCGGAAGTTCCTCCCCGTTTATCAAACGGAAGGCCTGGCTGTCAACATGGCTGATATAATCCATGTTGATTAGAACGCCCCGGTAGCAGGGCAAAAAACGCTTGTCCTTCTGCAATGCGGCAGTGACTTCCTGAAAACCTCCGCTTACCGGTATCACGCGTTCCGCCGTATGAATCCGTGTCATACGGTTTTGATAATCTATGTATAGAATCTTCTCAGTGGGAAGTTCCTGCTTTTGACGGTCAGCCATAACCGAAAGTGTCATCACTTCATAGGGAGGTTTTAGCTGGCACAGCTCCATCGCTTCTTCAAAATCTGCCTGATGGAGCGAAAGCGGCTTCAGCAGATAATAGCTGGCGGACAGGCTGTACCCCATACGGGCATAATCTTCTGTAATGGTCAGAAAAACGATCTTACAAAGCCTGTTTTTCTGGCGGCCTCCATTCCATCCATGTTCTCCATATAGATGTCCATAAAGACAAGCTGAAAATTGACCTGGGCGGCAGCTTTCAGAAAATTCTCTCCGTCCTCAAATTCTGTCAGCGTATAGTCCAGCTGATGCTTTTTCATATAATTTTCCAGGCAGACAGACAGTTCTTCTCTGTCCTCTGCTCTGTCATCCACAATCGCAATCTGCATCGTGCCATCTCCTTTGCACAATAATCCAATATTAGTATAACATAAAACCGCAGGAAAAAACTTGCGTCTTAAACAGGAAACCTGCGTCTTAAACAAAGTCGGTTGCATTTCTCTTGACAAGATGCTACTCTAATTATATTACCAGACTTTCCGATGAGAAGGTCTGGTTTTTTTTATTTTTAGGAAAGGAGGCTCAGCATGAAAATCGCACTTTGTACGGATCTGAGAAATGTGGAATGGTTTGAAAGCAGGCTGCGCTCCCTTTTTGATGGGGATGGGCAGCTTGCGATTGACGAATTGTGGAATGAGAACCAGCTTGCTCAGGCACTCCGGCGAAGCCGCTACCATGCGGTTGTCATCGCCATGACCGGAGCAAAGGGACTGGAGGCGGCCATACAGGCGAAGCGGCTGGCACCGGAAATACCGCTTGTCTGGTGGAGCGATGATAAAAACTTCGCCCTGATCGCGTATCACCTGCGTATCTCTGCGTTCCTTTCGGCAGACTGCTCCGATCAGGAGCTATATGAGGCGATAAAACCTATCACAAAATGGAGGTGCGAAAATGCGAATTGCGCTGTGCAGTTATAGCCAGAAAGAAAAAGAAACCGCTTTGCTGATGAAGTTTGGCAAAGTAGACCGCTTTGATAATGGTGTGTTTTGTACCTATGCCATGCAGCGGGATGGACCTTATGATGCTGTGGTGGTCATGGAGGACGGAGCCAGGGGGATGAATTTCTGCATGAGCATACGAGGGTACAGCAAGGATGTCCCTCTCCTGTGGATCAGCGACCAGGCAGAGTTTGAACCCCAAAGCCGCAGGATGCAGACGGACACCTTTTTGGTAAAGCCTGTGACAGAATATCAGCTGCGGGAGGCGGTATCCCAGCTGCTTCAGAAAACAACGAGAAGGAACGAACCGCGTGAGGAGGATGAATAAAATGATGTGGAAATGGAAACGGCCGGCCGCATTTTTACTGGCGGCGGCAATGATTTTTACGATGCCGGGAGTTCCGGCATCTGCAGTGGAAGCGGGTGCGTCCGCCGTCCATACGGGGTTGTGCAAGCATCACCCGGAACATACAGAGGACTGCGGATATACGAAAGGAACCGAAGGGGCAGCCTGTGAACATGAGCATACTGAGGATTGCTACACCCTTGTGAAGAAGTGTATCCATGAACATGACGAAAGCTGTTACCCTGTTTTGGAAGGCAGCGTATCAGAAAATACGGCAACCTCATCTGAAGCAGAGAAGGCCCAGCCGACCGCGTGTACCCATGAATGCAGTAAGGAAAGCGGCTGTATCACAAAAGAATTAAGCTGTCCTCATGAACGCGGCGAGCATGACGAAAGCTGCGGCTACATTCCGGCCACAGAGGGGACGCCCTGTGGGTATACCTGCGAGCAGTGCAATTCCCAAGACAGCGGGCTTGTTCCCGGTGTGTCCGGGAATGCTCCGGCGGAGTGCATCTGCGAAACCCACTGTAAGCAGGGGGCGATCAATCCCGACTGTCCGGTCTGTTCTGCGGAAGATGCAGACCTGACAGCCTGCAAAGGCACAGCGGAAGCCGCCTGTATCTGCACCGACCGATGCAGTGAGGAGATGGTGAATCTGGACTGTCCCATCTGCTCTGCGGAGAATGCAGACTTCTCTGCCTGTCTTGGAAAAGAGGCGGCGGCGCTGGCTGCGTTTGCGCTGCCGCAGGCCAATCATACCCACTGCGTCTGCGGCGGGAATGGAGATGTCAACGGGCACGAACATGACACTGCTGGCACAGAGTGGACAACTACCGATTCCCTGCCTGATTCTGTTGGCAACTATTATCTGACGAAGTCCGTGTCGGAGAACTGGACTGTGCCAACGGACGGCGAGGTCAACCTCTGCCTGAACGGGCAGACGATCAACGGCAAAATCACCGTCGGCGGCGGCGCGACGCTGACGCTGACTGACTGCTCCGGCAACGGAAAGGTTCAAGGCGAAGTGACCGTCAACGGCGGCAAATTTGAACTGTACAGCGGCACGATCACCGGCGGCGTGCAGGTCGGTATGAAGGGCGACAAGTATCAGACCGGCTCGGCCTTCACCATGTACGGCGGCACGATCTCCGGCAACAGCAAAGAAGGCGGCAGCGGCGGCGGCGTATATGTGGGTGAGAAGTGCAGCTTCACCATGGACGGCGGCACCATCACCGGCAACACGGCCACCGACGGCAACGGCGGCGGGATCTATATCCACTTTAACGCCGGCACAGTTTCGATCTCCAACACCACGATCACCAGCAACAAGGCGTCCGCCACGGGACATACAAGTTATGGCCACGGGGGCGGCATTTATTCGGAGAGAGGGGTAACCGTCGATAATGTGAAGATCACCGGAAACAACAGCACCTTCGCGGGCGGCGGCATCTATGGAAAGGGCGCTATTACCCTCACCGATGCTACCGTTACCGGCAACAATCGATATGACGTTTACTACGACGGAAAGGAAAGCACAACTCCTGAGCTCACTGTTTCCGGCTCGGTGAAGGCCGGTTATTACGCCAATGAAGCTTGGAAGCTGCCCATTCATGTATCAGGCGCATTGAGTAAGGATTCGGTCATCCATGTGGGCGTGCGTGAAGGCATAAAGCCCGGTTACGGCAAATCACTGGCCATCGCCGAACCGGAAAGCGGCGTGACGCTCAGCGCCGAGAACTTCAAGGCGGACGCCGCCGAAAGCGAGACCAGTCTGGGCGATGACGGCAAGGTCTATCTCTCCCTCTGCGATCATGTAATGGACGAGACCGGCTATACCTGCAGCAAGTGCGGGACGCAATTCGACGCGCGCGTGGGCGAGAGCGCCTATTATCAGACGCTGACGAAGGCGTTTGATGCAGCCAGAGGCAACACCGTGACGCTGCTGCGGGATGTGACGCTCGCAAGAAATTGCTCTTCTTCTTACACCTACTCAGCGACGCTGGATCTGAATGGCAAAACTGTCAGCAGCGAGCGTTATTACATTAGCGTCGGAGGTGGGAACAATCCCACGACTCTGACGGTCAAGGATTCCGGAACAGGCGGCGGAACGCAGGCGCTCGATGTCACGTTTTACGTTTCCTCCAACGGAACGCTGGCGGTTGACGACTCCTACACCGGCAAGATTTCGCGCGTGGAGCGGCAGGCCGGCGGCGCATTGGAGCGCTTTGGCGGCGAAATCGGCGAGTTGGTTTTAAGAGATGCTGCGATTGGCTCCACAAGTACGGGCTACGGCCTGAAGCTGTGGAATGGCAATACAAACGCCTGCACCATCGGCAAGTTCACGGATAACATGACGAGCAAGAGCCTCACCGTTAAAGACCTGCTGGGAACCGACTACGCGAAGTGCGAGCTGTACGGCGAAAACAGCGGTACATGGAGCATCGTTGATAAGAGCACTAAAATTGTGGACTTGAAGGGCTATACAGCGTACAAGGTGCAGTTCCCGGAGTGCGTCCATCAGTGCGCCGATGACAGCAACCCCGTATGCTCTGTGTGCAACAAGCAACTGTACACGAAAATTACCGCCCAGAGCACCGACGGCACGACCAAGACTGCCTACTTCACGGAAGACAGTGCGCTGGAACACGGCTATGCAGAGGCCATCCAGACCTTGAACGGCTGGAGCGCAGCGGGCTGCACCGAGCCGACGCTGACCCTGCTGCGGGATATGTATGCTTACGGCACCTCCATGCCGCTGACCGGCACGCTGACGCTGAAGGGCGGAACGCACACCGCCAAGAATGTGACGGTCGCTGAAAACGCGGACGTGACCTTTGCCAGCGGCAGCTATCGAGGTGCGACCATCAACGGCACGGCGACGGTGAAGGAGGGCGTCACATTCACCTCCGCCGTCACGGTGAACGGTACGCTGAACGCCAAGGGCGGTACCTTCGATGGTCCTGTCAAATTCAATGGCAGCAGCATCGCGAACATCAGCGGCGGCAGCTTTACCAGTGATAGGACGCATGGCGGCGTTGAGTTCCTCAATTCTTCTGTCACGGGCACGATTTCCGGCGGCACGTTTGCCTTCGCGGGGTTTTACACCACCAAAGAAGTCAAGCTCTCCGGCGGAACATTTAAGGAGATCGTTAGCAGCGGAGGTAACAATCTCGCCGCCCTGCTGGCGGAGGGCGCGGCGTATTACAACGGCGACAGCGCCGTGAGTGATGACAATATCTCAAGCCTGACCAATGTAACTGTCAAGTCACACAAGCACAACGGCGGCACGGACGGCAAGGGCACTTGCAGCATCTGCGGCAAGCAGATGGCGGCGTCGCTGACCGTCGGCGGCACAACGAGCTGGTACGCGGCCTTTGCCACTGCCATCGAGGCGGCGAACGCGGCGGACGGCGAAAAGACCATCACGCTGTATCAGGATGTGAATGGCTATGCCGACGGGCATTCGACCACCTATGAGCTGACCCACGGGCCGGTGACGCTGGCGACCGGCGGGAAAACGGTCACGAGAGTAGACCTCATCGCCAAGGGCATTTCTTTGACGGTCACGGGCAGCAACGGAGACTTCAATGTGACGGTGGACGGCAAAGACGCGGAATTGACCGTCAACGACGGGAATACGAAGCTCGCCATTGTCACGGCGCAGAACGGCGGAAAGCTTTCGCTGAGCAACGGCACCTTCAGCGGTGTGGCTGTAAAGGACGACGGCAGCAGCGCCAGCCTCAGCGGCGGCAGCTACAGCGAGATCACGAGCGATGCCGGCTATGTCAAGCCCTATGCGCTGCTGGCGAAGGGGTACGCTTACAAAGAAACAACGGATAATAAATGGCTCCCCAACGCCAATTCAATCCCGTCAAAAGTCACCGTTGAAAAAGCCCCCTTCGCGGTCGAAAAGATCTATCCGGATAACGATATGGACTACACCGGAAACTCGGCGTTTGCGACGGACGGCAATATCACGCTGACTGCGGTAATCGCGCCAGAAACGGAGGGCGTCACCTACTACTACTGGTGGGAGCTGTTTAACGAATCAAAGAAAGACTGGACCATAACATTCCGCAATGTTAATTCTGCGACGCATACCGGCGGGAAGAGCAAGACGCTCAAGATCTCCGGGCTGCCCGTAGACAAGAGCTATCAGTACCACATTTTCGTCCAGTGCAGCAATGGCTACAATTGCTACAGCGAGCCATTCACCGTGACCCGGCATCAGCATAGCTGGACGTACACGGCAAACGGCGCGACCATCACTGCCAAGTGCAGCCAGTGCGGCGCCAGCGGCGGCAGCGTGACCATTGCGGCCCCCGCCGAGCTGACCTACAACGGCAGTGGCAAGGCCGCCGTGGTGACTGCAAGCAGCGATTGGCAGGGTCCGGCGGCGAGTGGGATCACCATCCGCTACATAAAGACGGGCGAGTATGGTCCAGAGATATTGGAAAACGGCGCACTCCCCACCAACGCGGGCGAGTACACCGCCAGCATCACGGTGGGCGAGGACAATACCGCCAGCGTGACCTATACCATTGGCAAAGCTACCCCCAAGGCGGAGGACTTCACCTTCACCGCCCCGACAAGCCTGACCTATGACGGCAATGTCAAGAGCGCGACGGTTTCTCCCGCAAAGGCCGGTACGGTCGATGTCATCGTAAAATACTACGATAAAGACGGTGAGGAAGCCACGCCTAAGAACGCGGGCGAATACACCGTCAAGATCGATGTAGCCGAGAGCACGAACTATGCTGCGGCCAACGGCCTGACGGCGGATGGCTGGAAGTTTAGCATCACCAAGGCGGCCGCGCCCACGATGCAGCCCATAGAGCTGACCGTTATCAACGGGCTGGCAAAGACTTACTTGGTCAATCTTCCCGCGCTGCCGACGCTGGGCGATAATTGTAAGTACGGCTCCATCAAATATGAGGCCTGCAAATTCGATCTGATTGGAGAGGGCGGCTACGCAAATTCGACGGCAATGATCACATCAAACGATGAGTTCCAGTTGACTGTCCCGGCTGTCGAATCTCAGACCGAAGGTTCCGTCGGAACCGTAGGCGTCAAGATCACCACGGACAACTATCAGGACATGCTCCTGACCGTTGAAGTCATCGCGAAGAACAAGATCGTTCCCGTACTGGACGGCGAGATCACCGCAACGCCAATCACCTTTGGCCAGATCCTGCGCGTCAGCACCATTACTGGCACGATGAAAGACGACGGCAAGACGGTCGAAGGCACCTTCGAGTGGACGAATCCTAGTACCAAGCCCGACAAAGCCGGCGACTATCAGGCTGAGTGGACATTCACCCCGGCGGAGGGCTATGAGGAATACGCGACCGCGACCGGAACTGTGACCATCAAGGTGAACAAGGCTACCCCCACCTTCAACGCTCCCACGGCGCAGGAAAATCTGACCTATACCGGACAGGAGCAGGCGCTGATTACTGCGGGCAGTGTGACCAGCGGTGGCACCATGCAGTACAGCCTGACCGAGAACGGCACATACAGCCCGGACATCCCTACCGGCACCGATGCCGGAGCATATACCGTGTGGTATCGGGTGATTGGCGATGCAAACCACAAAGATACCGCACCCGCCAGCGTGGCGGTCCGCATTGGGCAGAAGCCGCTGACAATCACCGGGGTAACGGCTGCGTCCAAGCCCTATGATGGCACGACAGACGCGGGCATTACCAGCGTGACCTTCGACAACGTGACCTTGAACCGAGGCACAGACTACACCGTGACCGCCAACTTTGACGATGCCGGTGTGGGCAACGGCAAGAACATCACTGCCACAGTGACCCTGATGGGGCAGGCCTCGAAGAATTACGCCCTGGAGCAGAGCAGCTTCCCTACTACTGCCAGCATCATCAAGGCCGCCGCGCCTGACTTCACCAAGGAAACTACGCTCGTCATTGTAAACGGCCACGAAAAGACCTACACTGTGACGCTCCCCGCCCTGCCTGTGCCGGAGGCTCCCAAGGAGTACGGCACAGTGACCTACGGCGCACCAACGGTCAACTTGTCCAGCACCTATTACGCCGACGGTGCGAAGGTGGAAGATGGCAAGCTGATCCTGCCGATTCAGAAAAATGACGTGAAAACCACCGGCTCTGTGGGTACAGTGACCGTAGTAATCAAGAGCACAAACTATGAGGACATCACGCTGACCGTCAATGTCAATGCGACCAACAAGCTTGTCCCCACTGTTACGGCACCTACGGCAAACGCCCTGACCTACAACGGTGCAGAACAGGCGCTGGTTACAGCAGGCAAGACCACTGGCGGCACGATGCTCTACCGGCTTGACAATTCTGAGTGGAGCGAGCAGATCCCCACAGCGAAAAACGCGGGGGAATACACTGTTTGGTATAAGGTTCAGGGAAATGCAGAGTACGCAGATGTGGCAGAACAAAGTTTGACTGTGACCATAGCGAAAAAGTCAGTCACCGTTACGGCGCTTGATCAGAGCGCCTACACCGGCAGCACCGCGCCCGACCTGAGCAGCCCGGAAGCAGATAAGGACTACAAGGTGGAGGGTCTGGTTGGTGCAGATACCCTGAGCGGCACGGTAACACTGGACTACGCACAGACGCCGGATATGAGCAAAACCGGAAAAACCGCGATCAACATCACTGGTACGCTGTCAAATGACAACTATGAGATCACCTATATTTCTGGAACGTTGACCGTTTCCAAGCAATCTTCCAGCGACGGCGGTTCCTCCTCTGGTGGTTCGGGCAGCGGTGGAGGTTCCTCCTCCGGCGATTCTGACGATTCCGACAACAATGATAACACCAACCAGCCGGAGTACAAGCCTCAAGCCCCTGTAACCGGTGAAACCAAACCCATACAGCCGGATAAAAACGGCAATGCGGCAGTGGACAACAGCTCTGTCCAGTCCGCCATCGACAAGGCCAAACAGGATGCGAAAGAGAACGGCACCACAGAGAACGGGATTGCCGTTACCGTTCCCATCACCCAGACGGCAGGCCAGACCTCTTTTAACGTGACCATCAAGGCGCAGACACTGGATCTGCTGGTCAAAGAAAACGTCCGGCAGTTTACCGTAGCAACAGACCATCTGGTTTCGGTTAATATCGGGCTGGACACTCTGAAGCAGCTGGATAGCGTCTCCGCTGGTGGGGACATCATTCTCCGGGTAGATAAGGTAGATGCCCTGCGCTCCACCGAGGCCAAAGCCGCTATCGGCACAAGACCGGCCTACGATCTGTCGCTGGTGTACCTCTCCAGCGGCAAAGAAACACCGATTGCCAACTTAAATGGTCACACTATATCGGTGCGTTTGCCCTACACACCGGCAAAGGGTGAGCAGACAGGTAATCTCTATGCAGTCTATGTGGACGACGCGGGAAAGGTGGAATGGATCACCAAATCCAGCTACGATGCCAGCCAGAAAACGGTTGTCTTTGAAACCGGTCATTTCAGCATCTACGGCATCGGCTACAAGAACCCTGCCCCGGCTTTCACCGACATTACCGGCCATTGGGCTGCGGACAACATCCTCTTTGCAGCCAGCCGGGGACTGCTCTCCGGCACAAGTGACACCACCTTTAGCCCGGGCACCGGCATGACCAGAGGAATGTTCGTCACCGCCCTGGGGCGGCTGGCGGGCATCAACCCGGACAGCTACAAAACCGGGAAATTCACCGATGTGAAAGCCGACGCTTACTATGCGCCCTATGTGAACTGGGCAGCACAGACCGGAATTGTGACGGGTGTTACCGCCACCACCTTTGCGCCGGATACCAACATCAACCGGGAACAGATGGCGGTGATTATGAAAAATTACGCTGCAAAGCTGGGCTATGATCTGCCCCAGACCTTAAAGGCTGTGACCTTTGCGGACAACGCAAACATCAGCAGCTGGGCGAAGGATGCGGTCAGGGCCATGCAGCAGGCGGGCATCCTGGCCGGGAAGAATGGAAATAAGTTTGACCCCAAGGGAACCGCTACCCGCGCCGAAGTCGCCACCGTACTGCGGCGGTTTGTGGAGATCGTCATTGACTCGCAGACCGCAAACGGCTGGCAGCAGAATGACAGTGGCCAGTGGAGCTATTACAGAAATGGGAAGCCAGTGAAGGGCTGGCTCTCCGACGACCAGAAGTGGTACTGGCTGGTCAAGGCTACCGGAATGATGTTTGCCGGCGGCTGGAAGCAGATTGACGGAAAGTGGTACTACTTCTACACAGATGGGACGATGGCGGTGAATACCACCATTGACGGATATACCATCGGCTCGGATGGTGCAAGAAAGTAACCTACAATAAAAAAAGATTTGCCCGTATATCAGCGGACAAAGATAAACGCGGTCGGGTATCAAGAAACCCCACCGCGTTTATTTTTTCTCTTGTTTTTCTCTGGTGTCCAGCATTTTATCATAAAATCGGCAGAATACCCCCCATCCCTCTTAGGTGGCGGGATGAATGCCGCTATAATGATACATAGACAGATGTAAAATGGTAAGCAATTACAATTCTTTCCCTTCCCTTTTGTGAAATCATGTGCTATAATTGATGCAGAACGTATGTTCTGTCCTGATTGGGAAAGGAGGACCT
>ERZ836829.1166-NODE-1166-length-18129-cov-4.157132_pt1 | contig 18129 bp, 21 predicted proteins | sample MGYA00519574_ERZ836829 | MGnify/ENA primary metagenome ERZ836829 (study PRJEB31850, sample SAMEA3708808) | human gut metagenome | biome: human gut; feature: human-associated habitat; material: faeces | place: China | collected 2014 ... | reverse complement strand
AGAGTCGGTGGACCTCCTTTGTTATTTGGGTCTGTGTTATTTCACAGCCCCTTTTACTATTCGTACGTATGGCACAGCACGCGATGGAGGAACTTTTTGGTCCGTTCTTCCTGTGGGTGCTCAAAAATCTCTTCTGACGTCCCTTCTTCTACGATGACCCCGCCATCCATGAAGATCACATGTGAGGCCACATCACGGGCAAACTTCATTTCGTGTGTCACGACGATCATGGTCGTCCCGTCATTAGCCAGGTCCCGCATGACCTTCAAGACTTCACCGACGAGTTCCGGATCAAGAGCCGACGTCGGTTCATCAAAGAGAATGACATCAGGCCGGACGGCAATGGCCCGGGCAATACCCACGCGCTGCTGCTGGCCGCCGGAAAGCTGGGCCGGATAATAATCCAGGCGGTCGGCCATGCCGACCTTTTCCAGCGCTTTTTTCGCCAGCTCTTCCGCTTCCTGCCGTTTCATACCCCGGCCGGTCACAAGGCCCAGGGTCACGTTTTCCAGGACGGTCTTATTGGCAAAGAGGTTGTAGCCCTGAAAGACAAAGGCCGTCTTTTGCCGTACTGTGGCAATTTCCTTTTTGCTGGGATGGCTCAGATCGATTTCCATACCGGCAAAATCCATTTCCCCGGCATCGGCCCGTTCCAAAAAATTAAGGCAGCGCAAGAAGGTAGTCTTACCGGAACCGCTGGGTCCGAGGATGACGACGACGTCGCCTTTATCGATATCCATATGTACGTTTTTCAACACTTCGAGATCACCGAAGCGCTTGCGTACGTTTTTAATTGACATTAACATGGCTGGTACTCCTTCCTGTATCAGGCTGCCCGGAATGCGCCGACATGCTGTTCTGCAAATTTATACAGGAGCTGTACAATCGTGCAGACGATAATGTAGACGAGGAACACATCCAGATACGATTCGATGTAATTGTAGCCGTACGAGGCGGCGATCTTGCCGATAGCCAGAACATCCTTTACGGTCATGAGGAAGGCCAGGGAGGTCCCTTTGATCAGGTTTACCGTAATATTGCAAATGGCTGGCAAGGCCACGACCATGGCCTGGGGAATGATGATCTTGCGGTACGTCTGGAATTCCGAAAGGCCAATGGAAACGCCGGCTTCAAGCTGTCCCTTAGGAATACTCAGAAGGGCCGAGCGGAAAACTTCTGCCAAGAGGGCGATCGTATTCAGGGAAAAGACGACGACGGCATACCAGAATGGATCGATGCTGTCGAAGACGTTGAAATTAGAACCCATGCTTTTGACGAGCATATTTAAAAAGCTCGGCAAAAGGCTGTACAACAGCAGAATCTGCAGGACAATCGGCGTGCCCCGGACGAATGAAATGTAGGCCTGCGTCAGACCGCTGCCTACACTATTCCCACGAATCCGCAGGACAGCCATATAAAAGGCTACCGGCGCGGCAATGAGCAGGGACAGTACTGTCAGGCTCAGGGTGGTGCCGATACCACTCCATATTTTGAAGAACGTATCGGCCATAAATGTATAATCCAGTTCCATAGCAGTTTCTCCTTTACCTTATCCCTGACGCTGAAACTTCTTGATCAGCGCCGGCGTCGTTTTGAAAAGTGGCAGTATCCGGCTGCGCTTCATCTGTCCGGCCTGCAAGGTCTGGCCTTTATCGAGGTGCGCTTCCAAGGCCAGGAAGCCTTTAGCCAGAAGAGTGGTCATAAGCCAATAAATAATCATGCAGGAAAGATAGATTTCAATCCCATAGGCACCAAAGTTTTGCGCAATTATCAGATTGGCCTTGCCGATGAGGTCGATGAGGCCGATCGTATAGGCCAAAGCGCCTTCCTTGAGCAGGTTGATGACAGAGTTGCCAAAGTTCGGCAGGGCGATCACTGCCGCCTGTGGCAGCATGACCTGATAGAACGCCTGGAATGGCGTCAGGCCGATGCTCACAGCTGCTTCATACTGCCCCTTGGGAACAGCCTGGTAGGCTGCCCGGAATACTTCCGAAATATACGCGCCAAAGAGGAGCGTAAAGGTGATGATGGCGAAGACCGCACGGTTTACGTCGTTCATATCGTAGGAAGTAAAGACTTCTACGAGCTTTGGCAGCCCGTAGAAGACGATAAACAGCAGTACAATGGAAGGCGTGCAGCGCATGATATACGTGTAGCCATGGGCAAGCCAGCGTGGAATCCGGTGCGTACCCATTTTTGCCTGTGCCAAGATCATGCCGAAAAGCGAACCGAGAATGATACTGGTTACGGCCACCAGCAAGGTCACAGACAAGTAGGACAAAAGGTCCGGCATGGTTGTAAAAATGACCGATGGATCAAAAGGTCTTGTATTCACTGTGCACTCCTCCTTTTCTTTCTTATTACTGATTCATATACTGGGACAGGCTTTCACCAAAGTATTTCTGTTCCAGTTCGGCAATTTTGCCTTCATCCCGCAGTTCCTTGATAGCCTTGTCGTAATCGTCGGCCAGCTGCTGGTCCTTCTTGTTAAAGAGCGCATACGTCGGGATGGCCTTGTAACGGAGATAGGTCAGCTGATCGGCAAACTGATGATACGGTGCGTCCGGTTTTTCGACGTTGTTCTTGTAGCTCAGTTCGACTTCCAGGTAGCCGTCGTAGCGTCCTTCCATAACCCACGTATAGGCGTCGGCAATTTGGAAGGCTTCCGACGATTTCAGCTGAATCTGGTTATCCGGGTGTTCCTTGTTGTACTGTTCGATAACGGAGTAACGGGCGTCCTGCGGTGCAATCGGTACGAGCTTGCCGCTGTATTTGGCAAAGCTTTCCATGTTTGTCACTTGGCTGGCTTCATCCTTGCGGATAACCAGGCCGATGACGCTGGCGCCGAGATATTCCTTCGGGAAAATGTATTTCTTTTCCCGGGCCGCTGTCTTCCAGATGCCCTTCGTGCCGATATCGTATTTGCCCGATTCTACACCGATGAGGAGGTCATCGTCAGAGGTCGGTGTAAACTTCCAGTCATATTGGGGCAGCTTCTTGGCGACTTCCTTCATGACGGCTACTTCAAAGCCATCGGGTTCGCCTTTATCGTTGACGAAATCATAGGGTACGTAATAGTTCGTAAAGGCTACGTTAACGGTCTTTTTCTTGCCATTGTCTGCGGCGGCATTATCGCTCTTACCGCAACCGGCTAAGGCGGCTGCGACGACCCCTACGAGAGCTGCTGTCAAAATAGCTTTGCTGAGTTTCTTTATATTCATGGTGTATTCCCCCGTTTTCTGTAAAATACTTATTTTGCTGCTTCGCGGACCCATTCAAAATGTTCCCAGTTGGTATCGCGCGGTACGGTGCAATCGGCGCCGATAATAATGCCCTGACGGCCTGCGCCCTCAAGGATCTTTTTCGTTTCTGCCTGGATTTCTTCCTTCGTGCCGGCATAGAGCACTTCTGTTTCCAAATTGCCAAAGCCGCCTAAGGCTGCGCGCTGGCCAAAGATTTTGCGGCCTTCTGCGAGGGGCACGTCTTCGACGACGACAGCCCAGTTGATGGTCTTCACGTCGTAATCGGCATACCACGACAGGTCATTGCGATGACCGTGCCAGCCGCAGATGTGCAGGATATTGTAATCGCTGACGCTGTTGGCAGCGGCGAGGATTTCTTTTTCCCCCGGTGCAAAGACCTGGTCGTACACGTCCTTCGTAATACCTTCGCCGAGAAGATTCTGGAGGCTCAGGTAAATGCCTGTCACACCGCCTTCTGTAATCAGGCGTTTGGCAAGTTTTGCCAAATCGCCGGAAATGACATCCAGGCCCTGACGGACAGCCTGGGGATCTTCGCGGACGAGCTGAGCCAGGTATTCTTCGCTAGTGCTGATATCGTCACGCATGAATTTGATTGTCGTGCCGGCGCAGAAGACATTGTAGAACATGGCCAGGTCGGCGCCGTATTTGTCGGTCAGGCGTTTGGCATAGGCGATCTGCGTCGTAAACCAGGGATCGTCATCAGCCAGAGGCTGGATGTGCTTGAAGTCCTCTGCCGTTTCCAAATGCTGTACTGTCTTGTTTTCATACGGGAAAAAGCCATCGGTCATGATTTTGACAAAATCCGGTTTGGCCGTATCAATATATTTCGTCTGGCCTTGAAAGAGTTCTTCTATAAATTCCGGATGCTCGAAGGAATTAGAATGGATTTCATCTTTTAAAAAGTGAAACCAAAAACCAACGGGTACACGGTCGGTTGCTTTGTTGTCCATGGCTGCCAAAACTAATTCTTTTTTGCTTTGTGTCATCGTTAAATCCCCCTATTATTGCGTGAAACTACTCTATTTATTATTTGTTACATTGGTGTGACCTCGATATATACCGGGAAAAACGCACAAAAAAACACCGTCCCTATGACAGAGACGGTGGTCCGCGGTTCCACTCTGCTTACAGCATACACTGATCTATACTGTATCTCGATACCCGTAACGGAGGCTTTTCGTGCGGATCTACTTGATTCGACCCGCCCGCTCGCGGAGGCATTCCAGCGTAAGGAGTGTACTGCAGGAACTCTCAGCCTTCGATTCCCGCTCTCTGTAAGACCCCGTTACGTGTACTTGGTCCGGTCTTGGCGTTTCCAATGTTTACGAGTATAGTACACTTTAAATGAACTCTTGTCAAGTATACTTTTAATTTTTTAGAATCTAATTCAACTTTAATACAAATAGTATTATTTTCCATAAGAATAACCGGGATTCAGGGTAACACTACGGCCGCCCGATACTTCGATGGCCGTACTGGTCATGTAGCTGGCCTGAGAACTTGCCAAAAAGACGATAGGCCCGGCAATTTCTTCAGGTGCTGCCGGCCGGTGCAACAAACACGTCTGTCCTTGTTTTACCAAGTCCTCTGGCCTGATGGTAGCCTTCACGAGGGGTGTCACGGTAAACCCCGGCAGGACTGCCGTAACGCGTACGCCCTTGGCGGCAACCTCACCAGCAAAGGTATTGGTAAAGCCGACGACAGCCGACTTGAGCGGACCGTACAGGGTAGCCCTGCCGGACGTAGCGCAGCGGGCTGCTAAGGACGCGACATTGACGATAACGCCGCCCTGTTTTTCCAAGTAGGCAATGGCTGCCTGGCTGCCCATGACGACGGACTTGAAATTGACCGCATAGGTCCGGTCAATTTCCTCGCCGGTATACCAGTCGTCGTGGCGCGCAATCGTCGCGCCTACATTATTGACCCACACATCCAGGCGGCCAAAATGATCGTAGACGGCTTTGGCAAAGGCATAGACCGCGTCTTCCTGCGTCATGTCACAGGTCTGTCCGAAGGCCCGCGGGCCTAATTGTGCCAGTGCCTGATCCAGCACGGCCTGACGGCGGCCACAGACGGCAACGTACGCCCCTTCTGCCAGAAACTGCCGGGCCGCGGCAAAACCAATACCTTCCGTACCGCCTGTAACGACGGCTACTTTATCACGTAAACCTAAATCCATACTAAAATCCCCTTTCTCCTCGCCGCCTCAGCGCTGCCAGGACGCAATCATAGCTAACACACAAAAACCTGCCAAAAACAAAAACGATACATGTACAGCCGTCAGCACTGCCGCCGTATACGGCGTAACGACCAGGGTCATTTGCGCAAAAACCAAGGTTACCAGCGCCATGCTCATGGACTGGCCGGCATGGCGGACAAGAGCCAGAATACTGGCCGCCGTACCCTGAAACTGCTCCTTCACAGACCCCATGATGGCGGCATTATTGGGTGCCCCAAAAAGGGCCGAGCCAATCCCCGTAAGGACCAGGAAGGCGACGATACCCGGCAGCTCCACCTGCGGCGCCCAGGCCAGGCCGGCAAGGCCTACGGCGGTAATAGCAAGGCCTGCAGACGCGATGAGCCGCGAGCCGTAAAGGTCGGCCAAGTGACCGGAACGGCGGGACAGGAGGGCCATCATGACGGGCTGGGACAGGAGCACAAAGCCGGCCTTGGCCGGTGTCAGGCCCAGGACGAGCTGCAAATACAAGGACAGCAAAAAAGTAATTGCATAGGTAGCACTGTACTGGATGAGCGCCGCCAGGGAGGAAAAGGAAAAGACCCGGTTGCGGAATAAAAAGAGCGGCAAAAGAGGATGACGGGAATAGCGTTCATGAACAATAAAGCAGACCAGCAGGGCCAGGCCCAGCCAGACAGGCCAGCTGTGTTCGGCATATGCCGAAAGGCCATAAAGAAAAATACCAACTCCGCTAATACAGAGGGCACTGCTCACGGCATTGACGAAGGGCGCTGCTGTACCATACCATTCCTGACGAAGCGTACAGACCAGCAGCCAGGCCCCGCCTGTAACCAGAGCAGAAATGATAAAAATACTGCGCCAGCCAAAGAGACCGGTCAAAAAGCCGCCCAGCACGGGCCCCAGGGTCAGGCCCAAATAGGTCAGTGCCACAGCCGTTCCCAGCGTAAGTCCCTGATGCTGTTCATCCGTCGTCGTCAGAAGCAGCGGCATGTACGTAACATAGACAGCAGCCAAGGCTGCCCCTTGGAGCAGCCGGCAGGCAATGAGGCTGCTCAGGCTGGGGGCAAAGGCCGCAGCGAGCGTACAAATGGCAAAGGCCATGAGCGCTGCCGCATAGACCCGGCGCCTGCCATATACGTCGGCAAACTTGCCTAAAGGCAATAAAAGCGAGGCCGTACCGATGAGATAGGCCGTCACTACCCAGCTGACCTGCTCTGCCGGTACGCCAAAACCGGCAGCCACCTGTGGCAGGGCAATGGTCAGGCCCGTAGACAAGAAAGGTCCTATAAAGCTGATGAAGGAAATAGAATAAAAAAGCCGTCGCGACGTCTGCATAGTATCATCCTTTCTTTCCCTTCATTATACTAGATTGTCATGCTTTTTGCCGTAAAAAAAGTTATCTATTACGTCCTGTTTTTAGGCATTGCCTGTGCCCGGTCAGATTATTTTCTCGAATTCCGTTCGAATAGCTTTCCCTTTTCAGAAAAAAAGTGTTAGAATAATAGCCAGAATTTATTTATTCTTCACCTAGGAGGCAGGCCTCATGCAGACATACAACCCAATTACGCAAGAAATCGTCGATAAATTAAAAGCCATTACCGGCCCGTCTTATGTCAAGACGGACAAAGATATTCTGGTCCAGTACCAGACAGACTACGAAAACGACCCGCAGAAATTCCACATGCCCGAAGCGGCAGTACTGCCGGCCAATGCCGAAGAAATTTCTCAAATTGTAAAACTGGCCAATGAATACCACTTCCCCATTACCGTCCGCAGTGCCGGCACCAGCCTGGCTGACGGTGCCATTCCTGTTTACGGCGGCCTTGTTCTCTGTATGGAACGGCTCAATAAGATTATTGAACTGAATGAAGAAGGCATGTACCTCACGGCCGAAGCAGGCGTACGTACCTTAGATATTCAAAAAGAAGCCAAAGCCCACGGCCTCATGTACGCCGGCGACCCGTCCAGCGCCGAAAGCTGCATGATCGGTGCCAACCTGGCAACCAACGCCGGTGGTCTGCGGGCCGTCCGTTACGGTGTTACACGTAACCAGGTTTACAGCCTGGAAATGGTCACGCCGACAGGTGAAATCGTCGAATGTGGCGGCATCCTGAAAAAATGCTCTACCGGCTATGACCTGGAACAGCTGATTATCGGTAGTGAAGGCACCTTAGGCATTATTACCAAAGTGACGGTACGCCTGATTCCCTTGCCGCCGTATCACTTCGATGTCCTGGCTATCTATACGGATCCGCGCCAGGCCCTGTATATGGTGCCCCAGCTGATGAAAGCCGGCATCGATCCGACAAGTGTAGAATACATGGACAACTCGTACGTCCGCGATACAGCCGATTATTGCCATTATTCGGATATGCCCCATTATGAAGATGGAATTTACGTCATCATCACTGTAGAAACCTTCCGGGAAGACGAGCTGGACACCAAGATGGAAACGGTCTGCAATATTTGCGAAGAAACCGGTGCTGTCGAAGTCCTCGAAGCTGACGACCGCATTTGGAATATGCGCCGCAACATCCAGAATTCGTGCGAACTGGTCAGCAAGGTATTTCTCACAGACGACGTCGTCGTGCCAGTCCACAAAATCGCTCCGACCATTGAAAAGATCATGGAAATCGGCGAAGACTATCCCTTCCAGGTCAAAATCAATGCCCATATTGGCGACGGCAACCTGCACATCGTTCTTTGCAAGGTCAATATGACCGACGAAGAGTGGGCAGCCAGTGTCGATAAATTCCATCACCAGGTCTATGAATACGCCTATAGTGTCGGCGGCCGCCTGGCCGGTGAACACGGCATTGGCGCTAAGAAGCTGCAATACATGGAAGAATTTACACCGTCAGGCGAACTCCAGGTTATGAAGACCATCAAACGGGCCATGGACCCCAATAACATCCTCAACCCGGGCAAGCTCTTCAACGCCTAAGCACCACCGTCCAACAGAATGTCATTCTAAACACCCCGGCAAACCGGGGTGTTTTTTCTCTGCAAACGCGCAATTCCTTGTACAGGCCTGGCGTTTCCCCCGTATGGCAGCTATTTTGTAGAAGGAAATACTAGAATGTTTCTAAAATAGATTGACAGCGTCCGCAATTCATGATAGGATACAACCTAACAATAAAACTGTCGTTTCATCCAGAGCAGTCGAGGGAGTGGCCCTATGACACTGCGGCAACCCCCACCCGGGAAGGTGCTAACTCCAACGGAAGGTAATTCCGGCAGATGAACAGCTATGCAACTGCAGGCCGTCATCTGAATGACGGCTTTTTTGTTACGAATACATATTACATAATTTTTGAGAGGGGTATGACTCTATGAAATCATCTATTAAAAAGCTTCTCACAGCCGGCCTCATCGCTGCTATTTGCGTCTTTGCCGCGGGCTGCGGCTCTAACAGCGACAAAGCCGCTGCTGACAAAGAAATCAAAGTAGGCGTAACTGCCGGTCCGCACGCTGAAATCATGGACCAGGTAGCCAAAGAAGCAGAAAAACAAGGCATCAAGATCAAGGTCGTCGAATTCAACGACTACGTACAGCCTGATAAAGCCCTGGCCGATAACGACCTGAACATGAACTCCTATCAGCATCAGCCGTACTTGGACAATATCATCAAAAAAGAAGGTTTAAAGCTGACTTCCATTGGCAAGACCATTCTCATGCCTATGGCTGTATACTCGCATAAATACAAGAACATTGCCGACGTAGCACCGGGCAGCAAAGTAGCCATTCCGAACGACCCGTCCAACGGCGCCCGTGCACTTCTGCTCCTGCAGCAGGCCGGCCTGATCAAATTGAAAAACGGCAACTCCATCGAAGCGTCTGTCGCTGACATTACGGAAAATCCGAAAAACCTGCAGTTCATCGAAATCGACGCCGCCCAGACACCGCGCTCCCTCGACGATACGGACCTGGCCTGCATCAACACGAACTACGCCATTCCTGCCGGCTTGAATCCCCTCAAGGACTCGATTCTCGTCGAATCGCCTGATTCGCCGTATGCCTGCGTCATGGTCGTCCGCACAGGTGACGAAAACAACGAAACGTACAAGAAGATCCTCGATATTTACCACTCCGATACGATCAAGAAATTCATTAACGACAAATATCAAGGTTCCATTATCCCGGCCTTCTAAGGTATTGACAGCTCTTGCGCTCCCGTTTTTCGGGAGCGCATTTTTTCGCGCATATGTCAAAAATATGTGTTATAATAAAAACGATCAGAAAAACATCAAGCCGCTAAAAGGAGTGACCACTATGGAAATAACGATTACGAAAGACAACTTCGATCAGGAAGTCCTGCAGTCTGATAAACCTGTATTATTGGATTTTTGGGCCGTTTGGTGCGGTCCGTGCCGTCTCCTGGCGCCGACCATTGCGGAAATCGCCACGGAACATCCGGAAATCAAAGTAGGCAAGGTCAATGTAGACGAACAGCCTGCCCTGGCCGAACAGTTTGGCGTCATGAGCATTCCTACGCTCGTCGTCTTTAAAGACGGCCAGCTCTACACGACATCCGTCGGCGTGCAGCCCAAAGAAAGTATCCTCGCCTTACTGCCCTAAAAGGAGGCAATTCGTTCATGTATTCGTACACACCGCGTGGCATCTGCGCCACACAAATTGATTTCGACATCAAAGACGGCTGCGTCCACAACGTTTCCTTTACGCGCGGCTGTCCCGGCAACCATCTGGGCCTCGCCGCCCTGGCCGAAGGCATGCCCGTCCGGGACGTCATTACCCGCCTGGAAGGCATCCGCTGCGGTGAACGGGACACAACCTGTCCGGACCAGCTGGCCCAGGCTCTCAAAGCCTACGTCTGATATAGCAAAAAAGCCCGTACGTCACACGACGCACGGGCTTTACCGTTATATGCGGAAAAAAGCAGAAAAGGACACACAGCCCTGCCTAGTCTTTTACGCCAGGTATCTTGAGGTCTGCTTCCGAATAGAGGGCTGCATAGCCGGCCATGGCCAGGCGTCCCTGCTCCAAATGGCAGTAGAGTTCACCGCCGCGCTGCGATGCCTGGTAGGCTTTGAGGTCCTGTTTTCCCAATTTGTCTGCCATGATGGGGATAATATGGCAGTGTCCGGAGCCACAGACAGGATCCTCCGGTACTTTTAGCTTCGGTGCAAAAGAACGGCTGACACAATCGTATGCCTTCCCCAGGGCCGTAATGTGACACAAGAGACCATCGAGAGCGGCGATTTTTTCCTGATCGGGCCGGCACTCAAACACGTCCGTTTCATCAGGGACGACACACACCAGGTCGCGGGCCATATAGGCTTCTACAGGACGCACGCCCAGGGCCTCAGCCATAGGCGTCCGTCACGGCGACAGGTTTCATTTCGTAGGCCGGGAAATCCATGGAAAGGAGATCACCGTGGCGGCTGACGACGAGCTTACCGCTCAACGTTTCAAAGACGAATTCTTCCCTGTCCGGTTCATAGAAACGGGACAGGACATAAGACGTGCCCAGCGTGGCATGGCCGCACAGATCGATTTCGCCCCCCGGCGTAAACCAGCGCAGGCGGTAGTGGTCCCCTTCTTTTACGGTAAACGCCGTTTCGGACAGGTTATTTTCAATGGCAATGCGCTGCATGACGTCATCTGGCAGCCATTCCTTCATGACACACACGGCAGCCGGGTTGCCCTTGAACACTTCCTTTGTAAAGGCATCGACAATGTAGCATTTCATGATGTATACCTCCTTTGGACTTCTTGTTTTCCCTTTTCTTCATCTTAGCACAGAGAAAAGCGCCATACAATAAAAGAATTGTATGGCGCACACATTAGTCTTCAAGAAGCCCTTTGATCGTCGTCAGTGCCTGCTCCAGCTGGTCCAGATTACGCGGCGCACCGATGGCCAGGCGTACACCTTCCTGCCAGGGCTTGCGGCCTACGGCAAAATGCTGCGCCCCGAGAACGCGTACGCCATGCCGTAAAGCTTCCCGTTCAAATCGCTCACCGGTCCAGGCTGCTGGCAGGACGAGCCAGCGGCACAGACTGTACCTGTCGCCAGCGACGGCAAAGCCGGCCAGGATGCGCTCTGTGAGTTCATTGCGCCGCACCAGGCTGGACTGACGTTCCCTGAGGATGGCCTCATATTCTCCGGAGACGATAATCCGGTCTGCTAATTCCAAAAGGAGTGCCGACTGGGCCAGTTCCAACGTTTCCAGAACCTGTTCTATCTGCCCCTGCCACGGTTCCGGGACTGCCATATAGGCCAGGCGCAGGGCCGGCAGGATGGTCTTGGAAAGGCTGAGGATATAGACGGTCCGTTCCGGCGCCAGGGACTGTACAGGCGGCACGGGCCGCGGCAGGAGCAAACTGGCAATAGCATCCTCCACGATGACCAGGTTCTTCTCACGGGCTATTTCCGCCAGCATTTGCCGGCCGGCATGGGAGAGTATATGCGTTGTCGGGTTCTGAAAATCCGGTGTCACGTACACGCCTTTGATATGATAGTCACTGATAGCCTGGAGCAGACCGTGCCGGCTCATTTCCCCATTCGTTTGATTAATGGGTACAAGGCGGATGCCAAAGAGGCTGGCAGCACGTTTCAGTCCCGGATAGATCAAGGGGTCGACGCCGATACGGTCCCCGGCTTTGAAAAGAGCCGGCAAGATGGCTGCCAGTGCATTCTGACCACCCAATGAAATGAGAACATCCTTATTCTCCGGCAGAAGCGCTCCGGCCTGGCGTAAAAAGGAGCGGGCGGCATCCTGATGGCGTACTTCTTTAGGATTACTGTATTGGTAAAGGTGGCTGGCAGATGCTTCCTGCAGCATCTGCTCCAATATAGCTGTCACGCCGTCCTGAGGCAGCGTTTCCGGCATCATAGAACCCATTTCAATGACCGTCTGTTGCCGTTCCGGCGCGACGGAAAGGCACGTGCGGGCATCATATGCGACGAAGGTTCCCGACCCGACAGTACTGGTCAAAAGGCCCTTATTCGAGCATATGCGAAAGGCCTTAGTAACCGTACTGACGCTAATATCGAGAAAATCGGCCAGTTCCCGCTGGGGTGGCAGCTTCGTCCCGGGACGCAGGACACCACTGGCAATATCCCGGGCAAGCTGCGCAGCCAGTACCCGGTAGAGAGGCTGGGGACCGGCCTCCCGTGGCAGAGCAGGTTGCCATGACATGGGATAATCGGCAAAGGAATTAACAGGCATAAAAAGGCTCCTTCCGGCACGGCCAGCCGTCAAAAGTGGCACGCCGGCCCTGTTTGTGCTACACTTAATAGCAGACAAAAAAACAACGAAAAGGACGATCACCATGAAAAATGATATCAAAAAGCAGCATTTCAGTCACCACCTGCAGCAGCTGCTGCAGGACCATGGCCTGACTAAAAAACAATTTTGCCAGGAGTTAAAAGTAAAGCCGTCGACGCTCAAAGCCTGGCTGGCTGAAGAAAAGTGTCCCCGTGCAGACCGCGTCAAAGACGTAGCGGCCTACTTCCAGATCACGCCGGAAGAACTCCTTGGAGAAACAGGCGAACCGGCAGTTAAGGCTGTTGCTGAAGTATACCAGCCGGAGAAGGATCTCGTCGCGCTGCTCCGCCTGCTCATGGAGCTGCCGCCGGAACAACTGCGCAGCGTCGCAGCCTTTGCCGAATTCATCCACACCCGCCCGGCTGATAAGGCCTGAACCGCTTATTTGGCGCTCATCATCTTGGCCTGCCCTTCGGCAACGACGGTACCGTCGTCCTTGGTAATGACCCCGGTCATTTCGTAGAGACGGCCCCGCTGCTTTTCCAGGTGGCCGGAAATTTTGATGCGTTCACCGATCCGCACGGCCTGGCGGAAGCGCACTTCTATTTTTGCCGTATACGCCGGCCTGCCCGTAAGCTTAAAGATATAATCGCCCATCACTTCATCTAAGAGGGTACTTACGAGGCCGCCGTGCATGCGGTCGTCATAGCTTTGATGCTGCCGTTGGGGTGTGAAATAGGCCCAATTGCCATCACTCCCTTGTTCCATATGAAGATGTAAGCCCATAGGATTATCTTTGCCACAGGCAAAGCACCAGTTCGTTTCCCTTGCTTCTTTCTCTGTCATAACTGTCTCTCCTCTCTTCTTTGTATTTATTATACGCTATCCTGCCAAGGGCAAGAAGAGGGGAATTTTTCTCTTCCTGCGAGGTAGTTTTTATGATTCTAAAACATATTACGTCTTTCCTGCACAGCCCCGGCACCGAGCCGCCCGGAGAGGCTGTAGAAAATACCGTATCTGCTGCTGCACCCCCGGCTGCGCCCGAGCCGGACTACAGTTCCCTTGGCACCGGCCTGTCCCTGCCCTTTGCGTCCCCGTTTACAGGCACGCTGCAGGCGATTACAAAAGCACCGGATGAGGCCTTTGCCCAAAAGATGACTGGCGATGGCTTCTTTGTCTATCCCCGGGAGGATACGGTGTACGCCCCTTGTGACAGCGAAGTGACTTTCGTCTTCGACACACGGCACGCCATAGGCCTCACCGGTGACAACGGCGTAGAATACCTGCTCCATATCGGTATCGATACGGTCACCCTGGACGGCGCCGGCTTTACAGTCTTCGTCACAGCCGGGCAGCACGTCAAAAAAGGCGAAAAGCTCCTTACCTTTGATGCCGGTCTCATTCGCAGCCGTGGCTTATGCGACGCCTGTATCTGTGTCTTTACGGATCTGCCGGAATCATACGAATTACACCTCGCTGCAGAAACAGATGTACAGGCCGGAGCCTTGGCAGCAACGCTGACCTATCCCAAGGCCTATGGGCTTTATTCGCCCTGCACGGGAATCCTGCAGGCCATCACGGATGCACCGGACCCGGACGTCGCCAAAAAAATTCCTGGCGATGGTTTCCTCGTATATCCGGAGGACTGCAGCCTCTACGCACCGTGTAACAGCACGGTTTCCTTTGTCTTTGAAGAAGGCCATGCCCTGGGCATGATCACCACGGATGGCGTAGAATATGTCCTCCACGCCGGCATCGGTACAGCCCGGCTGCAGGGCGAGGGCTTTACCGTCTTCGTTCAGGACGGGGCAGTCGTACAAAAGGGCGACAAGCTGCTCACCTTCGACCAGCCCTTTTTAAAAAGCAAAGGGTTCTCTGACGCCTGCCTTTGTCTCTTTACGGATTTACCGCCAGACCGTCCGGTTCATCTGGCAGCCTCCGGCAGGGTGACAGCCGGCAGTCTCGTTGCCTGGTTCTAATTTTTACAGCACCGCCGTTTCGTGTTATAATCGATGGACAGTCTTTTCATTTCCCCCAAGGAGATCCGTATGATCAAAAAATGGGATATTATCCTCATTGTGACACTGCTCCTCTTATCCTTCCTGCCCGAAGGAATTTTCCTGGCTACTGGCAGTGGTACAGAAAAAAATACAACCTATGCCGTCGTCCAGGTTGATGGCAAAGAATATAAAACCATTCCCCTGACGGGACACCATGGTACAGATACCTTTACGGTCCAAACGCCGCAAGGCTACAACACCATCGTCGTCAAAGACCAGGAAATCGGTATTGTCGACGCCGATTGTCCTGACCAGATTTGCGTCCACGAAGGCTTCTTATCTAAGCCCGGCCAAACCAGCGTCTGCCTGCCCCATAAAGTTATGATTGAAGTCCGTTCCGATGATGCCGATCCGGACATCATCCGGGCCCGCTAGAGGTACCTGTATGAATAAAACCTTTCGTCTCATCGTCCTGGGTCTCTTTGTCGCCCAGTCCTTAGTCCTTTATATTGTAGAAGGCATGCTGCCCGTCCCCTTTATTGCCCCTGGGGCCAAGCTGGGCCTGGCCAACCTGATCACGGTCATCGCCCTGTATTCCTTGCCGCGCAAACGGGATGTCTTTCTCATCCTGCTCCTGCGCGTCGTCCTTTCTACAGCCTTCGGCGGTGGTATTAACGCCTTCTTCTACAGTGCTGCCGGCGCCGCTTTCAGCCTGTCCAGTATGATCATCCTGCAAAAGACTGGGAAATTCAGCCTCATCGGCGTTTCTACGGCTGGTGGCATTTTCCACAATTTAGGCCAGGTTCTCGTAGCCAGTGCCGTCGTGCAGAATATCAAGATTCTCCTCTACCTGCCGGTACTTACCGTAGCGGGCACAGGGACAGGCATACTCATTGGCCTGACAGCTTATTTTACATTGAAGCATTTACAAAAGTTACCGCTTTATCAGCGCTTGCAAGAAGCCTAAAAAAAGACGCCTGACGGCGTCTTTTTTAGGCTCATTTCGTAATATGGACGGATTCAATGATGTCATCAATGGCACTTACATTTTCTGACTCGACATCACAGGCCACGAGGATAATCCACGTAGCACCGTTATGGGAAAAGCCGAGCAGCTTGGCCTTCATCCGTTTGTCACCGGCTGTAAAGGTAAAGGTTTGCAGCACGGCATGTTCCCCGGAAACGCTCGTCGTTTCCGATTTGACAGAAATATTTTCTGCGTCAATCTTATTCAAAATAGCCGTAGCCGCATTTTCTATATTCTGGCTCAGGCGGTAACTGATATCCTGTCCGTTATCAAGGCCCAGGTCACTATACATTTGGTTGGCATCGATGGTCGACGTATAAATGCCGATATTCAGGCCCTGGTTGATTTCCCCATAAAAGCGCTGGCCTTTCAGATAGCGCTGTGTCAGCGGATCGAGGGCTACAGGAAGAGGCAGTTCATGGGCTTTTCCCGGCAATGCGATCGTAATCTGTGAATCGATACCATCAATACGTTTTTCTGATAAGTTCACGGTCTTGCCACAACCAGCGAGAACAAAGCATACGAGCAGGCCCAGCACCAGGGCTGGCCAAAATCGTCGGATAGCAAGCATAGGCACGCTCCTTTACGTACTATTTAAACGGTAATATACCGGCATGTACGAGAAAATAAAAGGCCGGATATAAAATAAAGACGTAGACGACAGTCGTCGTAATAAAGGCTGACATGGCCAGATTTACATTCAGATCGTACAGGCGGACGGCAAAAAGGGAGTTAATCGCCGTGGGCATAGACATGAGAACTAACAAGGAACCGATCAGTACGGGATCCGAAAAGACAAACGTGCTCAATACATATATGATGGCCGGCGTAATCAGCATTTTTATGGGGACCAGGTCCAGCGTCTGCTTATAATACTGCTTGAAAGAAGAAAATTCAATCATAAAGCCGATGGGGATCAGGCCCGACCAGGCAGCAATGTGAATGAGCGCATCCAGAACCGGTGTCAGAACCGCCGGCCTGGGTACGCCGGAAGCGTAGAGACAAGCCCCGATGACCATACCGACAGCGGGCAGCTGGTTCCAGTTAATAAAGATATGGCGCCAGTTCATTTGTGACAGGCCGCCGACGGCACAGCTTTCATCACTGTATTTATAATAGGCTCCCAGCGGGAAAGCAAAGCAAAAGGTAATGATATTCTGAAAGACTACGACGAGCTGCGAATAGGCAAAGGCCCGTTCGCCGTACATAATATAGCCGCATAAGCCGCCTAAGGTCCCTAAATTCGTCAGCATGGCAGCTAAAATATAACTGCCCCTGTCAGCCGGACGGGCAAACCGTTTCTGCAAATGAAATAAATAAATGATGCCAATAGGAATAAAGGCATTGAGGACCATCGAGACCGGCAGGAAGATCAATTCTGTCCGCAACGGCAAGGCCCAGAAGGTCAGTATCGTAAGCAGCGTCGCAATGACAGTAATGTTGATACGGATCAGCAAATTGCATTGTTTTTCCGTAAGAAAATGCTTTTGCTTGCACACATACCCTACGGCCAAAGGCAACACGACATCAATAAAAATGAGAAGTAAACGTAAACCAACTGCACTCAAGGAATTCCCTTCTTTCCATCAAATAGTATACTCACCGTCTTGCTTTTTGAAACGCTTCAGCAAGGGAAAAGGTCAGTGGTTCTGATGGGGTCGTTACCTTGATAATAGCTTCCATTACCTTGCGGAACTCATCCTTCTTCTTAGAGAGTGTATAGAGTTTTGCCGTATTCCGGGCATCCCAAAGGGCGTCGTGCATTTGGCCGTCAAAGGTCTCTCCTGTCGCCGTAACGGCCTTATCGAGGGAAATGACATTATCCAGGCCCAGGAGGTTACAATAAATCTGCTGAAAATTTTGCCAATGATCCAGCATCCAGGCGACGGCGTCTATTTTCGTATTTACTTTTTTCAGGCGCAGTTCATTATTGAGCTGGCGCCAATCATTTTCGCTCCACGCATACATTTCGTATTCGTTCTCTTCCGGCTCATTGCACCAGGCCAGAAAACGCCGGAATACGGGGACGAAGGTATCCGCTTGCTGCAGCATAGCCATGGTAATACCTGTCAATTCCTGGCAGGTAGCGTCCATTTCCGTCGCATACTTAGGGCGGACGTATTCTTTAAAGCTACTGATTTCCTGGTCATTTTCATCTAGTTTGACAGCGCCTATTTCTATAATTTCACCAGGACAAATTTTACGCAGCTGCCGATGTTCCTTATCAATGGGATTCATTTCAAAATCCACAAAAACCGCTTTCATGAGAGTCATCCTATCTTCTAAAATTTGAAGTTTACAGGTATGATTATATCACACTGCCTCCATTTCGGCTATTGTCGCGCAGGCACGCCTAGTAAAAAAAGGGAGTGTGACAAAATGCGAAAGCATTTTGTCCACTTCCTTTTTTTCA
>ERZ836829.1161-NODE-1161-length-18205-cov-4.465510_pt1 | contig 18205 bp, 10 predicted proteins | sample MGYA00519574_ERZ836829 | MGnify/ENA primary metagenome ERZ836829 (study PRJEB31850, sample SAMEA3708808) | human gut metagenome | biome: human gut; feature: human-associated habitat; material: faeces | place: China | collected 2014 ... | reverse complement strand
ACGAACCTGTTGGTACCCCAGTGCATAACACATACGGATATATCACGAAACATACGCGAATTGAGCATAACTTACCAAAAGAGCACTATGTTGACGCAAGGTGTATCAGCGGAAATCCGGATGCATTTCCAAGCGGTGAGTATTACTATCAGAAAAAAGTTCGTTGTCATAACCGCCAGATTCACAAATTGACAATTCTGAAAGGTGGAATACGGAAACAGAATCAAGCCACATATCTGGTAAAAGGCTACCGGTTATTCGATAAGGTATCCTATCAGAGAAAAGAATATTTCGTTTTCGGACGACGGAAAAGTGGATTTTTTGATATACGGACGTTATCTGGAAAACAAGTAAACAAAGGTAGTTTGAGTTGTAAGAAACTGAAGTTCATTGCAACGAGAATGTATTATTTAATAGAAAGGAGAGCCGTCTGACGACGGGCGCATTCCTCCCGCGACCTAAGAGGTCGAGGTATCCTGCGCTATTTTATGATGAACGAAGAAAACTATGGATCCCTGGTCAAAAAGCTGCGCATTCAGGCTGGGCTAACCCAAAATCAGGTAGCTGTTTCTCTTGGAGTCACTCCCGGCTATATCAGCAATGTAGAAAACAACCGAACCGCAATGTCACTTCGAATACTAACCTATTATGCCCGTCTGGTTGGCCGCTCACTAGATTCCCTTGTTGGTGAGTTGGAACCAGAATACGCAGATACTGCATTGGACCGAAAACTTCAACAAACTATTTCCAAATTGGATACTCCAACAAAGGAAAAACTCTTAAAAACCATTGAACTTTGGTCTGAATAATACAGAAAAAGCGCCGGGAGCATTTCGCTCCCAGGCGCTTTCTCTGTACTTCTTATGGCTGAAAACGATTCCATTACTTATCGTCTTCGCGTTTCTTGCTGACTGCCACGAATGCTGCGAGCATCATGCTGGACAGGAAGAGTACCAGTCCGCTTGCTCCACTCTGACCGGTCTTCGGAAGTGCCGCTAACGGAACGTCCTCATCGTCGATCACAAGCAGATCAGCTGCTCCATCTTCGTTCGGCAGGTTTGCTAACGGAACTGCATCCGGGTCAATGGTTACGGTTGTTGCTCCCGGGCCGCCGGACGGTGTAGAACCGTTGTCTCTCGGGCCAGAAGAACTTCCGCCGCCACCGCCAGAGGAGCTTCCGCCACCTCCGCCGCCATTGCCGCCGCCATTACTGTTGGCAGCCCACTGTGCGGTGTAAACAATGTCACCAGTTACTTTGGATTCGATGGTCTTATCCCAACCAGTGAATCTGTAGTTGCCATTTGCAGTCTTGTCACCGCTGAATCCCGGAGTCTGATTTCCGTAAGATACGGTGTAGGTCTGAGACTTGAAGGAACCATGATCACCAGGTGCATAAGTTACCTTAAATACCTGTTTGTAGTAAACCTTCAGTACCAGGCTGTTGTCACCAGCGATTGTACCGCTCAGTACATTTGCTGCGTTCTGATCGAATACATAGCCGCTGGTCGGCAGATAATCCTCTGCCTTTACAGTTGCCTGAGTATCGGTTACGCCAGTCATCGGAATGCTCTTACTCGGAACAGATGAATACTTGCCCTCATGCTCGTAATAAACTTCTACTTTGTAAGTAGTTGCGTCACTTGCGATGAAATGAGCAGTAAATTTTGTATCCTTGGTAAATCCGGCATTCCTGATTTCATCTACATCTGCGAACTCTGCATTGGTTGCACTGTAGCGCTGAAGCACTCTGCTCAGTACAGCTACAATGTTCTTAGAAGCTTCTGCTAGATTATCAGAAGTCCAGTTCACGAAATTGTAACCGCTATCCGGTGTTGCTGTAACAGCTGCATTCGGGTAAGCCGGAGCAGTTGTACTGAATTTCTTGTCACCTTCATATCTGGTTACAACTTCCTTCACAGTTCCGGTAACAACACCATGATCTTCTGCAACGTAGGTGAATACTACCTGGTATTTATCCGGGATTCCATCTGGTTTCTCCGGATCCTGCTCACCAATCTCGTCTAATGCATAGTAAACATCAACCGTATTTTGTCCTGAATCAATCGTAACTATTGCTCCACCGTCTTCACCTAACGTATTTCCTAATACGACTTTATCCAGTACGAAATTATGGTCAACTCCATCAATCTTATGTGTCTTCGGTGAAGTATAGTCATATGGAATTACAGATTCGAACTTAGCAAAAACATTCTTCACCGAATCATCTGTATCAATTTTTTTACCTTTTGCATCTTCATAATGATATGTCACGCTGTACAGGAAGTCCATTCGTTCGTATACAATGTTTACGACATTGTCTTTTTCTATCTCTGTGATCACGGTTGTTCCAGAAACAGTGCCTTCTTTTTTATAGCCACTCGGACAATAATCACCATTCGTAAATCGAATCGTATCTCCTAAAGTACCTGTACCCGGAATTGACTTCAACAGATTGGAGGCTTTCATATCATCTTTGTAATAATTGATGGTATACGGAATATCTTTTCGTCTCGGCAATACTACACAGATAATATTATCATTGATTCCAATTTTATCCAGACTGTGTGCTGTATCAATCGTGCCAGTTGCCTGATAGCCAAGCGGTACAAGGTCACTTGCAAGAGTCTTTTCAACTGTTAATGCACTCAGAGGCGTATTATAAACTGCATTCGGATATTCTCTATCTGCCAAAGCAATATGATTTCCATCTGATACGCTGTCTTTATAATATTTGACTGTATATTTCAGATCTGCACGCTTTGTCAAATAAACTCGAATAATATTTTGTTCTGAGTTTGCACCGATTTTCTCAATACTCTTTGAGAAATCGACCGTACCTGTAACTACGTAACCCTCCGGTCTGAGACTTTCAAGTTCTATCTCAGTTGCATAACTTAAATCCGCAATTGGTGTTTCAAAAGTTACACCATCTGAATATAACTTATCTGCTCCATCAATGTAATTGCCGTCCGCAACACTGTCTTTATAGAACTTAACCCTATAGGTCAAATTCGTGAGTCTCGGTAATACCACTTTAATAATGTTCGCCGTAGAATCTTCAGTAATTTCTGTGATACTGGATGGGTCGATTGTACCAGTCGCCTGGTAACCTTCCGGTGCCTTTCCATTTGCAATTGTTGTGCTGATTCCCAATTCACTGACTGGTGTTTTGTATGTTGCATTTTTCCCAACTACATCAGCATCAGCAATATGATTATCCGGGTTCACATTATCTTTATAAAACTGAACTGTATATTCCAGATCATTTCGCTTATGCAAGACCAAACTGATTACATTATTTTCCGGTTCCTCTGTAATCGATGCAAGACTATGATCTACATCTAATACACCTTTTGCCTGATAACCAGACGGAACATCTGACTCCTTCAAAGTGTCTTCATATTTCAGATCTGCTAACAGAGTGCCATATGTTACCTTGGTATATGGTGCAGATGTAAAGCAAAGGTTTTCATCTGCTACAGCATCCTTGTAAAATTTCACTACATAGGATAAATCAGATTTCTTTGTCAAAATAACGACTACTGTAGTTCCATCTACACCAAGTTTTTCAAAACTATGATCTGAATCAATCGTTCCCTCTGCATTATATCCCTGAGGACACTTTGCAGAATCAATTACAGTACTAATCGGTAAATCTGAGCGTCTTGTTCCATATGTAAATTTGTTTTCAGAATTCTGATCTGCACCGCTAATATAGTTTGAATCAGAATAACTGTCTTTATAGAACTTCACCGTATAGCTAAGATCATCCCGTTTGCTCAGAACTACATTGATGATGTTCTTGTCAGATTCGGCACCAATGCTGTCAATACTAGACGCATCAACCACTCCCTGCTGCTTATAACCATCTGGAAGATATTTTGCAGCTATGCTGGTAGAAAATCCAAGTTCCTGACGAGGTGTGCCAAAGGTTACGTTATTCCCTACTACATCTGCCTTATTGATATAAGTAGATGCGTCAACCATATCCTTATAGAACTTAACTGTGTAACTCAAATCATTGCGCTTATGCAATACCAGTCTGATTACATTCAAAGTTTCATCGGTCTGAATTCTCTCAAGACTGTTCTCACTATCAAGTACGCCTTCTGCACTGTATCCAGTCGGAACTGCAGTTGACACGTTACTATAAACCAGTTCTCCTAAAGCAGTACCAAATTCTACCGGTCCATAATGTTTTTCTGAATCTGCAACATAATTTTCTTCATCCGTATTGTCTCTATAGAAGCGCACTTTGTAGCGCAAATTATCACGTTTCTTCAATACAACACGAATGATATTCTTGCTGGAATCTACGCCAATTCTCGTAAGGCTCTTTGACGTGTCAACTTCTCCAAGTGCCTGATAACCATCCGGCAAATATGCGCTCTGAATTTCTTTGGAGAAATTCAAATCTGATAAAGCAGCGTCAAATACACCATTATGATATGTAACATCTGCTTCTGCCACATGGTTTGTATTTATTACGCTATCTGTGTAAAATTCAACTGTGTACTCGATGTCAGAACGTTTATCAAACTTTGCATACCAAGTCTGGCCATCTGTCCATAAAGTTCCAGTTTTCTGCGGTCTGAAGAAGTTTTCACTGCCAACCTTATTCTGACATGCTTCATCACTGTACCAGCCAGTCAACTTGTATCCAGAAGCCGGGCTTGCGGTAGAGCCATTTGCGGTCTCTGCTAATGCCGGTAAATACTGGGATTCAGGACTAACTGTTCCACCTACATTTCCTGCCACCCTGTAATAAAGCGTTACGTTACGTTTGGAGTAGTATACTTTAATCACATTTCTAGATGCATCTGCTGAAATGCTTAACGGTCCATTCTGCCGAATTGTATCCGTTGTTAATGTATACCCAGTCTTGTTTTCCGGTGGATACGTACTGATGCGAGTGCCAATGGTCTCGGGTCCCAATACTTTAGTCAGTGCGCTATCTTTTACATCATCATAATAATACTCAACGCTGTATTTCTGGTTTACAGGAACATATTTCGCATAGTAAGCAGTATTCTTAATAATTGTACCATTAAAGTCTGCCTTCGTCGTACATGCAGAAGATGTATACCATTTTTCCAGTCTGTAATCAATGCCATACTTATCCGTCATTGTAGATGGCAGAGCTGCTTCTGTCGGTTTGTCTAATTTAGACTCAGCATAACCCTTCTTTACACGCTGTGCATAGTCTGTCAAAGAAGCAAATTTCGTTTCACCCGGATATAAGACATTGAATGTTACAGTTTTATAGTCTTCTTCATTCAGCTTAATAACATGATCCAAATGATAAGTATTGCGTGTATACTGGTTATTATTGTTTGCAGCCACAGTCGGTGTATTATAACCATTATTTCCGGCATTTGCACCATTGCTCACAACAAGACGATATGCTTCTAAAGTATAGTAACCTTCTTTATATGAGTTCTCACTTCCGGTTTCTGCATAAGTATAGTTCTTACCATTAAAAGTGATCTTCGGGTACAATGCTTTCACATTCTTTTCAACATTGTACTGAAGTCCCTCTTTGGTTCCATAATTTCCACGATAAGAGGATGGATCTGCCAAACCTGAAATTTCATCAATACCAATTCCAAACCATGCACTGTCTGCTGCAACTGAACCATCATCCTTCTGGCCCGGAATCAGTGCGTAATAATATAAATTATTGTTTTTGAACTCGACCGTGATTGTTGCAGTTGCTGAATAGGTATTTGCATGATATTCATCATCTTCTGGCCGAACACTTGCAGTAATTGTTGCAGTACCATTTCCTACTGCAGTTACAACACCATTTTCAACTGTTGCCACCTTCGCATCAGAAGTACTCCAACTTACAATACTGTGGGAGTCCATATTTGAAAGAACAGCACTTAAAGTTGTTGTCTGGCCTTTCTGGATCAGTTTCGCAGTTGTTGGGGTTACGGTAATGGAAGGCTGGCTAGCTGTAACTTCAACATTAAAATATTCAGTATTCCACTCCCAGCTCAGATAGTTCCTGTATTCATGTCTAATTAATACCGTTCCCCGCTTTATACCTCTGAGCGTTGCACTACTTGTATCCCCTAATACAGTGGCCACAGAAATATCTTCACTACCCCACTTATGCTCATATGCTCTTGTTCCTGTAATAGTCAGCATCTTTCCAGCTTCTACTCTTACGGTATCTGTGCTAGCACGATCCATAGACATCATTGCCACTGCATAAATCGTAAAGTGCTCTGCCTTGAATCCAACTTCTTCTACAGCCTCACCCTCTACGCTCTGCTCGCTTACGCTTTCCAGCTTCAGCTCGCTGGCCTCTACGGCTTCTGCCTTTTCTGCAGTCAGCTGGGTCTTGCTGGTGTCGTCTACGGCTACGATCTCTACTTTGTCGGAGGTCTCAGTCATTTCCTGGATCGGTGCGCCGGTGAAGGTTACGTCTACATAGCCGTCCTCGGACCAGCTGTTGCTGAGTTTCTCTCCATTATAAAGAAGGTTAATGTCGTATGCTAATACCTTGTTGACTGCCGCGCCCTCGGACTCGCTTTCCATCTTTTCTTTGATGGTGTCGCCAAGCGCCTCGGTTACTTCGGTTACGTCAAGCTCGGTGCCTTCCGGAAGGATGCCTTCTTCTGCGTGCAGGCTGATGGTGACACCATCGCTGCTCACATAGGATGCGTTGAATTCCGGATGTGCCACGTTTTCAGTCTCTTCCAGGCTTGCTACGATCTCCAGATCTTCGCTTACTTCTTCTACTGCGTAAACGTGTGCGTATTTCTCCAGGTTGGATGCGCTGGCTACGCCTGCTGCGTCTACTTCTTCCAGTTCCTCGCCGTTGGCGGTTACTTCGGTGATCTCATAACCCACCTGCGGGTCTACTGCGAAGTACAGGGTCTCGCCCTCGTTTACGGTATGAGCGCCCTTGATTGCTGCTGCGCCTACCGGGTCTACAGAGTAATCTACGTTGTACTGGCCTTCTACTGCTGCCTCGCCAACCAGATCTTCTGCCTTCACTGCATAGGCTCTTGCGTTTGCGCGTCCCCAGATGGTTACGGTGTTGTATGCCTTACCTGCCAGCTCGCCCATAAGTTCGATGGAATCGTCCTCCAGGAACTGCTCATCGCCATCAAAACCAACTTCGCTGCTGTCACCATTGTTATCTGCCGGATTCTCAGCCGGAGCCTCGGTTTCGTCGTTTACAAGTTCACCGTCTTTGGTCTCATCGGCAACGGTCTCACCGTCTGCAGTTTCATCTGCTGCGGTGGTCTCGTCTGCCTTAGACTCATCTGCTACGGTTTCTTCGGTCTTATCCTCAGCAACAGTCTCTTCTGCCTCGGTGGTCTCCGGAATAGCCTCGGTTTCCTTTTCCGGAACCTCAGCCTTATCCTCGGTCTCAGCCTCAGTTTCTTCCTCAGTGCTGTCTGCTAAGGTTTCCTCAGCCACTTCTGCGCTGGTGCTTACGCGGAATACTTCTTTTGCGGAGATGGATGCAGTTGCGCTTCCCTCTTCTGCCTGAAGCTCTTCCTCTGCTGCCGGTGCTTCGGTCTCAGGCTCAGCTGCTTCGGTTTCCTCTGCAGTCTCTTCGACCTCTGCCTCGGTCTCTTCTGCTGCAGTGGTCTCTTCGGTCTCAGAAGAATTCTCAGCGCCGGTGGTTTCCTCGGTCTCGCCGTTCTCGGAAGCGTTCTCGCTCTCGGTTACGTCTGCCTTGGTTTCTTCCTCAGTCTCATCGGAACCGTTCTCAACAGTCTCAGAGGTTTCGCCTTCCGGCTTTACAACCTCTGCCTGCGGCTTCTTTTCATCGTCCACCATGGTGGTGCCGCTGTAGTCTTCCGCGTTCTCCACGCCCTCTGCATCTTCGATGTTGGTGGTGTTCGGATTTACGGTGACACGTCCAGTTTCATATCCACTTACGTTTGCGCGGAAGGTTACTGCCATGTCGCTCTCATTGATGAACAGGAATACCACATCGTCGGTACCTGCGTTGTAGAATACCTGCAGATCTGTATGCTCTGTCGCATAACTGCTGTCGATATCTACATCGAGCTGATATACCTTTCCGGCCTTGCTTCCTATTAACTTTTCATAGGAAGTTTTCAGGCTCTTCTGTTTTGCCTTCAGCTCTAATGAAGAAAAATCAAACACATCTCCGCTTTCCAGAGCGGTGCTGATCGCGTCTTCCAGTTCACTGCTGTCGAGCAGGAACAGAGAGCTTGTTTCTTCGCCTGCCGCAAACGCTACGGTCAGGTTCGTGCCAAAGTTGGTTACAACCATGGCTACGGTCAGCATAAACGCCACGATGCGTTTATACTCGTGCCTGATGACTTTTTTCAGGCCCAGTGTTTTCGCTTCGAGTCCTTTCATACTTCTCTCTCCTTTTCCCTTTATTTTGGCTATCTGAACGTGAATAAGAACGTTTTCCAGACAATGGTTTCATTGTCATGTTCAATATACGCTTTGGGGCGTTACGTCAGCTGTTACTTTCCGCATTTTCTCTGGATTTTTTTCTCATTTCTTCCACATTTTATGCCCGTCTCTGCCCTTCTTAACGTTTTCTTAATTCTCGCTTTCCGGAACATGTTCTCCGGTATTTTCTGTTACCGGTTCTTCGGAGATTTCCAGCTCCTTGACATTCTTTCCCATGTTCTTTTTCAGGCTGTCTCCGGCAACAGCCAGAGCCGGTCTGCAGGCATAATAGACATCAATCTTCTTTCTCCGGTTTGCTGCCCGGAAATTCTTGCACACGCGGTCTGCCGCGATGTGGCATCCCTTCTGGTCTGTGCTGGTTACCAGTACCAGGAACTGGTTCTTGCCGTAGCGGGTATACAGGTCTGAGCGGCGCACGGAACGGATGATCGCGCGCTCCAGTCTCTGCCGTACCTCCTCCAGCTGTTCAGAGGATTCCAGCGGCTCGCCTTCCCGGTCAATAAGGGTAAAGAGTACCAGATGCGCTCTGGTATCTTCACGTCCTAGCACCCAGACAATGTAACGGTAAATGTCGATGAAGGTCAGGTAATCACAGCGGGTCGCGCCAAACACGTTGGGATCCGGTTTTAAGTGCTGCTGGATCTCCTCGATGTTATTCATCTCGTACTGGATCATGTTGCGGATGGCCCGGTAATGCTCCATCATCTCCTCTGACATGCGGATGCCATATTCCTGCTGGGATTCCTTGGCGATCTGCTCATAGTATTCTACCGCTGTCTGGTAATCCTTCATGGCGGTCAGGCATTCCAGCTTGACCAGCTGCCACTCCTCATAGGGATAGCGGCTGAGGGCCTGCTCGCAATAAGGGAGCAGCTCCTCGTAGCGGTTCTGTTTTTTCAAGAGTCTGGTGAGTTCCCGTAAGACCTTGAAGTAAAGCTCCTGATACTTCCAGTTCGCGGCAGATACCCAGTCATCAGCGGCAGGAACTCGCCCTTGTAAAGGCCGCAGGCCTCCTCCAGAAGCTCCACCGCTTTGACCGGGTCCTTTTCCTCCAATGCTGCCATGACCTGTTTCTGGAACACTTCTACGTCCAGCTCCACATCTACGTGATCCGCTGTCCACATATATACGCCGCCCTTTGTGGAGATATACTCTCCATCCGGCAATCCGGCGGCAATCAGGCTCTTTCTCAGGCGGAAGATCATGGCCCGCAGGGAATTGGCTGCCTGCTCGGTATCACTGTCTCCGTAAAGCTGCTCCAGAAGGCGGATCCGGCGGATACCCTCGCCTCTGCTGTAGATGAGAAGCATCAGCAAATGGAGCATTTTACTGCTGAGGCTCTTGCCCAGCAGAACCGGCTGCCCATGGTAAGTCATGCTGAAGCCTCCAAGCATCTGAATATAGATCACGTTTTCCATTACTTCTGTATGCAAATTATCATGTACTGTTGTCTTTTCCATAACGAATTCCTCCCTTGTGCCCTTAATATAGCAATCTTGTGCCCAAGATACAAGCACTTCGGCAGAATTGGTCAAACCTCGACAGAATTGGGATAAAATCAGGCCAAAAATGTAAAAAACGCCCGGCAGCAATTCTCTGCCAGGCATCTTCAGACTTTCATTATTTGTTTATGCCAGCTCTTCCTGCTGGTCCTCCAGTGCCGCGGTCGCGTAACGCTCCAGAATCACGGACTGGATCATATCGCGGGTTCCCGAATTAATCGGATGTGCGATATCACGGTACTCACCATCCGCAGCCTTGCGGCTCGGCATGGCAATGAACAATCCTTTCTCGCCTTCGATGACCTTGATGTCATGAACAACAAACTCGTTATCTATGGTAATGGAAACGATTGCTTTCATTTTCCCTTCTTTTTCGATCTTTCTCACTCTCACATCTGTTATCTGCATGTGGAAACCCCTCCCCCGTTCTTATGCGGCAGTCCGGAGACAGACGAAATGCCCACCCCGGTCAGCCGTCTGCGTGCTTTCATGATGTCATAAGCGAATACTCCGCACTGTTACAGCGTATAGCGCTCATTCTTTTCAATAACGATCTTGATATCATCCGGCGTACCGATATAGGTGGTATTGGCACGGATCGTATCGCGGCTCTCTACGATGCAGTTCTCAATGACGGTATTGTCACCGATGTAAACATCGTTCAGAATGATAGAATTCTTGATCACGCAATTGTTTCCCACATATGCTTTCTTAAACAGAATAGAGTTCTCTACAGTTCCGTTGATGATGGAACCGCTGGAGATGAGACTGTTTTTAACCAGGGCACCCGGATTGTATTTTGCCGGCGGAAGATCATCCACCTTGGAGTATACATCCGGATATTCCTTGAAGAAGTAGTTGCGTACTTCCGGTTTTAAGAAGTCCATGTTGGTCTTGTAGTAAGAATCTACAGATGCAATGTTGCTCCAGTAGGAATCCAGCTTGTATGCGTAGATACGTTTTAAGTTCTTATAACGTACCAGGATATCGCGTACAAAATCCACACGGTCTTCTGCGGCGCAGCGTTCGATGAGTTCGATGAGCTGGCGTCTGCGGATCACATAGATACCACAGGAGATGGTGCTGGAGGTGGATACCATAGGCTTCTCGTCAAAGTCGACGATGCGGCCGTCATCGTTCAGTTTTACCTGGCCGAAACGGGTGATATCCTCTGTCTCTGGCATGTCCTTGCAGACTACAGTGATATCTGCCTTTTTCTCAATGTGATATTCCAGAACCTTGTTGTAGTCCAGCTTGTAGATACCGTCGCCGGCAGCAATGACTACGTATGGTTCATGACTGTTCTTTAAAAAGGAAAGGTTCTGGTAGAGGGCGTCTGCGGTGCCGCGGTACCAGTCGCTGTTCTCTGCGGTGATCGTCGGGGTGAATACATAAAGTCCGCCCTGTTTTCTTCCGAAATCCCACCACTTGGAGGAGCTTAAATGCTCGTTTAAGGAACGGGAGTTATACTGGGTAAATACTGCCACGTTCTGGATATGGGAGTTGCTCATGTTGCTGAGCGCAAAATCAATGCTGCGGTAGCTGCCTGCAACCGGCATTGCGGAAATCGCGCGCTTGTTGGATAATTCCCGCATTCTCTTACTGTTTCCGCCTGCTAATACAATACCAATCGCTTTCATCGTACGCCACCTGCCTTTATAATGTAGTCTCCGCTTGCCAGTGCCCCGTCGGTGTAATCCTCCAGAGTGGTGACGCCGGAAATTGCGGTATTTTTACCGATCTTGACATGGTCCGGGATCACGCTGTGCTCCCCAATGGTAACCAGGTCGAACTGGTAAACCTTCGGGTCGTATTTGCTCGGTGCGTACTCGCCCACACCAAGCTCGGAGCCCTCGCCCACCGTAGTATCCTCTGCCACGATCGCTTTGTTCACTTTTGCGCCTGCTTTGATATGACAGTCGCGCATGATGATGGAATCGTGTACCTCTGCCCCCGGCTCAATGGTAACGCCCGCGCCAATGACCGAGTTGGTAATGGTTCCGTGTACCTCGGTTCCCTCACCGATGATGCTTCGGTCAATCACCGCGTCTGCTGCCACATACTGCGGCGGGATGATATCGCTCTTGGTATAAATCTTCCAGTATTCCTCATAGAGGTTGAACTCCGGAATGATATCGATGAGCTCCATGTTTGCCTCCCAGTAGGAGCCGAGGGTTCCGACATCCTTCCAGTAGCCATTGTACTCGTAGGCAAAGATGCGCTCCTGCTTCTGATGGCAGTATGGAATAACGTGTTTACCGAAATCGCAGCCAGGCTCCTCAGACATGGCAATGAGGGCTTCCTTCAGTGCCTTCCAGCTGAATATGTAGATTCCCATGGAAGCCAGGTTGCTGCGCGGATGCGCCGGCTTCTCCTCGAACTCGGTGATACGGTTATTCTCATCGGTGATCACGATACCGAAGCGGCTTGCCTCTTCGATCGGCACCGGCATACATGCGATGGTGACATCTGCGTTATTTGCTTTGTGATATTCCAGCATAACCTCGTAATCCATCTTGTAGATGTGGTCGCCGGAAAGAATCAGAACGTAGTCCGGATTGTAGCTTTCCATGTACTCCAGGTTCTGATAAATGGCGTTCGCAGTACCGGTATACCAGTCACTGCCCTTGCTCCGCTCGTACGGCGGAAGAATGGTAACTCCTCCGACATTACGGTCTAAGTCCCACGGAATGCCAATTCCGATGTGACTGTTCAGACGTAATGGCTGATACTGTGTTAAAACGCCAACTGTGTCAACGCCAGAATTGATACAGTTGCTGAGCGGAAAATCGATAATTCTGTATTTGCCGCCAAACGATACTGCCGGTTTTGCGACTTTTTGCGTTAATACTCCAAGGCGGCTGCCCTGTCCCCCTGCCAAAAGCATGGCAATCATTTCCTTTTTAATCACGTTATCACCTCGCTGTAGTGTTTTCTTGTGCCTACTATTATACCACGCATTTCAGAGAAAGTGAACAAATAATTGTATTATTTTCAATATTTTTTGTACATTTTCCGACACTTTTTGCGTAATTTTTACATTTGTCAATATATGGTATATTGGGAATTGGGTAACACAATTTATGGATTTTGTCGTACTGCTTCCCGGGCAGAGCCGAAAATACGCGTATTTCGATATTTTTCTTGAATCACTTTATAAAATGAAGTATAATCTTGTTTAAGTATGCAAATAATGATATATCTGTTAAAAGATTGAAAAGAATGCAGATCAAAGGAGAAGTATTATGGATTTAGTTACTGTAAGAGAACTGTATAAAAACCGGGAAGCTTACCTGGATAAAGAGGTTTCCATCGGCGGCTGGGTGCGCAGCGTGCGTGCTTCCAAGGCCTTTGGCTTTATCGTAGTCAGCGACGGAACCTATTTTGAGACCCTTCAGGTCGTTTATCATGACAACATGGCAAACTTTGCCGAGATCAGCAAATTGAACGTAGGCGCAGCCATCATCGTAAAGGGTACCCTGGTTGCTACCCCGGACGCAAAGCAGCCATTTGAGATCCAGGCTTCTGAGGTTGCTGTAGAAGGCCCGTCCGCTCCGGACTACCCGCTGCAGAAAAAGCGCCACACCCTGGAGTACCTGCGTACCATCACCCATCTGCGTCCGCGCACCAACACCTTCCAGGCTGTATTCCGCGTACGTTCCCTGATCGCATACGCCATCCACCAGTACTTCCAGGAGCGTGACTTCGTATACGTTCACACCCCGCTCATTACCGGAAGTGACTGTGAGGGCGCAGGCGAGATGTTCCAGGTAACCACCATGGATTTAAACAACATCCCGAAGACCGAGGACGGTGCTGTTGATTTCACCAAAGATTTCTTTGCGAAGCCGACCAACTTAACCGTAAGCGGCCAGTTAAACGGCGAGACTTACGCCATGGCATTCCGCAACATCTACACCTTCGGACCAACCTTCCGCGCTGAGAATTCCAACACCACCCGCCATGCCGCAGAGTTCTGGATGATCGAGCCGGAGATGGCCTTCGCTGATCTGGACGACAACATGGAGGTTGCCGAGGGCATGTTAAAATATGTCATCCGTTATGTTTTAGAGCACGCTCCGGAGGAGATGGCATTCTTCAATAATTTCATCGACAAGGGCCTGTTAGACCGTTTGAACAACGTCGTAAATTCCGAGTTCGGCCGTGTGACCTACACCGAGGCTGTTAAGATCCTGGAGGAGCATAATGACCAGTTCGACTACAAGGTATCCTGGGGCTGCGACCTTCAGACCGAGCATGAGCGCTTCCTGACCGAGCAGATCTTCAAGAAGCCGGTATTCGTGACCGACTACCCGAAGGAGATCAAGGCCTTCTATATGAAGATGAACCCGGATGGAAAGACTGTTGCCGCAGTAGACTGTCTGGTACCGGGCATCGGCGAGATCATCGGCGGCAGCCAGCGTGAGGATAACCTTGAGAAGCTGACCGCGCGCATGGACGAGCTGGGCTTAAAGAAGGAAGATTACCAGTTCTATCTGGATCTTCGCAAATACGGTTCCGCGCGCCACTCCGGCTTCGGTCTTGGCTTTGAGCGCTGCGTCATGTACTTAACCGGCATGGGCAACATCCGCGACGTCATCCCGTTCCCGAGAACTGTAGGCAACTGCGAGCTGTAAATCAAATAATCCAATCCCTGCGTGTCGCTGACACGCTCCGGATTCGCAAAAACCTATGCGGGTATACTGTGCAGAACGAACTGCCGGCATACCCGCATTGCATTTTAAGGAGAACCCTATGAAATTTATTCACATTGCCGATGTCCACTGGGGCATGAACCCGGACAGTGACCGGCCCTGGAGCCGCGAGCGCGCCCAGGCCATCCGTGACAGCTTTGCGGAAGTCGTGCGGCAGGCCAGGCTGCGGGACGCGGACTGTCTCTTCATTTCCGGGGACCTGTTTCACCGCCAGCCGCTTCTTCGTGACTTAAAGGAGGTCAACTACCTCTTCTCCACCATTCCCGGTGTGCGGGTGGTCATCATTGCCGGAAATCACGACCGCATCCGCTCCAATTCTGCGCTGATGAGCTTTACCTGGTGTCCCAATGTCACCTTCCTCATGTCCGAAGAATTAAGCTCCGTCTACTTTAAGGACTTAAATCTGGAGGCGCACGGCTTCTCCTATCACACTGCTGAAATCAATGAGGCACGGTTAAACGGCATCAAAGCACCGGACGATGGCCGCATCCATGTGCTGCTGGCCCACGGCGGCGATGCCTCCCATCTCCCGCTGGATAAGGGGAACCTGGCCCACACCGGTTTTTCCTATGCGGCACTGGGACACATTCACAAGCCGGAGCTGGCACCGGATTTTTCCTACGCTTATCCTGGTTCCTTAGAGCCGCTTGACAAGACCGAGACCGGCCCTCACGGCATGGTGGTGGGCGAGATTCAGCCGGCATCCGGCCAGGTCATTTCCCTGGAATTTGTTCCGGTGGCGCGCACCCAGTACATTCCGCTGGTAGTCCATGTCACGCCGTCCACCACCAACGGCGAACTGTGTGACCGCATCACCGATGCCGTAAAAGAACGCGGCATGGAACATATCTACCGGTTCCGCATCCGCGGCATGCGTGACCCGGACATCACCTTTGACTTAGAGCCGTTAGAGCGCCGCCTGCAGATTGTGGAGGCGGTAGATGAATCCGAGCCACAGTATGATTTCTGCCAGCTGTTTGCGGAGCATCCCAGCGACATGATCGGTTTTTACATTCAGGCGTTCCAGAAGGAGGATCCCAGCCCGATTGAGAAGAAGGCACTGTATTACGGGATCGATGCTCTGCTGCGCACAACAGACGAGAGGAGTTAATCATGCGGATACTGGATTTACATATTGACGGATTCGGCAAATTCCATGACCTCTCCGTCTCCTTTGACAAGGATCTGAACGTGGTTTACGGCAAAAACGAGGCCGGAAAATCCACCCTGCACACCTTCATCCGCTGCATGCTCTTCGGACTGGAGCGTGGACGCGGACGTGCAGCCCGCGCGGACCTTTACAGCAAATATGAGCCATGGCAGAACAAGGCCGTCTACGGCGGCCGAATGCGGGTAGAAAAGGACGGTGTCATCTACCGTCTGGAACGGAATTTCCAGAAGGATCAGAAAGCTTTCGTGATCGTGAATGAAACCGCAGGCAAAGAAATCGAGCCCACGAAAGGATTCATGGACTTTCTTCTGGGCGGACTCACAGAAACCGCCTACAACAATACCATCAGCATCGGCCAGCTCAAATGCGTGACCGAGGGCGGCATGGTAACGGAGCTTCGAAATTATATTGCCAATATGAATACCACCGGCAACCTGTCTTTAAATATCACAAAGGCCACATCCTATTTAAAGAACCGCCGGAAGGAATTTGAACGCCAGCTCACTCCAGAGGCAGCCCGCACCTACACCGCGCTGCTGACCGAGATCAAAAACATTGAAAAAGAGATTTCCGCGCCGGAATACGAGAACCAGCTCCAGACCTATCAGGATCTTCGTTCCCAGGTAAAGAACCAGCTTTCCGAAAAGCAGACTGAGCGGGAAACGCTTCTTCAGAAGATTGCCAAGGGGCGGCAGGCACTGGATGGAGCGCAGTTTACCGATGAGGCCTCCATCCACGCTTATCAGGAGAACGCCCGGAATACCTACGCCCATTATAAAGAGGTAGCCGACGCAGCCTCCCGCAGGGGGCGGTCCGTCCTTCCGGTCATTATGCTGGTGCTGGCTGTTTTCTGCGCGCTGGGAGCCGGAGCACTGGGATTTCTCAGCTCCCAGACCTTTGATCCGGTTGTTTTCGGAACCGGCGCACTAATCTCCGTATCCACCGGCGTGGCCCATTATACTGTGGGACTCATCTGCGCTTTGAGCGCTGCTGCCGTCTTCTTCTTTGCGGTGGGACTCATCTTCTTTATGAAGAACCACAGTTTAAAGCAGGAGCTTTCCATGACGGAAAAGCTGCTGCAGGAGATTTTTTCCCGCCATCTGGGAGATTCCTCCATTTCCGGTGAGGCCATGACTGCTTTTGAAAGCCGCATGGAAGAATTTGTCCGGTTAAGCCAGGTACTGGAACGCTCTGAGCAGTCTGTACAGGAGCAGGCATCCGAGATCAATGCGCTCCAGGCGAAAGAAACCGACTGTGACGATGCCATCTCCCGCCAGCAGAAGGCCCAGTGGGAGCTGGAGAAAAGGCTGGATCATCTGGCCCACTGCAAGGACCAGACGGAATCCTTAAAGCAGGTGCTGGCAGAGAATGATCGGATTCGCGAGGAAATCACCGCCATTGACCTGGCACTGGAAACCATGACGAAGCTTTCCGCCACCATCCGGGATTCCTTCGGACTATATCTGAATAAGACCGCTTCGGAACTGATTTCCGGCATCACTGGCGGCATCTACGACAGCATGAGCGTAGATGAAAGCCTGAACGTGTTCATGAACACCCGCACCCGCCTGGTCCCGGTGGAGCAGGTATCCAGCGGCACCATGGACCAGATCTACCTGGCCCTCCGCCTCGCCGCCGCCAAGCTCATCCAGCCGGAAGGCGATTACATGCCGCTGATCTTTGATGACAGCTTCGTGCTGTACGACGAAGACCGGCTGCACACCGCGCTGAAGTGGCTGAAGAAGGCATATCCGGGACAGATCATCATCTTCACATGCCACCAGAGAGAAGCACAGATGATGACCGCAGACCAGATTGCGTATCATCTGGTGACGATGTAGAATTTCAATTTAAGTGAATAGCTAATAAGGTCCGAAGTTCAGGGCCTACTATGCAGAAACGCAGCACTAAGTGGAATTTTGTACTTCGTTCACTGCGCCGCCTATTGTCAGACCTGCGACCCAAACTCACACGCTTCGCGTGTTCAAACAAGGGTCTCCGGTCTGACGCTATGCTCGCTCACGAAGAAAATTCCAATGTGCTGCTAATTCTGCATAGTAGGCCCTGAACTTCTAGATTACTGGCTGCACCACAATATAAAACTCTACCTCTAAATAATTTTACTTCCGGCAAGAACGTGCCGGCAGCACCTCTTTGAATTGCTTGATTACCCTATACCTGGAGAAAACGGTCACGTCAAGGTCGCTTAAGCGCTTGTTATAACCTTGATGTGACCGTTTTATTCAGGTATCCTTTTGTAAGCAATGAAAAGTCTCGTTTTTAACTGTAATGGAGCCAGGAAAGCAGAAGCAGGCCGGGGCGGTATCCTGCGTAGCATAAATAGAAGTGCAACGTGTCCGGCTATGTGGCGACTGACGTTTTCGGGAGGCGGACATCTT
>ERZ836829.1160-NODE-1160-length-18209-cov-3.482648_pt1 | contig 18209 bp, 18 predicted proteins | sample MGYA00519574_ERZ836829 | MGnify/ENA primary metagenome ERZ836829 (study PRJEB31850, sample SAMEA3708808) | human gut metagenome | biome: human gut; feature: human-associated habitat; material: faeces | place: China | collected 2014 ... | reverse complement strand
CCCGGATAAATCTCTATCTGATCAGAGCACACTTCCATCAATCGCTCTTTCAGTTTTTTCGCTCCACTATAAAATCCTGTATCTCCTGAAAGAAGAATTACAACTTGCTTATACTCTTTGTGCTCCTGAAGATATGATATGATCTTTTCCGTTCTATATTCTTGATACTTGGTGCATCCTCTTGTACTCTTTTCCTCAAAATTTCTAAGCTTGATTGCACAAGCAATCATTCGTTCTGCTCCGATCAGACAATCCGCCCCTTCTATCAATTTTTTAACTTCTGTCGTAATTAATTCTTTAGACCCCATTCCTATTCCCGCAAGTATAATTTGCTGTGATTCCATTTAAAGTTTATACCCCCTCGGTGTCACCATCCGTCCATTCAGTTCCATCGTCCTTGAATTTCCAATAAACACCGTCGTAAACATATCTACCTTCGTATCTCTAAGTTCTTTCAAGGAGAGAATCTGATAAGCTTCTCCCTCTCGGCCGATATTTTTCACATAACCGCAGATATTTCCTGCATCTCTGTACTGAAGCAATATATCACATGCTTTCTGTAAATAATCTGCACGCTTCTTACTTGACGGATTGTAAAGGCAGATGACAAAATCAGCCATTCCTGCCGCATGTAGACGCTTCTCAATCGTTTCCCACGGCGTCAGAAGATCACTTAAGCTGATTACTGCAAAATCATGCATGAGTGGTGCTCCAAGAACAGCTGCACCTCCTGATGCTGCTGTAATTCCCGGAACAACTTCAATCTGAATCTCAGGATATTCTTTTCCAATCTCAAAAATCAATCCTGCCATTCCATACACTCCGGCATCTCCGCTACAGATCATTGCAACATCCTGTCCTTTTCCTGCCTCCTCAAATGCCATTCTGCAGCGTTCCGGTTCTTTCCGCATCGGTGTACTTAGGAATGTCTTCTCCGGAAACTGTTCTTTCACAAGATCGATATAAACATTGTAACCGATTAAGACCGGACAATGCTCCAACACCTTTTGCGCACGCACTGTCATCTGCTCTTCGGCTCCCGGTCCGAGTCCTACTACATATACTGTACTCATCTGTTCTGTTCCTCTGCTTCCTGTCTTATCTCTGTGCTTTGTTCCTCTCCAGTTTGTCCTGAATCTTTCTTAGAACAGGAGGCCTGTCTGAATTCTGTTGTAAATGTCGGATCATAAAGTTTTGATCTCTCATAAGTCCCGTCAAGCACTTCTCCAACAACAATCAACGCTGTCTTTGTGACATCCGCCTCGCGTGCAGTCTGTTCCAGCGTTCCTATTGTGCAGCGAAGTACTTTCTGCTCCGGCCAGGTCGCTTTATAAACAATAGCTGCCGGTGTATCTTCGTTGTATCCGCCTTCGATCAATTCTGTTGAAAGTTCTTTCAAAAGCCCTGTACTCAAGAAAAGAACCATCGTTGCCTGATGTGCCGCAAAGCTTCTAACGGATTCTTTCTCCGGCACCGGTGTTCTTCCCGCCATTCTCGTGATCACGACAGACTGAGAGATTCCCGGCAAGGTATACTCTGCTTCCAGCGCTGCCGCAGCTCCGCAAAATGAACTGACCCCCGGACAATCTTCATATGGTATCTCAAGTTTTTTCAGCTCATCCATCTGCTCCCGGATGGCACCATAAAGGCAAGGATCTCCTGTATGCAGACGTACGATTTCTTTTCCGTCCCCGTGTCCTTTTATCATTACTTCTAATACTTCTTCCAATGTCATCTTCGCACTATTATATATCTCGCACTCTTCTTTACACAATTTAAGTAATCCCGGGTTCACAAGGGAACCTGCATAGATCACAATGTCTGCTTCTTTCAAAAGCCTTTGACCTCGTACTGTGATCAGATCCTCCGCACCCGGACCTGCTCCTACAAATGTAATCATAATTCTTCCTGCCTTTACTGTTTTTTCTTGTCTTTTACGATTAGAAGGGAATAGTACCCCATATCTTCTGAAACCTTTTCAACCGACCGGACAATACGTTCCCTGTCCATTCCACAGTTTTCTACAAGACAGATATCCTGACTGCTTTCCTGTAAAAACTCTTTTATCTGTCCCATCTTTTTCCCGGTCTTCATCAAAATCTTTGTTCCCGATAACTGCAGACCTTCTCCCGACTCATAAGAACCCGGTAAAATATGAATCTGCTCTTCTCGTTCTGCAAGTGGCTGATTCACTCTTGCAGCTGCTGCACAAAAAGATGGGATTCCTGAAACTGTCTCAACCTGATAACCATCCTGTTCAATCATCTGCTCCACATACATACATGTAGAATAAACCGTTGGATCTCCCAGCGTCAGGAATGCCAGATTCCATCCTTTCTCAAGAAACTGTTCTATCACTTCTGCTCCTCGTGCATGAATCTTTCTCAGCTTTTCCTTATCTTTAATCATTGGCATTGGGAGAAAAAGAATCTGCTTTTCCTTAAGCTCCGAAACTGTCTGTACTGCAATCTGATATGCCATACAGCCTTCTAAATATCTTAACACCTTGTTCTCTTTTCCATTTTGCTCAAGCAACATTGGTTCTGTCAATTCTCTATCAGAAATCGGAAGTACTATTATCTCGCATTTCCTGATCTTTCGAACTGCTTTCAATGTCATCAGTTCCGGATCTCCCGGTCCTACTCCGATTCCATAAAATATTCCCGTCTGTCTCATCCATTCTCCTGTATTTTCATCAACAACTCATCCGCATTTTCTGACTTTCCAAGAATGCCATCCTCTGTTGAAAATAAAATCACACCGATTTCCAATTCTTCTCCTGCTCTGGTCTTTAAGAAGAATTCAATACGTTTCATCACACTTTCCATCACCGGCTCAATCAGCTTCTCCCTGCGCAGTATTTCCATTGCTTCCGTTGTATTGATACATTCCATAATTTCCCGCACAACTGCTGCATCCGCGCCATTCATAGCCGCATGCACACCAAGTACTTCCATTCGGCAATCCGCCTGTCTGGAATGCGTATTCATCACTCCTGCGGCCAGCTTAATAAACTTTCCTATATGTCCGATCAAGAGAATACCTTTCATTCCAAGAAGCTTTGCATCCTCAATTGTCTCGCCGACATAATTACTGCATTTTACTGAAAGTGCGGTGTCCACATGCAGCTTTTTCCGTAAGAAGTCCATCCCATAATTTCCCGGGACAACATAACACCAATCTGTTCCATTTTCTTTGAGCATCTTCATTTCCAGATAAATCGTATCCGTCAGTGCCTTCTCACTCATTGGTTCCACGATACCTGTTGTTCCTAAGATTGAGATTCCTCCCTCAATCCCCAGTCTTGGATTAAATGTCTTCTTTGCAACCTCTGCCCCTTCCGGCACGGATAGGCGCACTTGCAGATTTCCTGTATATTCATACTTCCTGCAAACTTCTTCCACTGCTTCGCAGATCATTCTCCGCGGCACTTTGTTGATTGCTGCCTGACCGATTTTCTGTTCCAGTCCAGGCTTCGTTACCCGACCGATTCCAACACCACCATCCAGATTGATTTTCTCGGAAAGATCCACACTATTCTCCGAATTTATTTTACTCTTCTTCTCTACCTTTTGAACTGTTGCATAAACAAGTATTCCATTCGTCACATCCGGATCGTCCCCGCTGTATTTTCGCACGGCACAGGAAACTTCTGACTTATTACGCACAATGTCTTCTAATTCAAGATACAGTTCAATCCCCTTCGGCGTCAGCAATCTCACCTGACGAATTTCTTCACCTGAAAGCAACATTTCCGCTGCTGCTTTTGCCGCCGCTGCCGCACAGCTTCCTGTCGTATATCTTGTTCTTCCGATTTCCTTCATCAATATTCAATCCCTTTTCTCGCGTAGATTCCCTGATCAAACGGATGCTTCACTTTCTTGATTTCTGACACATAATCTGCCAGTTCTACAAGCTTTTCATCCGGATTCCGCCCTGTCAGTACAATCTCCAGTTCTTTTGGTTTCTTCTCCAGGAACTCGATCGCTTCTTCCTTCGGGATGAGATCATACCTATACGCTGCCATAAACTCATCGATCACAAGCACATCATATCTTCCGGTAAGAATCTCCAGTTCAATCGCTCTCCAAAGCTGCAAGTAAGTTTCCCTTCCTGCTTTTTCTCTTCGGAAAGATTTTTAAAAAAGCCATAAGACTTTTCAAGATGAAGTACTTTAATCTGAGAAATATCATCGAGAATCGCCAGTTCTCCGGAAGATTCATTTTTTAAAAACCGGGTAAATAAAACCTTAAGTCCACTTCCTGCAGCACGGACTGCAAGTCCGATTGCCGCTGATGTTTTCCCTTTTCCATCTCCACAATAAATGTGTATCAATCCCTGTTCCATTTTCTCATCTCCTGTTCTGCTTCCTCTACAGATACTCCTTCTTCCTCAGGTCTCCCAATTACGAGAAGAACTGCACCTGCCTGCTCTGCTGCTTCAAGCTTTTCTGCAAATCCTCCATTCTTTCCGGATTCTTTTGTTACGAAATATTTTGCCTCTGTCTGATGAAGAAGTGCAAGATTCATTTCCCTGGAAAACGGGCCCTGTATTGCAATCAGATGCTTCCCTGAAAATCCGAGATCTATACTCTGCATCACTGAAGGGAGTACGGAAAGTACTCTTGCATAGCACCGCTCTTTATAATTTGTCAAACGAGTATATTTATCCAGTTCTTTACTGCCTGTTGTTATCAGTATATTTCCCTGCGTCTGCTCGAGATAGTCCACGGCCTCTTCCACGCTATTCACACAGACTACAGAACTATCACTCTTATCACAAGCAAACTTTTCTGACCTGACTGCCCTTGCTTCTGTCAAAAAATCTCTTAAACATCGTAAATACTCTATTCCGCTGTTTTTACATGCCCGCTGTATATTTTCCGTCACTATAACTGCAAACGGATGCGTCGCATCTATGACAAGCCCCACCTGCTCTTTTTCAAAGAATGCTTCCATCTCCTGCTGATCCATACGTCCGTGGATCACTCGAAGTTCTGATTTCTTATGCTTCTCTTTTTGCAACTGCAGATCATTTTCCAATAGTTCTTCCCCATATTCTGTCGCAGCACTTACGATACAGGAAATTCCTTCTTTAACGGCGTATTCTGCCAGCTGTCGTCCCTCTGTCGTACCGGCAAAAATAAGAATATTTTTCTTCATCAAATCACCCACATTTACATTTATTTAATAAACTTATCGATTGCCTCGTCAAGAGCACGGATTGTCTCCATATCATTCTGCTCAATAGCTTCCACAATACAATGATCCAGATGATTCTTCAAAATCACTTTTCCTGTATTATTGATTGCAGAACGAACTGCCGCAAGCTGGATCAGTACTTCACTGCAATCTTCATCGCGCTCCACCATTCGCTTCACTGCCTCAAGATGTCCGATTGCTCTGGATAAACGATTCATTACCTTCTTCTTTTCTTCTGCACTGTGTACATGACGGTGAACATGTCCTGTGCCGCCATGATCGTGATGATGTACATGTGACTCTGCCACCCCATCTCCGTTATGATGCACGTGGGTATATTCTGTTCCGTCCTCACGGAAATGCGTATGCTCTTTCATAATCATCCATCGAACCCTTTCTTTTTACTCTGTCACTGATTATAAAGCAAAAACACGTTTTCTTCAACTTGTTGGAACTTTCTTTCGTTTTAAAATTGAAGTATTACTTCTGTCTCTATCAATGCCACCGTCATCTGCTCTCTTATGCACTTGGGACACAGCAGTTCTCCATCAGCATCTGCTGTCCGTGCAGCTCTCTCACACACATTGTCAACACCTGTCACCTGTTTCACAAACCGTGATGTGGCTGATACCTCTGTAATCTTCTCTAACTGTTCTGCCGGATAAGTTGCAAACGGTACTTTATAGTTCTGCGCATAGGCCAAAATCGCAGGTTCTTCTTTCTTAAGATCAATCGATGCAAGCTGTTTTAACTGCGTAGGTTCAAGTCCATATCCTTCCAGAACATCGTTTAGACCCTTTTCAAAAAGTTCTTTTGAAATCTGTTTTCTACAGCCTACTCCTGCCGTGATATTGATTGGATACAAAAGGAGAATGCATGGCTTACGCTCACATCCACATACATTATTCCTGACATCTCCCCACAGAGAACCCGCTAGGGATTCCACGAACTGTCTCCCTTCTTCTGCGGTCTTTGTGATCACGATCACAGGATGTTCCTCTGCAAAGGAGTACAATTCTTCCTGTGAACCACATAGTATAAGTTCTTTTAAACAGCTTTTCTGAAAATCTTCCTGTTCAAATACCAGTCCTTCACCGATCCACAGACCGACCTGCTTTCCATCCAGCACTGCGGCTGATATCTGCTTCGCTGCTTCGCGCTCTGTAAGATACAGGTGATTCTTCTTTGCAAAAACATCTACTGCAAATTTCCCCTGAACATCAGTCGCTGTTGTCTGTACCGGAACTGCACCGGTCCATACTGCAAGCTGATTGGAAAGTTCCACCGCACCCCCGAGATGTCCTGACAGCATTGGAATCACATATCCTGATTTTTCATCCATGACTACGACCGCTGAATCGGTGAATTTATCCTTTACATAAGGTGCAATATATCTCACTGCAATTCCAACTGCACCAATAAAAAGGAAGGATGTCTCTCCCCATCCTTCCCTGATCAGCTCTTTTGGATTCTCCGGAAACGGAAGAATGTCAGCGAATGCATATCCGGCAGGTGCATAGTTCTGACACGTAATCCCTTCGTTCCGGAACTGACTTCCAATTCTCTCACCAAGTCTTGTTCCTGCCTGTGTAAAACTTAATATAACAACCTTCACGTTCCATTCTCCCTTAATTCCTTGAAACTATTCTTCTGTCTCTTCTTTCACAGACTCTTCTACTGCATCCACTGCTTCTTCTGCGGCCTCAGTAACCGCCTCAACTGCTGCTTCCGCAGCCTCTGTAACGCTCTCTTCTGCTTCCTCTGCCTCTTCTCTTACTTCCTGAGCCAGATCATCCGCTTCAAAAATATCTTCTTCCTCTGTTACAGGTGATCCGCAGTATGGGCAGAAAGCCATATCTTTCGCAACCATCTTGCCACACCGTGTACACTCACACGCACCTTTGAGCCCTTCAATCTTATTCTCATACTCTTCTATGCTTTCCTTGCGGCTTGCAATTGCCTCGCACAGTCCCTTGGAAGCCTCATCCAGTTCTTCTCCATTCTCAAATCTGTCATAAATACTCTGACCAAGTTCCATCAGATCTTCTGCATTTCCTCTTGCAAGCTCTCTGATCTGTGCTTTTAATTTCTGTATCTCAATCGCATCTCCTGCCTTTGCTGTCACTGCCTCTGCTGTCTCGCTCAGACGTTTTCCTAAATCTTCAAAAAAATCTTTCATACTGAAATCTCCCTTCTTATCATTGCTGTGTCATCTCAACCACCAGAAAGGTGATCTACAATTTCTCTTGGTCTTATTATATCGTATTCTTCCAGTTTTTGAAGTCATTTTCTATTATTTTTAGACTAATTTCATAAATAGAATCCTTCTTGCATATCCTTTCTACAACTCAACTCAGGAGTCATCTTATGAATGATCTTGAAACTTGCAGGGAACAGATACTCTCCGAAGATACACGCGACTTCATCAGTAATCCACTGCGCACTCCACTGTTCAATGAACTTCTGAAAAAAGATCCATGTACCCAGGATGCCGGGCTTGGATATCAGTGCATTTACTTTTCCAAAGAACTTGTAGAGCCAATCTCTCTGGCGCGTTTTTCTTACAATTCCATTCCGAATTGTTTTGCTCCTGTCGCTATGGAGACATTGAACCAGACCGGCATCCTTCCTGTGCAGAACTATCCGGCACTTCAATTAAAAGGAAAAGGAGTTCTGATTGGATTTCTTGACAGCGGGATTGACTATCAAAACAAAGTTTTCCGCAATCTGGACGGTACCACACGAATTGCGGCAATTTGGGATCAGACTATCCAAAGCGGAACTCCACCCAGAGACTTCTTCTACGGAAGTGAATACCGTAAGGAAGAGATTGATCTGGCACTTTCTTCTGATTCCCCACTGTCACAGATCCCTTCTGTCGATATCGACGGACATGGAACTTATATTGCCAGTCTCGCTGCCGGAAATGCTGACGCTGACGAACAGTTTCTGGGAGCCGCTCCGGAATCTACTCTCGCTGTTGTCAAATTAAAACAAGCGAAGCAATATCTGCGGGATTATTACTGCATCCCGGAAACAGCCGTCTGCTATCAGGAAACAGATCTGATCCTTGGATTAAAATATCTGAATGATCTGGCAGATGAACTGGGGCTTCCACTTGTCATGTGTATCACTATAGGCTCTAATCTTGGCGGTCATGTCGGCACGCTTCCGCTTCCCGCATTACTTGGCGGCTACAGTCTGATGCCCGACCGGATTGCTGTGGTTGGCACGGGAAATGAAGCAGACAAACGTCATCATTATTTCAATACGATCCAGTCAGAAAATGACCGTAAAACTGTAGAAATCCGAGTTGGTGAAAATGTATCCGGATTCACTTTAGAACTTTGGGTACTTATTCCCAATCTCTTCTCAATTTCAATTATTTCACCGTCCGGGGAAAATACATCCAAAATTCCATTTCATGTAGGCACAAGCGCCGACATTGATTTTCTCTTTGAAAAGACCCGCGTCTCTGTTGACTATCGGCTTCTGGTCGAAAAAGCAAGCTCTGAACTCATCTTCTTCCGTTTCCGTACCCCGGCAGAAGGCATCTGGAAAATCATCGTAGAACCGACCCGCCTGATTAATGGTGATTTCCATATCTGGCTTCCTGTTACAGAATTTTTAGACGGAGAAGTCTATTTCCTTGAATCAGATCCTTACACGACTCTTACAAACCCGGCCAATGCCCCTAGTCCTCTGACGGTCTCTTATTACGACGGCAGCAATGGTGCAGTCGCCCAGGCATCCGGACGCGGCTATACAAGAACAAGCTTTGAAAATCCTTCCATCACTGCTCCCGGGATTAATATCAAAGGAGCTCTTCCAGGAGACCGTTTTGCCGTGCGCAGCGGCTCCTGCGCCGCAGCCGCTATCACCGCCGGGGCAGTCGCACTTATGTTAGAATGGCAGCTCTATGAACGCAAAATGCCCGGCATCGACGTATTCCAGATCAAAAGCCTTCTTATTCTTGGAGCCATCCGACCAGACAGTATGGAATACCCTAACCGTGAATGGGGATACGGACAATTAAACCTCTATAACACATTTGAGGTCATGAGACAGCTTTAACTGTCCCATGACCTCAAAGTTTCTACAATATCTTTTATCGATTCTTTTCTCTTTTGTTCTATCTGTTATCTTCTCGATTCTCATAGTAGCTTGTAACCTTCTTTGCAGCTTCTACCTGTGTTGACGGTCCTGTTCCAGGAGCGAACACTACTTTCAGAAGAATCGGTGTGATGACTGTTGTAATAACAACCACCACGATAACCGGTCCTAAGATGGAAGAACTCATAAGTCCGAGTGCGGAACCTTTACTTGCTACGATCAAGGCAACCTCACCACGGGAGATCATTCCCACTCCGATTCGTTTCGCCTGATAATTCTTGTAACCACAAATCTTTGCACCAAGTCCACAGCCGACTATCTTAGTAAGAACTGCCACAACTGTAAGAACAACTGCGAACATAATGATGGATACTGACATCTGTGGAAGGTTTACCTTCAGACCGATACTTGCGAAAAATACCGGTGACAGAAGCAGGTAAGACAACGTATCAAACTTAGACTCCAGATAAGTAGATCTCTGTACGTTGGAAATAATTAATCCTGCGATATATGCACCTGTAATATCTGCAACACCGAAAACTTCTTCTGCGATAAATGCCATAAGCAGGCAGAATACAAATGCAATAATCGTATGACGATGCAGTTCCTTCTCAGCTCCGTCAACCCATTTCTTATACATCTTATAGAAAACAAATCCTACAACACCTGAAAATACGAAGAATCCCACGATTTTAATCAGAACCATTCCAATCTTTACAGAATCATCTGCAAGACTTGTAACGATTGTCAGTGCGATAATACCGAGAACGTCATCAATGATCGCAGCACCAAGGATTGCATTTCCTGAACGGCTCTTCAATGCTCCTAATTCTTTCAATGTCTCTACTGTAATACTTACAGACGTTGCTGTGAGTACAACTCCAATAAAGACATTCTGAAGAACGACAGGGGATGACAGGTTACTTCCTGCCATACTCGGCCGGTTAAAGAACCACGCCACTGCATAACCGCCGATCAGCGGAACAATAACACCGCAAAGCGCAATAACAAAAGAAGCTTTTCCGCTTGCTTTCAGTTCCTTGATGTCCGTCTCCATACCTGCGGTAAACATCAGAACGATAACTCCGATCTCTGCGACTTCATGGATAAATGAAGTCTCTGCCAGAATTCCAAATCCTGCCGGTCCGAGGATCAATCCCGCCAGAAGTGCGCCAACAACCTGCGGCATCTGTACTCGTCTTGTTAATAGTCCAAGTAATTTTGTAGATATAAGAATAATTGCTAAATCCAGTAAGTATCTGTATGTGTCCATTTTTCTCTCTTCCTTTTTGTAATTTTTTTAAACTAATTCCCCAATCAGTTTTCAGATTTTTGAACAAAACTTCTCTTTCTAAAATCTCACTTTATCCATCTAATCTCGGTACTGCCTGGCCTCTCAACTGAATAACCGGTCCGCCGGTACCTTCTATATAAGCTCTTGTAATTGTTACTTCTCCAATATTATCATCTTTCGGAATCTCATACATAATATCCAGCATAAATTCCTCAATGATTGCACGCAGTGCTCTGGCTCCGGTATCTTTTTCCATTGCCTTTTCTGCAATTGCTTCTAATGCGCTGTCATCAAACTCAAGCTTCACTTCGTCTAATGCCAGCAGCTTCTGATACTGTTTTAAAATTGCATTTTTCGGCTCTTTTAAGATCTTGACAAGCATCTCTTTGTCGAGACCCTTTAATGTAAATACAATCGGAAGACGTCCTAAGAACTCCGGGATCATACCGAATTTTCTTAAATCCTCAATTGTCACCTTAGAAAGCAGCTCTTCATCATGCTCGACTGTATCTTTCAATTCTGCATTGAATCCCATCGACGTTTTCTTCTGCAGACGCTCTTTGATAATGTCTTCAAGATCCGGGAATGCACCTCCACAGATAAACAGAATATTCTTTGTATTCACTGTTGTGAGCGGAACCATTGCATTCTTGCTGTTTGCTCCTACCGGAACTTCAACTTCACTTCCCTCTAAGAGTTTGAGCATTCCCTGCTGCACAGATTCACCACTCACATCTCTCTGACTGGAAGTTTTTTTCTTGGCAATCTTATCGATCTCATCGATAAAAATAATTCCCTGTTCCGCCCGCTCAACATCGTTGTCTGCTGCTGCAAGAAGCTTGGAAACAACACTTTCGATGTCATCACCGATATATCCTGCCTCTGTAAGAGATGTTGCATCTGTAATCGCCAACGGCACATCTAAAAGCTTCGCCAGTGTCTTAACCAGATATGTTTTACCACATCCTGTAGGCCCAATCATGAGCATATTTGATTTCTCTATCTCAATCTCATCCATTGTTCCTGTTGCTACACGTTTATAATGATTATAAACTGCAACAGAGATTGCTTTCTTTGCATACTCCTGTCCAACGATATATTCATCCAGACGTGCTTTGATCTTATGTGGTGCCGGAATCTTTTTAATATCCAGCTGCTTAAATTCTTTCGGCTCTTTCTTCTTCTTTTTGATCTTCTGTGCCTTTGGCTGCATATTTTCAAGATCAGAAAGATTCATAAAATGTACTCCCGGAATGTTCATCATGCTGCTTAGATCCATAGAACTATTGTTCATCATATCGAAGCTTCTCTGCATACAATCCGGACATACTGCGATATTATTCGGAAGCTCAACCATCTTCCCAGTCACACTCTCCGGGCGATGACAAATAAAACATATTCTCTCATATCCGTCATCATCTTTTTCAGAATGGTCAGAAGTTGTCACTTCTTTTTTTTCTTCTTCCCTGCCAGTGTCCTGTTTGTTGTCTTCCTTGTTTGTCTCTTCTTCATCTACAATGATAAAATCATTTTCTGACATAGGTTGTCCCTTTCTATCGTATGAACATCGCATCCCCAAAACTGAAGAAACGATATCTTTCTTTTACTGCCTCCTCATACGCTGCCATCACATGCTCTTTTCCGGCTAATGCAGAAACAAGCATGATCAGTGTAGATTCCGGCAGATGGAAGTTCGTGATCAACGCATCCAGAATCTTGAACTGATATCCCGGATAGATAAAGATTTCTGTCCAACCACTGCATTCTTTTAATCTTCCATTCTCATCGGCAGCGGATTCGATTGTTCTGCAGCTTGTTGTTCCGACACAGATGACACGATGTCCTGCTTCTTTTGCATGGTTGATCTTCTGTGCAGACTCTTCAGTAATCATATAAAATTCAGAATGCATATGATGCTTTTCTACATCATCTACCTTCACCGGACGGAACGTTCCAAGTCCGACATGAAGTGTAACCGGTGCGATCTCTACCCCTTTTGCACGAATCTCTTCCAGAAGCTCCGGCGTAAAATGAAGTCCGGCTGTCGGTGCTGCCGCAGAACCGGAATGTGCTGCATAGACAGTATTATATCTGTCCTTATCCTGAAGCTGATGTGTAATATACGGTGGAAGCGGCATCTGACCTAACTGATCCAGAATCTCCTCGAAGATTCCTTCGTATTCAAAATGGATCAGACGATTTCCTTCCTCCACTACATCCATAACTTCTCCGACAAGCAGGCCGTCTCCAAAACTGATTCTTGCCCCCGGTCTTGCCTTTTTTCCAGGCTTTACCAATGTCTCCCAGACATCATCTGCCCCTCGTTTTAAAAGAAGCACTTCTATCTTTGCTCCGGTGTCTTCCTTTGCTCCGATCAGTCTGGCCGGAATTACTTTCGTATCATTGATAACCAGACAATCGCCCGGATTCAGTTCATCGATAATCTCACGAAATACATGATGCTCTGTCTTCCCTGTCTCTTTATCAAGCATCATAAGGCGGGAGGAAGAGCGGTCCTCCAGAGGATCCTGTGCAATCAGTTCCTCCGGAAGATCATAATAAAAATCACTTGTTTTCAATGCTCTTACCCTCTCTTCTTACTTTCTCAGCTCAATACCAAGTTCTTCCAGACCGGAAAGAATGCGATCCATTGCTGCTGTGATCTCAGCTTCTTCCAGTGTCTTATCCTTTGCACGGAATACGATAGAATAAGCAACTGACTTGAATCCGGCTTTGATCTGAGCACCTTCATAGATGTCAAACAGGTTAAAGCTCTCTAAATGAGCGCCGCCCTTTTTCTCGATCACATCTTCGATCTGTCCAACAAGAATCTCTTTTGGAACAACCATACTGATATCTCTTGTCACTGCAGGATATTTAGCAATTCCTGTGTACTTTCTGTCAAATGTAGCATATGGGATGATTTCAGGCATATCCAGAACTGCAACATATGCACGCTCACCGATTCCATAAATATCAGCAACTTCCGGATGAACCTCTCCGAGATATCCAACTACTTTTCCGTCATAAATGATATTTGCCTGGCGTCCCGGGTGAAGGAATGACTTTCCTGCATTCGGATCGTATTTCTCTCTGCCCTTCATACCGATTTTCTCAAAGAACTCTTCCACTACACCTTTCATGTTGAAGAAATCTCCATCTCCATACATTCCAAGTGTAAACTGCATTCTCTCATCCGGAAGCTCTGTCAGTGGAAGCTCCTGCGGAATGTAAATATTACCCATCTCATACAGACGGACATTCTTGTTTCTTCTGTTGTAGTTTGTTGCAAGAGAAGTCAGCATACCGTTTAAGGATGTTGTACGCATGATACTGTAATCTTCTCCGAGCGGATTCATGATCGGAATTGCATTACGCAGTTCTGAGTCTTCCGGAAGAAGAAGCTTGTCAAATACCTTCGGGCTTTCAAAGGAATAAGACATTCCCTGGCTGAATCCACAGAACTCAGCAATATCACTTGCCACCTGCTCGATGCGAAGCTTAAACGGAAGCTTACCTGTTGTAGCCTCTCCGGATGGAAGTGTTGTTGGGATATTGTCATATCCGAAGAATCTTGCAACTTCCTCTGCAAGGTCAGCTAATCTGAACAGATCGTGACGGAATGTCGGTGCGATCACTTCTTTCGTCTCTGCATCATAATCAAGATCAATCTTCTTGAAGTATCCAAGCATCTCTTCCTCAGAAATATTTGTTCCAAGCATACGGTTGATCTTCTCTGCATCAAATGGAACACGTACAGGCTCTTTCTTCTTGCTGTATACGTCGATTGCTCCTCCGACAACTTCACCAGCTCCAAGCTCTTCTACAAGCTGACATGCACGGTTCAGTGCAGCCATTGCATTGTTCGGGTCAAGTCCCTTCTCGAATTTACCGGAAGCATCTGTACGAAGTCCGACACGCTTGCTGGATTTACGGATATTGACACCATCAAAGCATGCTGCCTCAAAAAGCATTGTCTTCGCGCCATCTGTGATCATAGAGTTCTCTCCACCCATGATTCCTGCGATTCCAACAGCTTTTTCTCCATCACAGATCATAAGAACATCTTTATCCATTGTTCTTTCTTGTCCATCCAATGTAACGAATTTATCTCCATCCTGTGCATTCTTAACTACGATCTGATGTCCTGCAAGTGTGTCCAGATCGTAAGCATGCATCGGCTGTCCATACTCTTCCATTACATAATTTGTAATATCAACCAGGTTGTTGATCGGACGGATTCCAACAGATGAAAGTCTGCGCTGCAGCCACTTTGGTGATGGCTCGATCTTAATATTCTTAACAACTCTTGCACAGTATCTGGAACACAGATCTGTGTTCTCTACTGATACCTTCACATAGTCATTGACATCTTCATCATTTCCTGTCTCTGTCACAACCGGTGGTTTAAATTCTTTATTAAATGTAGCAGCTGCTTCACGTGCGATACCTACTACACTGTAGCAGTCTACACGGTTTGATGTGATTTCATATTCAAAAACAACATCATGAAGACCAAGAAGCTCTATCGCATCTGCTCCAACCTCTGTATCCTCCGGGAAAATGTAAATACCATTCTCCGGCTGTTCTGGATACATCTCCTTTGTAGAACCAAGTTCTTCGATGGAACACATCATTCCGTAACTTGCAACTCCACGAAGTTTTCCCTTCTTAATCTTGATTCCACCGGCAACTCTCTGTCCCGGCTCATGTCCGCCTGCAACACGTCCACCGTCTAATACGACTGGAAGCTTTGCTCCCTCAAACACATTTTTGGCACCTGTTACGATCTGAACTACCTCTGTACCGATATTTACCTGGCAAACTACCAACTTATCCGCATCCGGGTGTTTTTCAATTTTCTCGATCTGACCAACAACGATCTTGTCAAGGTCTGCATCCAACTCCTTGAATCCTTCAACCTTTGTTCCTGTCAGAGTCATTGCATCTGTATATTCCTGCGCTGTCACGTCAAGATCCGGGACATACGCTTTGATCCATGATAATGAAGTATCCATTTTATATCTCCTTATTTCTATTTTTTGTTCTGTTCAAAATGGAGGCTCTAAAATCCAACGGCTCTACGCCGTTGTCGCGCCGCATTCGCGTCGCTTGAAGATTTTATCGCACCGTTCGAACAGAAAAACAAATACTCACTTCGCTCGTGCTTGTTTTTCTGCTGTTCTCACTAGAACTGTTTCAAGAATCTGATGTCGTTCTCGTATAATAAACGCATATCGTCGATCTCGTATTTCAGAAGAGCGATACGCTCAAGTCCTACACCGAATGCAAATCCGTTGTACTCTTCCGGATCAATTCCGCACATCTCGAGAACATGTGGATGAACCATACCACATCCAAGAATCTCGATCCAGCCTGATCCTTTACAGAAACGACATCCCTTGCCGCCACACTTAAAGCAGCTTACATCAACCTCAGCACTTGGCTCTGTAAATGGGAAATGATGTGGACGGAATTTTGTCTTTGTATCCGGTCCAAACAGCTCTTTTGCGAATACTTCAAGTGTTCCTTTCAAGTCAGCGAAGGAAATATTCTTGTCGATCACAAGACCTTCAATCTGATGGAAGGATGGTGAATGTGTTGCATCTACTTCGTCAGAACGGAATACACGTCCCGGTGCGATCATACGAATCGGAAGTTTTCCCTGTTCCATCACACGAGCCTGCACCGGAGATGTCTGTGTACGAAGTACAATATCCTTATTAATATAGAAAGTATCCTGCTCATCTTTTGCCGGGTGATCTGCCGGAATGTTCAGCTTCTCAAAGTTGTACAGATCATACTCAACTTCTGGTCCTTCTACAACTTCATATCCCATGCCTACGAAGATACGCTCTACTTCTTCCAGTGCGATTGTGTTCGGATGTCTATGTCCTACACTGTTCTTCTTAGATGGAAGTGTAACGTCTATTACTTCTGCTTTCAGCTTCTCCTCACGGATTGCTTTCTCCATTCTTGTCTTAGATTCCTCTAAGAGCTCCTCAATTGCTGCTCTCGTATCATTCACAAGCTGTCCAACCTTCGGACGTTCCTCCGGTGCAACATCTTTCATTCCTTTTAATACGGCCGTCAGTTCACCTTTTTTACCAAGAAACTTTACACGCACGTCATTGAGTTTCTCCGGAACGTCAGCCTCCTGAATTCTTGCGACTGCTTCCGCTTTAATCTGTTCCAGTCTTTCTTTCATCGTTTTCTCCTTTCTTAACTCACTTATCAGGGACGAACGTTTTCATAAAGAAAGACCTCATCCCAAAAGGGACGAGGTCTGAATCACTCGCGGTACCACCCTGATTCCTGCAGTCTGATCTACAGGCACTCTAAGTTGTGTAACGTACAACGTACGGCATTCTCTACTTATCACATCCGGACAAATCTGTTCTTCCAACTGTCTCTCAGATGCTTCCTTTCAAAAATGCAGCTCACGTGTGAATTTCGATCGCTATCTGAACTTAAGAGAACTTTCAGCCGACGATTCTCTCTCTCTGCAAGAAAACAGGTCTCTACTGTGCACGATCTTTGCTTTTCAAATCTAATAAACTTTTCATATTCTAAGTGAATTTACCTTAATTATTTTAACACAGCATTTCTTTTTGTCAAGTCTAAATGAACTCCTATAATAGTTTGTGTTTTTCCTATTTTCTGCTTTTAACTCCTTCTAAAATTGCATTGATTTCTCCCCCAAGCAGAATAATATACATACACGCATATAACCACAACATAACAAGAATGATTGTTGTAAAGCTTCCATACATATTGGTAAATCCTTTAAAGATATCCAAATAAACAGAAAAGATAAAGGACAGTACCATCCAGCCGCACGCTGTAAAGAATGCACCCGGCAATTGTTTCCGTAGAGTCGTCTTTCCTTCCGCGCCACGGTTTGGAAGATACTTGTACACCAAATCCCAGAAGAAAGTCAGAAGTGGAAGTGTGAAATAAATCCTCAACTGTATAATCTTATGAATTGCTTTACTTATAAGCGGTGCATGTTCATAAACTACAACACTAATACTGTTGCCGAATACGGAAAGCACCAATGAGAGCATGATTGCCACAAGGAACAAAAAAGTATACATACATGCTCTTGCGCGAAGGTAAAAATAATTTCTCGTCTCTGTGTTTTGATAAATACAGTTCAATCCATATGTTACAGAAAGTACTCCTTTTCCCGCTGACCACAAAGCCACAAGGATTGTCAAAGGAATGATCGTACCTGAAGTCATATATACCTGATTCACAATGCTTTCAATCATTGGGCTGACTGTGGATGGAAATACTGGAAGTACAGCCTCCATCACATCCGCTTTCGTCACTGGTGTAAATTGTACCATTGTTAAAAGCAACATAAAGATAGGAATCAATGAAAGCACAAAGAAATATGCCGCCTGTGCTGCGAAAGCTCCCGTATGATGCGAACACACGGTAGCTGCAATTCGCAATCCGCGCTCTTTTATCTTATTAAATTTCTCCATTTTCTTTAACTCCCCAGGTTAAATACTCAGGACAGCTTATATTGTTACTGTTCACACGAAGTGCGACCAGCAACGCATCTCGCCATTTTAAATCGCCTTTGGCGATGG
>ERZ836829.1157-NODE-1157-length-18245-cov-8.673777_pt1 | contig 18245 bp, 17 predicted proteins | sample MGYA00519574_ERZ836829 | MGnify/ENA primary metagenome ERZ836829 (study PRJEB31850, sample SAMEA3708808) | human gut metagenome | biome: human gut; feature: human-associated habitat; material: faeces | place: China | collected 2014 ... | reverse complement strand
CAACGTATTTGCGATGGTAGCGATGGAAGATGCCGTTGCTTCGTAAAAGTCTGCGTAGGCGCTTAAAACCAACGCTCAAGCCCTGTTGGCGCAACGCAAGGTACAGGCACTCCGGGAACCTGCTTGCCGCAGCGACTGATAACGGAGCGCACAGGACAAAGCAACTCCGCATCGCTGTGATGCACTCCGTAGCGGTGGTATCGATCAACCTTTAGCCACTGATAGTAGCCACTGGTACTGATCCTCAGCAGGGCGGCAGCCTTTCGGACACTGATGAGTTTTTTGCATCCGATGAGTTTGCTGTCCAAAAAAGTCTTCAAAAAAGCGTACTTCACTTGGGCAGCTTGGCAAATTACGCTGCTGCTTTTTTTAAGAAGTCGATTTCGGCCTGTTGCTGGCGAACCTGCAAGCGCAATCGTTTGAGTTCTTCAAGCCCATTGCGTTGTTGTTCAGGAATACGAGCTTGTGCCGTGGTAACCCAGTGGCTGAGTGTCTTGGGGTTAACTCCCAAAGCTTGAGCAACCTCGATTTGTGTCTGTCCCTGATTGACGAACTCAAGAGCTGTTCTTCTGATTTCTGGACTGTAACGTTTTGGCATTCTGAAACCTCCTTTTGATACATGGCTTATAGCCGTATTCATTTTGAGATTCAAAATTCCGCAACGATAACCTTAGTTCAACATAACCTACGTTGAGACACAAGAAGGCGTTTGCTATCTGTCGCTTATCACGGATTTGTATTCCCGCAAGATCGTCGGCTGGGCTTTGGGTGATACGTTGCAGGCAAGCCATTGCCTCAGAACCTTGAACATGGCTCTAACGGGCTTGTCTGAGCCGCCTCTAGCTCATGGGTTGATCCATCACTCAGATTGAGGCTGTCAGTATTGCTGCTATGAGTATGTTGCGGTGCTGAAGTCTAGGGGCGTCAGGATTTCGATGACCGAAAGCGGAGACCTTCTGGAAAACGCTGTGGCCGAGAGAGTCAACGGGATTATTAAGAGCGAATGGCTCAACGACGAGGAGATTAAGGATCTAGCTGACTGCTTGTGCCGTGTTGAGAAAGCGATTGATGCCTACAACAATGGCAGACCACACTTAAGCTTGAATTATCAGAAACCTGCTCAGGCACACCGGCAATCGGGGAGCCAAAAACGGTGCTGGAAAACGTGGTCTGAGCGATGCAATGAGCGTCTGCTTCAGAGCCCGCATAACGTGTATGGTGCAGAGGTCAAAGCAATTGATGACGGCTCAACGACAGAAAGCGATGAAAATGCCTTGCGGCATTGAATTCGATCGTTCGCCGCTGGGCAGACCAGGAAAGATTTCTTCTTTCCCAGCTGCGCCGCAATTGTGCGATCCGTCAGCGCGTCAAGCCGCTACGCCTCGATGAACGGCCTACGCCCCGCTGCGCGGGTCCCCTCTATTAAGCGAGGCTTCGGGCTTGACACGATCACCCCGAAACTCATATCCGATTTCAGACTTGGAAACGGACGTGAGTTTCTCGGCATAGAGACTTTTTGAGAGTTTGCTGACTGCTGGAAATCACCAAAGAAAAAGGGCCACGCAACCGAAGCTACGTAGCCCAACCAGGTCTCATAAAATTTCCATTTTTTTGCGCTAACAGAAAGGAGACCTGGGCGTGCATCTTACAGCAAATATTTCTATCCCGCAGAAGAATTTCATTGCCATCGACTTGCATAGTGACAACGCAGTCATCTGCGTGCGTCGAAATGCGCTCAACAAAGCCGGTGAGCTTGTCGAAAAAAAATATCTGATGCGGTCGGGTCAGCATCCGTGACGGACTCGACAATTTCATCAAAGTGCTTGTGCCGCACTGTCAGGATTTCGATCACGTTGCCGTGGTCGAATCCACCTACAACTGGTATTGCCTGGCAGATGCCTTTGAAGAGCGAGGCTGGTTGCTTCGCGTCGCGGATCCGAGCACCGTCAGTCAAGCCAACCTCAAATCCTCCGATGACCGTACCGACGCTCAATATCTTGCCGAGCGACTGCGAGTCGGTTCTCTTAAGCACTACTTGCCGCTGAACTACTCAAGTCGAGCACTGCGGGATCTGTGTCGGTATCGTATGGCGATGGTTCAGGACTGCGCAAGCTTGAAAATCAAGCTCATCAACTTGTATCGCAATCAGCTGAGCAAAAATGTGCGCGTGGCCGATCTTCTTGAGCGCTGTCAACCGCACATGCAGCCCAACTATCGTTTCAACTCCGACATTCTCGAAGAATTCAAGGATCCGAATATCCGACTGCGTGTGGCTTTTGAAATCTATCGCATTGCCATGCTCGAGGAAATGATCGAAGAGTGCAATGCAGAAATACAGAAGCAATGCAAAGATCAGGAGCTCGTCAAACTCTGCAAAACCATTCCCGGCTCGTGAATTTTTACGTTTATAGAGACCTTGTTTTACGCACATGGAAACAGCGGCTTTTGCACGCATTGAAACGCATGTTTACGGCGCTGTGCCAGCAAAAGTCGAGTGCAACGGAGCTGACTAAGATTTAGTGGGAAAAGAGGAAGACTTATCCACAACCGAAGGCCGCTCAGCCTACATACTGGGCCGTAGGCCGAGGCTGTGGATAAGTCGTGCCCGTCTGAGTGAATTTGAGAATTATCAAGCTACTCAGAAGTGGAATATGAGTATCAAATCAGTCTTTGTACCTCCGTGTCATTTTTGGGAAGTCCGCCGTACTCTGGGCGGCTGCGCATCGAATTACCTTGCAACACCAGACGGTGGCTGTTGAGAACCAATCGATCCAAAATCGAGTCAGCCATCAGTGCGTCATTTAGGTACTCATTCCACTGTTTAACCGGAAGGACGCTTGTGACGATAAAACTGCCGTGCTGCATGTGATTCTCTATGATTTCATACAGGCTGAAGCGCTTGTCGTCATCAAGTTGTCCTATTCCCCAGTCGTCCAAAATCAGCAGATCATGTTTTCCCAAGCTCGACAGATACTGTCTGCGGCCGACTGACGTGTTTTCAGTGCATAAACGCTCGTATTCCTTGAGCATCTGAGCCACGCGATAGTGCTTAACTCTGAATCCGGCCAGGCAAGCTGTGTGTCCAAGCGCGTCAGCCAGCCAAGTCTTGCCGCAACCGGTAGCGCCGGTAATGATGACGTTCTGGTGGAATCGGATGTAATCATTGGACGCCAGAGTGTCGAGCAGCGATCTATTGATTTGGCGATCTGCATTCCAGTCAACTCGTGCAATGCACGCATCGGCATAACGGAAATTGGCCTGTTGCAGCCGTCTTTTGAGAGCTTCTTCGTCGCGTCTTTCGCATTCGCAGTGCAACAACTTCGCGAGATACTCGGCGTGAGACAGATTTGCCGTCGTGACATCTTGTTCAAGTTCTATGGCGTACCTGATCATGGGAGTCAAGCGCAGGCGTTTTGCGACGTCAAGGAGCGAATCAAGTGAACAGGGCATAACTGACTCCTTTACTCATAGTTGCCTCGAATGTTTTCGCAGATCGACACACGCGGACAACGACTTTTTTGCCAACGTATTCAGCGGGGGCACTGTAGCGGTGTCCACCATCGGAAGAGATGCGAATACAGTGAGCTTTATCGGCAACCAACACTTTCCATTGCCCCGGCTCAAAAGGCAGACGAGGCAATGGAGTCAAGTTGCAGCGCTCTTCCTGCTCGAAACGAGAGCGTCGACTGTCGGTAATGCCTCTTCCTCGAAAAGGTTTATCGTTGAGTTCATCGAGACGCTTTCGAATTTGCCTGTTGAGCTCATCAAGATCGTAAGCCGGAGCCGGATGATCCAAATTCATTTGAGTGACAATCCAGCGCTCGACATCGTTGACCGCAGCTTCAACTCGATTTTTTTGCTTTGGGGTTCTTGGTTTACAGGCCCATGGCTGCATGCCGTAGTAAGTGCATAACGATCGAATGGCGTATTGAATTTCGGCTTCCTGCCAGTTTGGCACTCGAACCAGCGGCGCAGCGTTATCCATCACAAGAACCCGAGGCACGCCGCCAAAGTACTCCAGTGCATCAACAATGCCATAGATCCAGCTGGGTTGAGTTTCGTCGTTGAATGCGTCGGTGAAAAGCATGCAACTGTAGGGCAACGTTGCGACAAACAGCTTGGACTCGTGAAGTACGCCATCAGGATCAATCCACTTGATCTTGTCGCCGGCAAAATCAATTTCCATGCGCTCACCGGAAATTCTTTCAATATTGCCGCCGCTCTGCCGCACGCCATTGTCAGCTTTCCAGCGGGCATAGCCGCGGCTGAAGGATGTGTAGGTATAAACGGGACGAGAGGTCTGAGCTTTGAATTTCTCATAGAGCATCTGAAGCGTGACACCCCGGCGCTGAAGCTGACTGTGAATCTGCGGCCAATCCGGCTCGACAAATTTTGAACCCGAAGTTGGGTAGAAAAACTCTTCAAGCTCATTGTCTGTGAGCTTGAGCAACTCCTGGGGAGATTTATCCCCGCGCACAGAGGCGTTGAAAATGCGGCTAATGGACGCTTTGGAGACGCCCAATTGATCTTCAAGCTCTCGGTAAGAACGGTTCTGGGTAACGCAGGCAAGAATTTGTCTGATTTGGTGAGATGAAAGTTTTTTCATCAAATCCTCCATGTAGGTGTTACAGGAAAACTTGATGATGGGGATCCATCCTGCCCTGAAGTGTTTCAATCAGCGTAAAACGTGGTTTCTATGCGCGCAAAATCCCAGGCTGCGGCCCCGTTCTCTCTGCGGTTATTTGCACGGAAATTGGCACCATGCAGCGTTTTAAGTCTGCAGGCGATTTTGTGTCCTACTGTCGATTGTGCTCAACGAGCAAACTGAGTAACGACAAAAGCAAGGGCCTGGGCAATGCCAAAAACGGCAACGCCTACCTGAGTTGGGCTTTTACCGAAGTCGCTCAATATGCCTCCAGAAACCCTGTGATTCGGGAGATTTTGCAACGTCTGCTGCGCAAATACGGCGGTCTGAGAGTCAAGGCCATTCGAACCTTGGCCGCAAAAATAGCTCGAGTGACTTTCTATGTGCTCAAAAACAAATAGCCATTCAACGCAGCCAAATGCTTCGGCATAGAGCTGACAAAAAGCATCAAGAAGAAATCGGCACACAAGTCATTGAGGGAGGATGCAGCTGTGGTGTTGCCGACTGTGGCAGGCCAAGCTTAGGAATCCGCCATGTCTTGTGCATGCTTATGTACCGAATTGTCAAACCGTCCAAGCCTGAGCTGGGGGGATGTTCCGCCATAGAGAACGCGCAGCCCGAATAGGATGATGGTATGACAACCTTTTTATCGCTCGCCGCTGGGCAGTCCGGGAAAGAATGCTTCTTTCCCAGCTGCGCCGCGATTGTAGCGATACTCGTAGCGCGTCAAGTCAATGCAGCAATGAACGGGCCCCCTTGCGCCGTTGCACGGCGCCCCATTAGATGCTGCATTGACTTGACCCGGCAAATGCCGTAACTCGCTTTAACACTGGATTTCGACCGATCGCCGAGCCTCTCGGTGGGTGAGCTCTCTCAACTGGAATATCTCGCTGAGGGATGATCTTGCGTTTCCTGTACGAATACATAGGACGGTAGATCGGAGCAGACCGGAGTTTCTGGCCGCCTGTCAATGGCGGTGGGCTGCCCTGATGGACACGTCGTTTGACGTGAAAGGGCCGCTAGATCCTGATGTGTGCCTGTGACGATTCCGTGTCACGAGCAGAGAAATTCCGCCGATCGATTGATGGGTTAAAACGCGGTGCGATTATCGGTTGCCATCCCAGAAATTTTTGTGCTCAAAATGACGTTTTCGTAGGCGTCAGAGTTGGCTTCGTTCTGCGCTTAACCCTTGACAAACAAATCGGAATGTGCCCCCCTTGAAGTCACTTTCCCATGCCGACTGAAGCTCAACAAATTGAATTCTTGCGAGCTGAGATTGCCAAGCTGCAAAAACAACTTGAGAAGACCCAGAGCAGGTGCGAACAGGCAGAAAAGCGGGCTCAAAAAACGGAAGAGGACTTTAGCGGGTGGAGAAACAACGAGATTCTGCGCAGGAGCGTTTCAAACAAAGCCATGTCACTTTTTGCTTCGCCCACCACGACACGGTCAAGCGTTCTTAACGCTTCGCTCGACATTCTCGCCGTGTACTGTCCCGATGTACCGAGGGTTCAGGAAAAGCGACTTTAATAGTTGGTTAACAAGGTCTACAACGACTTGGATGATGTCTTACCAACCGGCGGGGAGGCGTTCTTTTCGTATCTGCTCAGCGTCGGCCCGGAATCCCTAGATAAACTCTTTGCATCGGTGGCCGATAAAACGCAGCAACAAGTATTCCAGGAAACGGAAAACGGTATTGCAAAGCAAGTCGTCAGCATTGCGGTGAAGGAACACAAAGCAAACACCTTCATGGGGCCGCTTGCAGAGGGCGCTGTTGCGGCGGCCCAGAAGCATCCTGATGATGTACTGTTGCAAGCTGCTGCCCGTGTTGTCCAAACACAAACGGCTCCGGTACAAAAGGACAAGCCTGTCGCTGTTGCTGCAGACGGCAAGAAAACGGCCGGCAGACAAGCGCTCAAGGCAAAGCAATGGCGCGAGCACCAATACTGGCAGGACTATACTGCCGAGAGGCTTTGCCCGCATTGCGGACAGAAGCATTCGCGCAAACTGATTTGCGACATCTCGGATTACTTGCGGGTGGTGCGGCACAACCTTCGAGAGCTGCTGCATGAAGGACAGTTCTCTTGTCCTGTGGTTGCCTACTCGCATTGCGGCACGGTGTACTCGGATCGACCTGCAGCCATGCCGGTTCCGTATTCGCATGCCGCCGGCTGCCAAGCCTGGTGATTGAGTACGCCAACATGACGGCGTGCGGCATTCCTATGCATCGCAGTGATGTCATTTGCGGCTCCGACACGGTTGAGCAGCTGGCAACGGAAAACTTCGGTCGGCCGGTTCAAATGTGGGCCACGGTTGGCATCGGCGGTATCCTGACCGAGCAGATCAAAGCCGTTGCCCGACAGGCCGAATACGTAGGCGCCGACGAAACCAAATTCCCAGTGCTGGAAAAGGAGTCTGAATCGGGCACAGCTCATTTGCTGGTTTGCTCGACCGATCTGGAGCAAGAACGTCCATTTGCGGTCTACGAATATATGCCGAGTCGACAGGGACAATCGTTAGCTGCGCACGTGAAGAGCTGGGAATTCCGAGTTCTGACGCATGACGGCTACGAAGGCTATACGTCGGCTTTCCGCGAGCAAGGACTGGAGTTTCGGAGCATCACAACGCAGCTTTGTCTGGTCCACGCCCGAAGACGCGTCTGCAACGCCGTCAACATTGATCACTTAGCAGACATTACCTCGCAAGCCGACGGAGCATTGTTGGTGGCAAGTCGCTTTGAAGAACATTCACCGCAGTACTTGCTGTGTATGGCGCTGACTGACTTAAGCAAACTCTACGGCTGGGAAGAAACGAAAACTCGCCAAAAGGGTGAAAGTCGAGAGCACTGTACCGCGTTGATGGCAGCGTCGATGAGATCATGATGGCGCTCGCGGAAAAATACGCCCTTGAAAGGAACGGACGCTGGTATTTGACTCGGGAAGGAAGCGCGATCGGCAAGGCTGTAATCTTCTGGCTCAATAACCGAAAGGAGTTGCTCAGCTTCCTGCATGATCCCTGCATCTGCCCTGACAATAATCAGGTAGAACGAAGCGTCAGAGCCGTGGCCGTCTATCGCAACGCTGCCTTCTTCAAAAGGAGCATCGAGGGCGGCAAGGGGTTCTGTAACCTGCTGACACTACGAGAAACCGCCAAGCTCAACGGTATCAAGGACGTACCGAAGTGGCTCAAAGCAGTACACCGCGCTTTCTACGAGCATGTTGAGCGCCATGTGTTGACAACGCGCTGAGAGTCTGAAGACCGGCGAACATTTACGCTTGCGCATCCCGAACATAACTCCAGAGCTCATTGCCTCCTTTGACTGGACGCCATGGCTGCCATGGAACTATGCCAAAGCCCTGCCGCTGGAAGAGCGCAGCCTGGCAATCTGAGGCTTTTCATTTCCACGGATATGTGATCAGGGCTCGAGCTCAAGTAGATGCCCAACCTTGTTTTGCGCCGAAATTTTGCGTTTGCTTTACCGAGATCAAATAAAACAACGCTTTGGGCTACTTACAGATTTCTCAGGTGTTGCCGCTGGAAAACACTACTCACAAAGCTGAGACACTTTATACCCATAAGACTTACATCAAATGCCTGTACACATAGTTGTCCATCCTTGCTTACTCCGCCTTTCGATAGTTATACGAAAATCAAAGGAAACTACGCTTTGGACAACTTATATGCAATAATAAAATCTGTCCGAATCAATACAATTTTTTCACTACTTACATGACAAAAACATGGTACTACTGGACTGACAAGCTCTCATCGTTAGCTTGGCTGTTGTATAAAAAATATAATATTAACTGTCAATAGTGAAATAAGAACGGGTTGAAATATATGCATCATAAATAACTGCCATTGTAGTTAATGCATCAAGGAGGAAGATAAATTAAAAGCGTAACTTGCGAGAGTGTGCTAAAAACAGTAATCACACGGAAAAATTAATAGTCGGAAGCATCGATGATGTCTATCAAGGAAAAGATTTTTTGTAACATCTATTTCAAACTTGGATTATATTATAGTTATTCAATTGCCTGCTGCAAGCGTTTTTCAGACGTTAGATCTGTTTATGCTGGATACAAAGCGGGATTTTTAGATATAGATGATTTGAAGTCATTGTCTCAAAAATGGGGAAGAATTGACTCAAAGGATAAAAAATACTTTAAGGAATTAAAATCTCTAGTCTCTTTTGATTACTTAATAAGCAATTGCAATGAGAGAGATAGGCTGTTAATTCAAAACAATTGGTCAGGACTTAAAGAGTACCTTAAAAGTTTTGGGCTTAAGAACTTTGTTTCTATATCTCCATGGCAATTAAATTATACAGATTGCAAGCAAGAGACAGTATCCAGGCCTGTATTCAAATACTTGGTTTCTATTGTTGTTCCAGCATATAATGCACAAAAGACAATTGAGACGACACTGAGATCATTATTAAATCAGTCGCATCGAAATATTGAAATAATTGTTGTCAACGATGGATCAATCGATAAAACGAAAGCCATTGTTGAGCAACTTGCTAGGCATGATGCTAGATTACAGCTAATAAACTTAAAAAGCAACCAAGGAGCTTATGTCGCCAGAAATATAGGTGTCAAGGCAAGCCGAGGTGAATTCATTACTGTCCATGATTCTGATGATATAGCGCATCCAGATAAAATATTAATTCAAGCTTCAGAATTACTTAAATGTCCTAATTTAAAGGGGTCGATATCTTATTGGATAAGATTTTCCGAAAATGGAATTATTTCATTACATCGCGGATTGCCAGTTTTGAGGCTGAACTTATCAAGTTTGATGATTCGTCGTTCATTGCTAGAAGATTTAGGAGGGTGGTCTACAAATTATATTGGCTCAGATCTCGAGTTTCTTAATAGAATTCAGAAGAAATATGGAAAAAAAAGCATTTTAATGGTTCGGAAGCCTTTGTCCATTGGCTTATATAGACTTGACTCTCTTACAACACAAAAAGGGACCAGCGTCTTTAACTTGCAAGGAAGGCAGCGTCGAATGAAATTTGAGGAGGTATGGAGAAGGCAACACATTAAATTATTTCATCCAATTTTACATCGAATTTTAAAATTAATTGAAAACCTATTTGCTATTAATGAAATAACATGTAGATAATTATATATTCTGACTACGGGGAGTGACCGAGCCGCGTGTAGTAGGAAACGGCCCCATATCAGGTCTTGCCGCTTCCTGCTAAAACTGTCTGGCTCCGAAGGTTATTTTTATGTTAGCTGATTGGCCCATCCGCATGTCGTTTGAGACGATACCATGAGCGGATTTTGCATTTGCCCCGCACAATTAATTCAATGAGCAAATGTTTCAGTACCACCTTGCAGTATAAAAATGATTTTTCCATACATAACTATGTATGCCGTTGTTATGCTCTGTTGCATTTAAAGAATATAGATAAATATAGTGCTGTTATGTATTTATCAATATTCTGTGAACGTTTTGAAAGTAAGTACTCAATCCTTTTAATGTTCTTTTCGCTGTTTAGAGAATCATCTAGACCTAGTGTTTTATTCAATGTAAGCAAATTGTTTAAGATTTTGATCTTCTCCTTGAAAATATCAATTTTATGAATATTTGCAAACAAAGGCGTTCTGTTTTTTATCAAATCAAGTTTGGGTACAATCGGAAGAACAAGGCCATCATATTTACTTCTTTTGTGATAAGGAATTTTTGAGAAATCAACAATTGGAATTTCATATTGACAATATGCAATTTCTTCATTAAATATCTTTGTTAAATCAAACGATATTCTAGCGCTATCTCGTATCGCGTCCGGCAAACACCGAGAAGCTAGCATTAAATTTCGAGAAACTAAAGGGGCAAAATCAATCTGATTAGCCTTATTAATTCTTGCCCCGAAATGGAATGTATTTCTGAATTCCAAATAATGAGATATTAGTTTTTGCGACCAGGTTTCACCTGTTAAATCTTGAAATGTCTTAGAGAGTTGTTGCAAATACTCATCTAAAAAATCTTGATTTAAGAATTCTGATTTTTGAAAAAACGAAAAAACATCTGACTTAACAAATTGATTTTTATCACTACAAATACCTATTTTTTTGTAAAAGTCGTAGTAAACACCTCCACAATATCCACCAATCAAAGAAATTGTATTATCAGACATAGGGAGTACATCTTTAACATAGACCTCAGGGATATTAATTTTGCTGAAAAAATAGTGACTATAATATTTTTCTAAATTTATATTAAAATTTCCAAGCAAAAGATTTTCTTCCTGAGGGAAATCAAACTTTCCACCAAATTTAGCAACTAATCCAGTAGCTATAGCTCTATCATACCCAATGTCATTTGTAATTATTCGGACATCATTGGTTCTGTCCATAGCGGTTAAGGCTGCATATAAAACTCTTGAGTCTTTTCCTCCAGTCAATGCCATGTAAGTATTATCTGAGCTGTTTAAAATGCTACTTAAGGAGTGTGATATCTCATCTGCAGCTTGGTGTAAATAATAGTAATATGCATCAACGGATTTTTCTTGGAATTGAAAGTCTTTTTTAGTTTCAGTGATGGCGTAAATCTTATTTTCTTTTACAATCAAGAACTCTCGTTGCTTTAATTTGCTAACCCCTTTTATGACTGTGTCATATGTTGTCATTTGTTGACAAAAGGAGTTGCTCACAGAGAAAATAGAACAAATATAAGACTTGTTAAAATCAAGAGCAGCTCTGGATTTTAGTGCTAAATATATTAGCTGAAGCCTATTCGAAACCAACGACTGACAATAATAAATTGGACTGCGACCAAAAATGTCATTTTGTATGATAAACCCTTCTCCATCAATTTTAACTGTGTAATATTCACCAGTATCCAAGATGGCACATTCTTTATAACAAATTGGGCCTCTCAAAATGGTATCTTCGGTATAAGTATATCCAGAGAAGAGTGTATCGCCAACATGCAGTGGCAACACTAGTTTGTTATAGTATATTTTTGCATCCTTATGAACTTGCGAACTAAAGTTCAATTTCTTCATGACTTGGTCAATTTCTTTAGAACTCGACACGTCAATTAAAAAATCGAAGCATGGATCATTACTTTTGTAGAATTTATCAAAATTAATCATAAATTGCTATAATGATTTGATGAAATTTAAAAATGGATTGGACTGATCGATCTGCAAAAGGTCATGAATTAACTTATCTTTAATCTGACTCAACTTTGGGATATTTTTTATCATTTGAGGACAATCTTGAATTCGATCGTAAACATCAGGGGCATTCAAACAAAATCTTTCTGCCCTTTCGACTAATACATAATCTGGCTTCTCATATAATAAAACTTCGTTAATAATTGAACCAGCAGTTCTGAGAAAAATTGACTTTTTAAATGTTTCAGATATAAATGGGTACAAAAATCTTGAAAATGAATCTCCAAATAGGACAATGGTTGCATCTACTAAAGCATTTTTATTTACAAAAATCGAAAAATGTCCATCCTGTGTCAAACCATTATCGATCAATTTGATGGCATATTGATTGTTACTATCAAAATCATAGTAAACAAACTCTGAACTGAGAGGTGGAACAAGCTTGCATCCGATGTCTCCGATTTTTTGTCCAATTGTTAGCTTAAAGTTCTTAAATGGAATTGCCGGATAAGTATTTTTAAGAGCTTCCAATGCACCTAGATAAGTCCAATGCGTATCTGTTTTACAATATGCTAATTCATATTTAGATAAATGTTGTGCTGGATTGCTAACGATTCTTGATCGTGGTTCAATATTCTGAATAGAAGTCAATATTTGATTATTGAAGCCAACAAAAGGATAATATCTATTGTAGACAGTTTCTTTATTGGGTGCCAATAAGATTTGGGCATTTTTATATCTGCTTAATTCCTTTATAAAATTCTTCCATTTTTTTAGTGCTTGGTCTGATAGAGATACACGACCCAAGTACTGAGATAGAGAATTGTTTCGATCGTTTATTAAAAATAGCCATCCATTTTTCCCATATAATACTGAGGGAACGACAACCTTATCGGCATAGTGTGTAATTCGATCGATGGTTATACTTTTCAAGTCGTTAATATTACCTGTGAATATAAATGAAGTATCTTTTAAAGCGATTTTTTTCTCTGTGCCATCAAAAAAATTGATCACAACTTTATCACAACAAGATTCTCGCAACAGTTTGAATTCCACGGTTACGTTATTACTTTCTTTTCTCCTTAAGCGAATATTGTAATTGGCAATTAATTGCTCATTTGTTTGCGACAAAAAACTATACTGAAAGTATGTGCAGAAATATGACTCGCACAATTCAATTACATCTTGCTTATATTTTCGTTTATCAGAACTTTTCAAAACAATATCTTTAAATCTTGTTATTTCTGAATCTTTTGATTCTAAAATCAAAGCATATAAGTTCTGTATGTTGTCGTAATAATTATTCATACTCAGATACAATTTCAGTGATTATTTCAGAGTTCATTTTTTTAGCAAAGGCCATGAGTTGTTTTTTTCGGGGGACAGTACATTGCTTGAATTCGTTTTCAATGGCCGATTTAGCTCTCCATTTAAAAGTTTTTCTTAGAACATTGTAAGTATTATTTAGTTTCAATCTATTCTCCAGCTCGGCAAGGGCATAAAATATGTTTTCTGCCTGACTTGATCGGTCTTTGGAGATGTTTTTCCCTGTATTTGCTCTATAAAAAAGCAGTATCGTATTTACAAAAGCTAGTATTTTGGCATACGATAACAGCGAATAAGAAAATGCCACATCGTTACATGATGTCAAGTTTTGAAAATGTATTGCATTTTCTTTAATTACGGAACTCTTAATTAGTTTCCCCCAAGGAGACGGTGGCACGGCCATAAAAAGAATTTCTGAGTATTCACTAGCATATATTCTGTCTTTTTTCAAAAAAATATCTTTTGGTCTGAAATCCCAAAGGCTATCACCAGTTATATTATCGAATTTTCGATATGCGCAGATAACTACATCAGCATTGGTATAGACAGCTTTAGAATACATTGACGAAATCATGTGGTAATCATAAACATCGTCTGCATCAGCAAACAATGTATAAAAACCTCTAGCATTCGCAATCCCTACATTTCGAGCCGGTCCGGCACCTTCATGATTGGTTGTAAAAAATTTAATTCTTGAATCTCTTTTTAGGTAACTTTCTATAATATCTAAACTTTTGTCGGTAGAGCCATCATCAATTATAATTAATTCGAAATCTGTAAAATCCTGTAGCAATATCGATTCAATTGCCTCTTCAAGATAATCTTCTGAATTATATACAGGCATTATGACAGATAAAATTGGGGCATTATTTTGCATTTTGCTCATCTAAAAGATTTTTTAATGATTGTAAAGACTTATCATACAAACGCATGGCCGTCTCAGCGAGTTCCAGTTGAAGTTTTAAGTACTCTTGTTTATCTAATGATATTGCTTTTTTTATGGCCTCTGGAAATTCACTCGAATTTTGATAAATAATTGAGTTAAATTTATTAAACTCGTATGTCTTAGCAAAAGAACTTTCAATGAGGCAGGGCTTCCTGAATCCATAACTTAGCAGAACTGAACCTGTAAAGCCATCACTAATGTAACGCAAATGTTCTGATATGCTTGAATCCATGAGTGTTAAGATATAATCTGATGCCGATAACACTTCATACATTCGCTGATATGTCAGGCATCCCTTAAACTCTATATATCTTTTTAATTCTTCTGCTATAGTTAGATCTCCAGCCCGTGCAATAACGGTTACTCTGAAATTTGTTATGCCGTTATTAATTAATAGTTTACATGTTGACAAGAGTAGATCGAAATTTTTTCTTTCTCGATGAATATTGCCAACGACTACAAACCTGCTAATATTATTTTTAGTTTTAGTTGTTACATTTCCAAAATACGTCGGCACTAATACTGTAGGTTTTTTATAACCTGCAAAGGTGAAATGTCCAAGCATTAGCGATCTGACAGATTCACTATATTTGAAATCCTTAGGATGATGTAACATATATAAACATTTTGATCTAGGCAGATAAGGCGAAGAAAAAAATGTTACCGAATCATCTTTGCCATAATTTACAATTTCCGAATTAAAGTATACGAATTCGTATTTATCAATTCTCTTATTGTTTAAAAATTTCTTTATTTGGTTTAAATCAAGCGTGTAAATTCTGACATTATCACCTTCGAAAATTGCAAATGGCTTCAATTTATGTTCTTTGTACGATAGGATTATATCGAGTCCGTACCCAAGTCTATTAAAGTAATGTGCTATACTAGGTAATGAATCTGCATGATAATTATTACTTTCTATTAGCAGAACTGTTTTTTTGGGTAATTTTTTTAAAAAATTGTCAGCATCCAAGGGGGTCAAAATCGAGGGAAGTGGACTCTGCTCTTGTTTTTTTTCTTTTGATTTTTCTTTTGGTGGATTAATTATTTTTAAAATTCTATCCAATTTTTGTTCTAGCACTAATTGATGCCGACTAACAGGTATAACCCTCTTTTTTGTGAATCGAAAACATAAAAATCTGGTATATATTTCGTCGCTATCGATTCGCCTATAAAAAATGCAAATTCCAAAAATAAAAATTTTTTCTTTATTGTAATCTTTTTTGTATTCTACAATCATGATTTGAACTCAATTGATTGGGCCAGTTTATAATCTTCAGGTATGCCAATATCGATGAAAATTCCTTCGAATGGAAACCCTGATAATCTGATGTGACTTAAATTATTCTGAATAAATTTTTCAAATGAGAAAGGTTGATCAGGAAGGATCTTAGTTATTTTTTTAGATAAACAATATACTCCAGAATTTATGAATCCAGATTTTGATATACCTTTTTCTATAAATTGAGTTATCCTAAAATTTTCTTTAATTTTTACTGAGCCATACCTGGAGGTATCTTGTACGTGTTTAAGCGATATTGAAATATCAGAACCTGAACTTATATGCTCGCGCAATAATTTTCTATAGTCTAGCTCATTATATGTGTCGCCATTTAATACAAAAAAACAAGGAGCAGATATCAATTTGCTAGCTTGTTTAATTGCTCCCCCTGTAAGGAGAGGGCTACTTTCTTCCGAGTATATTATGGGTACCCCTTCAAACTCAATACCATAATAATCTTCAATCATTTCTTTTTTGTATCCAACTGCCAGCACTATTTTTTTAAAACCCGACTGCCTCAGTTGAGACAGAACAATATTTAGAAATGGTTTTTCTTTAACTAAAGCCATAGGCTTGGGCACATCTTTTATGCATGTTCTCAGTCTCGTGCCAAGACCGCCAACTAAAACGATCGCTTCCATTCTTACCCAAATAAGTTTTTTTCAATTTGTTGACAAAGATAATGATAAAGTGGCAAATGTAATTCCTGAACTTTATACGTTTCAATTTCTGGCACATTTATATAGAAATCTGAGTATTTTTGAAGTTTTGTCTCTGGGGAAGCTCCTGCTAATCCAATAGTTTTCATTCCAATAGCTTTTGCTACTTGTGCTGCTAAAACAACATTTCTTGAGTTTCCAGAAGTACTTATACCTAGAAATACATCATTACAAGTACCTAGTGCCCAGACTTGTTGTGCAAACGAAATATCATAAGAACTGTCATTAGATATTGCTGTAATTAAACTGTTTTCTGACACAAGCGAGATTGCTGCACATCCGTACCGTAGATTCTGATAGAGATAAATTCCATCTTCCACTTCGTTGAAGCGACTTTTATCTTTCTCTTTTAAAAATCTTTTTATTAAGAAATCTTTTTGAAGCTCGGCAACAATATGTTGAGCATCGGATGCACTGCCTCCATTTCCGCAAACGAGCAATTTTCCCTTTTTCTGGAATCGATGGACGATTTCATCAATGGCATTATCGATTGTTGGGAAAATATTTATAAGGTTGGGGTAGCGATTTAAAAATATTTCCCTATCAATTTTATTCGTCATAATATATTATCCTGGTTCCTGAATTATCAAATTTAAACTCAACTTCTATAAGCTGTGATAGTGCCTTTCGCACCGAATTTTGATACTCTGGTTTTACATAAAAAATCAAAAAACCTCCTGATCCTGCGCCCAATAATTTTCCGCCTATCGCGCCTGCTTTTTTTGCCGCCTGGTAGTAATAATCTATTTGCGAATTGCTAATTGCCGGAGATGTTTGTTTTTTCAATTGCCACGACCAATCTAAAAGTTCCCCAAAAAGATCTATGGACATTTGCTTGTTTGTTAAAACTTTCTCAGCTTCTAAGGCTATGTTCTTTATTTTATGAAGTTTGTCAAGAACATTTTTATCGGTTCTATTGCAAGACCTTTGTACATCAGAACTAAACCGAACGGTTTTCGTATAAAACATCAAAATGTTTTTTTCTAATGTCGATTTTCTTTCTGATGATAAAATTAAAGGACTGACAATAAAATCTCTTCCATTGTATTCGATCTTATTAAATCCTCCATAAGCAGATGCAATTTGATCTTGCATTCCTCCTACTTCGTTGCATAAATCTCTTTCAAGTTTAATTGCTTCAATTGCAATCTGTTCTTTATTTGCATATTGTCCGTTTAAGGCGTTAAAAGCATTAAGCATTCCAACTGCAAAGCAACTACTCGTGCCTAGACCTGTTCTAGCCGGCAAATCTGAATCATATACAAGATGAATATTGTTTAAGTTCTTTAACTTCATTGCCTCTCGGATCAATGGATGCTTTATTTCGTCTAATTTGCAGGAGGTTCTTTCTATTATTCTATAGACCACTTCATTTTGATACTCAAAATATTGCGGAAGCTTTCTTAGATAAACATATATATATTTGTCTATTGTTGTAGATATCGTTATGCCTCGAAACTGCTTTGAATATTCTGGAAAATCGGTACCACCGCCGAAAAATGACATTCTGAGAGGAGTGCGGGTAATAATCATTTTTAAATCCGTATTGTAAAGAGTTAATCAACCCTTAATCTAAAGATCCACAGCAATCTTAGTTGCGACAGCAATTTGATAAATAATCTGCATTAAGTCTTTAGCCAAGAGCATTCCCTTGGTATCAACTTTCGGCAGTACCAGAATTCGATCTCCGGGGCTTATTCCTAAACGTTCTGCCATTCCGACTTCACCGTTCTGCTTTGCCACCAGAATGTTTTTGTCATCGGCTCGTGAGGAAACACCTCCCGCGGCAGCCAGGTAGTCGTCGAGCGACATTCCCTCTTCAAAGGCCACAGCTTTTGGCATCACCACTTCACCGGTGATCTGAACCACATTGGATTTCTGCGGAATAACGATTTCGTCTCCGTCCTCAAGCCAGATATCGCTGACTTCCTTTCCCCTGGAAACGACAATCACGCCATCCGGCTCAAGTTGCCCCGCTCGTTTGACAAAGTCCTGGATCAGGCGCGCCTCGTCTACTCGCAGTTGCGCTTCTTCAGGAGTGGACGAGGTTGCGGTGAGCGCGGTTTGTTCCAATCGACGTAACGAGTCTTGGATTACGGCTTTTTGATCTCGCGCCACACTCTTACGCCGCAAATAAATTGAATCCGTTGCTGCCAGTTCGGGTTCAACCTCGATTCGACGCAGCAGATCACGCA
>ERZ836829.1152-NODE-1152-length-18267-cov-6.801450_pt1 | contig 18267 bp, 16 predicted proteins | sample MGYA00519574_ERZ836829 | MGnify/ENA primary metagenome ERZ836829 (study PRJEB31850, sample SAMEA3708808) | human gut metagenome | biome: human gut; feature: human-associated habitat; material: faeces | place: China | collected 2014 ... | reverse complement strand
AACGAGAAATTGAACAGCGAAAACAGAGCCGAGAATATCGAAGCATTGCGGACAAAATTAAAGCAAACAGAGGAACAATTAACCAGCGAGACAGACAGCAGGAAAAGAGCCGACGCAGAAGTCGTGGCATGGAAATTTAAGTACGAAAAAGCGGAGCAGGCAAAACGCTATGCACAGACACACCAAAAGACGGTAGAGGTGCCTGTCGAGAAAAAAGTGCCTTATGAGAAATGCGATAACTGTGACCGTACTGCTTATCAGAAAGCAAAAGAAAAATGCGATAATCGAAAAATTCAGTTGGAGAAAAAATATAAACAAATGACAACAGGTTATGAAAGCCTTATGTTCCTGTTGGCATGGTACAGCATAGCAACTACACTGTTCACAGCTATCCTTTCTCCGGTTTTTCTTAACGACTGTATCACCTTTTTCGGTACGATTGGTAAAGGAATCATAAACCTGTTTCGAGAATTTGTTACAGGAGCAGATTCTTTCGGACAGTTAAGCAATGGAATCTCAAACAGTATCGTTTCCGGGATTGTGTACTGGCTGATCGCGGCTATTGTTATGGGAATTTTATTCATTATAACGGGATTCCTGATAATTGGGATTGGCTATCAGGTGGGAAAAATCTACCGGAAATATTGTTGGGATATCATCAGCATTATGGTGGCAATAATGAGTACAGCTATCGTAATCTACTTTGGCGAATGGATAAAATCTGTCATTCCGATAAACCTCATTGTACTGTTACTACTTGTATATGTGGTCTATATTGGAATTCGATGTTATGTAAAAGACTGGCGAGAAGAGCGGGGATATTATTAAGAAAAACACAGGGAGATGTCTTTATCTTCCTGTGTTAAAAATGAAGCATTGATTATTTTTATATGAGAGGGATTATCGGACAGACCTATATCGTGTTACAAAGTGTTGTAAAGCCTGCAATTTCGTGATTTTTAAAATTGACCGTTTTATAGAATACTATAAAAAATAATTCAAACCAAGTCTTTTATTTTTTAAAAGCGTGATATATATTAAGTGTATACAAAAACATGCGCATTCTTTTAAAGTCGTCTATAAATCTTAAATTTCTCAAGAAAGGAGGAAAATCATGAAAAAAGAGTATTGGGCGTTATTAGTTTTTGTGTTAATAATAGTATTGCAGTGGATTGGATTAGGATTTCATGGTCAAATAAGGTTTATTTTTTTGATAATTATATTAGTTCTAATTGTTTTATTTGCAATATTAGTGCGAAAATAGCAAAAGTGATTTGTGAATAGTGAGGTAAAGGAACAAGGTGAAGCCGATACACTTAGAGCAGTCCTTTACGGAACGGACACAGCCAGTACCGCAATGATACATAAGAGGGCTTGAAAGAAGGTCACAAACCTTGCAAGTCCTCTTGTTTATTCTATGTGTCGAGCCCGTCTATGTGTCAGATTGCATTTTCTGATAGACTGTTTCTTTTCGTGACTTATCAAAGAAAGTTCTCCTGTCGGGTATGTTCCAATTGTTTATTTCGGATATAAGCGTCTAATTCACAATTATATTCGTAGAGGCGAAAGACTACTTTGTTCTAAAAGGTATTTCTATATCTCTAATGAATCTTCCGCGTTCACCCACATCTGCAAATTTCCATCAAGATATAATCTTGCATATTCAAGTGGTTCATCAACTGCAAGTGAAGTTAATGCACAGTCTGATCCGGGAGTGGTTTTTAAATTCTTTTCTGCTTCCCAACAATCAATGCGAAGCATATAGCCAGCACTGGTATAAACATCAATACTGTTTCTGTGTGGATTGTATTCTGCAAATATCGTTCTCATCGTATCCTATCTCCTTATCATTCAATCAATCATCAGATACAAAAATCAGAAGCATTTCAATCAGTTCACCATGTCACTTTTATTTTGTGTTATACTGTTTTATATGATTTTCTTGCCCTTGTATTTGCCCTTATCAGAATTCGTAAACACTGATGGGACGATATAACACAAGGGAAAGAATAAGGGAAAGCTCATCTGCGATAAATCCAGTGTTTTCAAGGGTTGGCAGAGAATTTAATAACAAGATATAACAGTTATCAAATCTCTTAAAACAGGTGAAATCTCAATCAGAATTGTACAAAAAAAGAACCAACAATCATTATTGACACATCACCAAGGAAATGTTATCATACGAATAATTCCTATTGGAAAACTATGAAAAAGAAAAATTATGAGAGGATGTGTAACACAATGAGTATTAACACAGCAGATTTTGCCGCACTAGCAGTGACAGTTGTTTTGTTTGCGGTTATCTACTATTTAGATTATAAGAAAGGTGTAGACTTCGGACTTTTAACATTACTAGGAACAGTTTTTGGAATCGCAGTTGGTCTGGGATTCGGAAATCATTTTACATATGTTGAAATTTTCGGACGTGTTTATACAAACGTATTAACAGCACTCGTTGTACCAATGCTGTTATTTAGTATCATCGCAAGTATCACAAACTTAAGTGAATCTATTCACTTAAAGAAGATCGGTGGAAAATCAATCTTCTTCTTGATCTTAAATACAGCAATCGCAAGTACGATCACAGTGATCGTAGCAGTCATCTTAAATGTTGGTGATGGATTTGCTTACAAAGTAGCTGATGGATATCAGAAAGTTGAAGTACCATCAGTAGTTGATACGATCGTAAACCTATTCCCAAGTAACTTTGCAACAAACTGGAGTGAAGGACAGATCATTCCAATCGTTGTATTTGCGATCATCATTGCATTATCTTACAATGCAATTTCAAAAGATAATGAATCAGTCAAACCATTTAAAGCATTTATTGATGCAGGAAATCAGGTCATTGGACAGGCGATTGACTGGATCATTGGATTTACACCATATGCCGTATTATCTTTCTTAGCAAGAGCCGTTGGAAGAAGCAGCGTGGCAGAATTACTTCCATTATTAAGTACATTAGTATTATCTTATATCTTATGTGCAGTTCAGTCATTTGGTGTAGAAGGGCTTTTAGTCAAATTTGTAGCAAAATTAAGCCCAATCAGGTTCTTCAAAGGAATCGCACCAGCTCAGTATGTAGCATTTACAACACAGAGCAGTGTTGGTACAATTCCAGTCACATTAAGACAGTTAAAAGAAGCACTTGGAGTTGATGCAGACGTTGCATCCTTTACAGCAGGTCTTGGAGCTAATGTTGGAATGCCAGCATGTGCAGGAATCTGGCCAGCATTAACAGCAGTATTCAGTGTTCATATGTTAGGATACCATTATGGAATTGCACAGTATGCATTCTTAATCCTGATCACATTAGTTGTATCCGTAGGAACAGTCGGAGTTCCAGGAACAGCAACCATTACATCAACAGCCGTATTTGCAGCACTTGGATTACCAATCGAATTAGTTGTCGTATTCGCACCAATCTCAACGATCGTTGACATGGCAAGAACAATGACAAACGTAACAGGAGCAGCAACAGCAGCCGTTATCACAGCAGCGACAGAAGGTCTGGTTGACGAAGAAGTTTATAATTCAGATAAATCTAAACATGTTGCAGTAAATAACTAGGATAGAAGAAATTTTATATATATACACTGCATGAAAAGACACTTGGTTATTTAAAAAATAAAAATTTGTCGCAAATATTGTAGATTACATGAACTGAGAATGTCAAAGGGACTGCAGCTTAATGCAACAGTCCCTTTTCATAATGAAATTTATTTTTCAATTTCTTCAAGATTTGGTTTTGTAAATGCCAGGATCAATACAATAATTCCAGCACCGATCAACATATCCACAATATACCACAGAGGACTTTTAAATACACCAGAGATAGCTACAATTCCACCAAAGGCTACGACAGATGATACATTGTGAAGCATTGCCAGAGCACCTGCGATTGATGTACCAATTGCACAAGCAATCCATGTGTGTTTGAAATCTTTTCCAGCAAATGGAATCGCACCTTCTGTAATACCAGCAGAAGAAAGGAATAGGGCGGAGATACCAAGCTGACGATCCGCTTTATCATATTTATTTTTTAGGATCAAGGATGCAAGAGCCATTCCAAGTGGAGGAATTGCACAGCACATTCTGAAAGCGCCATTAGGTCCATAAATTCCTTCTGCCATAAGTGCAAGTGTAAATGCAGTTGCAGCTTTACTACAAGGTCCGCCAAAGTCAGCAGCTGCAAGTAAACCAATTGCAAGACCAACGATTACAGTACTTGTACCATTTAATTGGTTCATCAAAGATACGATTGCTTGCACAAATGCATTTAATGGATATGTAAGTACATAAGTATATAAGATTCCAAGTAATAAGGTTGTGATCACTGGAATGAAAAATGTTGGCATCATAGGTTTTAAGGCATCAGGAACTTTCCAGCTTTTTGTCCATTTTACAAAATAACCAACGATAAAACCAAGAATCAAAGATCCAAGGAAACCAGTAGAAATCTTATCGGCACCAATTGGGTTATTTGCAACGTAACCTAGAATAAAACCAGGTGCTAATGCAGGTTTACTTCCAATCGCATAAGCAATATAGGCACACATAACAGGAACCATCATAGCGAAACCAGCTTGACCAATATCGTAAATATTTTGGAAAAACTGATTACTTGGTACAATAGCACCATTATCAATTTTACCTGTGATCAGTGTGAAGGAAAATAACATACCACCAGCAATGATAACAGGAAGGAAATAAGAAATTCCTGTATTAAAATGTTTAAACAGCTGAGATGGAAGACTTTGTTTTTTTCTATTTGATTTTGTTGCCATATTACATAACCTCCTTTTCAATGAGCTTTAAGGTTGCTAGAGCTTCATCAGCAGAACCAGCATTCATAAAACTTTCTCTCCACGTATTTCTCATAATATTTTTGCTAAGTTCAGAGATAATACGCATATGAAGATTGGAACCAGATTCTTTTGGAACTCCAATCATAAAAACATGTTTGACCATTTCGCCATTACCATCCCAATCTATTGGATGAGATAGTTTTGCGTAAGCAACAAATGGAGTTTTTACGGCATCTGTTTTTGCATGAGGGATTGCAGTATCATAGCCGATAAAAGTACTGATGGTGTTTTCTCGTTCTTTTACGGCCTTTTCATAATCTTCAGAGGAAGTAACTTTTGAATCAACAGCTTTTGATAAATCTGTAAGTAATTCTTTTTTATCTTTATATTCTTTATCAAGAAATAAAATAAGATTTTTTTCAAACATAATGTTTGGATCTCCTTTCTTTTCAGAAACATTTCAATAATGTATATGAATGATTAATTTTCCAAAATCGTCCCGGGATTTTTGATTTCGTTTTTCTTTGTGTCTTTATTAAACCATTTTGAGTAAAAAATGAAAAGTTGATCTCTTTCCAGAATTAATGTGGAAAGAGATCAACATAGAATTATAAAACCGTATGAAGGTCACTTGAAGCAACTAGTTTTAAGATATTGATTACTTCATCATAATTTTTGGTTTTTGTAAGAAGTTCAATATAGTGCTTGTTGTTCACAAGTTTTGTCATAGCTTTATAGAAATCTTTCATTTTATTTTCGCCACTTTCCTTCATGGAAAGAAGAAAGATCAGTTGTGCTGGTTCACCATCCCAGTCAATCGGATGATTAAGGATTGTAAGTCCGACAAAAGATTCTTGCCCGATCGGATGAATAGGATGTGCGATCGTAATCAGGTTACCAAAAGATGTCCGGCCGATATCTTCACGTTTCATCACATAATGGAAAAAATCATCAGGAATATTATAATTTTGGACAGCATTTTCACACATATGTTTAAGAATTTCATTTTTATCATCTGAAGAAGACCAAAATACCATATTTTTATGAAAATATTCTATAAAACGGCTGCTTCTGGTATCGGTGATTGCCTGATTTACCTGATCAATAGAGTTTGTTTCAAAAAATGTTGATGTTCGAATGATCGGGATTGGAACAGGAATATCAATCGGAACGGTTGTAAGGATATAATCAACATTTGAAAAATCATATAATTCAAGGGAATGACGATTGGTTGCTCCAACGACATCAAGATAATTTCCAAAGTTTTCTTTTACCTGATATGCTAGTAATTCAGAGCTGGCTTTTCCGCTTCCACACACAATGAGGACTTTTTCTTTTTGGTTTTTCCATTTTCGTTTTAAAGCGAGTGAAAATGGAAGTGCGACAAAAGCAATTTCATCCATTGGAAGTTTTACTCCGATTTTCTGCTCTAATGTATCACAGGCTATGATCGCCATATTGTAGGAAAGGATGACGTTATGACGAATATCATCAGCCATGCTGTTATGAACAGCGATTCCGTGTTTTGCACGGATTTCTAATGGCATAAGATGTGTGGCCAACATTGTGATAAGTTCAAGATCATAACGAAAATCAATTTTGAATACAGCATTAACACGTTCTAACATTTGAGTTACAAGTTTATAGGTTTCTTCGCTGATCACAGTATTTCCAGATATATTTTTTGTAGTAATTGTTTTTTTCCCTGAAATCTGTAAAAGCAGATATACAATTTCGCCTTTTGTAAAATGCACATGAAATGTTTTTTCAATTTCATTAACGATAGACAATAAAAGATCTATATCAGGGCTTGCTCCCAATGCTTGTTCCATATCAGCATCTAGTTGTAATTCTTTACCATCCTTGATCCTTGTGATCGCAACACTGATATGAAGGGCAAAATTTCGCATAGAGTAATCAGAAATCTCAAAGTGATGTTTATTTACTTGTGCAGAAATGATCGATATGATCTTTTCTAGATTTTCATCTTTTAGAGAGATTTCTTCTAGGCGGCTTTTTTGTAAATTAGTAAGACAATTACGAAGATCTTGTTCTTTGCCAATGATTTTTAATCCTTGATTTGCGCGATGATCGATCGTGATCTGATATTTTTCAAAAATTTCACGAATTTCTTTCATATCTTTTTTCAGGGTAGAACGACTAACATAAAAGATATCACACAGATCATCCATAGTGATAGAATCTTCCATAGTCAAAAGATATTCAATGATCTGTGTGATCCGGTTATCTTTATCGATAGGGGAAGAATTTATAAGGTTTTGATAGTAGATATGATATGTTTCTTCATCTGTAATATGAAGCAGCATACCATGACGCGCTTTTGATTCAATATATGCCCCATTTTTCTTTAATTCTTGATTCAGCAGACGAACATCATTTCGTATGGTTCTGCTGCTTACATTTAATTGTTCTGCCAGTGCTTTGGATGTTGTATAAGATTGTGTTGACAGACTTTTAATAATGTCTATTGCTCGATCCATATTGGATTACCTCAACTTCCTCAAAATAGTATTTTCAATGCCAAAAAACCCTGGTTTAACACAATTTGTGCTAAAATCAGAGCTCTTGGTATTATTTTATAAATGGATATTAATTCTGTGCAAGTTCAACAGCTTCATCAATTAAATCTTTAGTATTTTTAATTGCATAACTTGGGTCAACTTCGATGATTTTATCTTCGTCACGTTTTTCGTCAAAACGATCTTCCATTTCAATTCCAACAGCTACGGCGAAGATAACTACGTCAGCTTCATCAATCTCGTCTTGCTCTAATTCATTATCGATTCCCATTCCACCTTGAGTTTCTACTTTAATTTCAATTCCTCTTTTTTCACATTCCTGTTCTAAAGCTTCCTGAGCCATATAAGTATGTGCGATTCCTGCTGTACATGCGCTAACTGCTACGATTTTCATAATTTCAATTCCTTTCTCTGACAATGGTCAGTATGACAAGTTTAAGATATCAGACATTTCGCGAAATATTTTCTGTTGTTTTTGATAGTTTTATTATAACTGTAGGAAAATAGATTGAAAAGACTATTCGTTACCACAATGAATGTGGAAATAAAACCTTGTAGTAGAAATGGCATTATTTTATAATAAAAGAATAACTTGAAATGAGTCCAGTTAAGGAGGAGTTCGTATGGGAAATTATCTAAATCCAGGAAATGAAAAGTTTATATAGATATGAACTTTGAACATTTAAAAGATGATGTGCTGACATTATTGATCCATCTTGGATATCTTGCATATGACGATAAGACAAAAACAGTCAAGATACCCAATAGTGAGATTCGGTCAGAGTATGTAAATACGGTTTCTGTTTCAGACTGGGGAACTGTTTCAAAAGCATTGAAAGACTCGGCAGATACATTAGATGCAATCTGGCAGGGCAGAGAAAAACAGGTAAAAGGAATCAGGGAGGTATAATAATATGGGCAGATTTGTTAATCCAGATAATAGTGCGTTTCAAGCAGCACTAAATTCCAGAATTTATGTAGATAAAACAGGATTGATCGCATGTATGAATGAAGTTCTGGATTCTACAGATGCGTATATTTGTAATAGCCGCCCAAGGCGTTTTGGAAAATCATATGCAGCGAATATGCTTGCGGCATATTACAGCAAAGGAGCCGAATCAGAAAAGATGTTTTCTGATCTTGAGATAGGACAATCAGAAGATTTTAAGAAACATTTGAATAAATATGATGTGATTCATATTGATGTACAATGGTTTTTGATAAACTGCGAAGATGCGGATAATGTTGTGCCATATATCACAAGAGTTGTGCTGGATGAATTGCGTGAAGTTTATCCAGAGATTTTACGTCAAGAAGTGGTATCTTTGCCAGATGCTCTTTCTCTGGTTAAGGATAAGACAGGACAGAAATTTATCATTATCATTGATGAATGGGATGTGCTGATTAGAGATGAATCAGCAAATAAAAAAGTGCAGGACGAATATATCCGATTCCTAAGAGGTATGTTTAAGGGAACAGAACCAACAAAATATATTCAACTTGCATATCTTACAGGCATCTTGCCGATCAAGAAAGAAAAAACACAATCAGCACTTAACAATTTCCGGGAATATTCAATGCTTAGTGCAGGATGCTTGGCTTCTTATATTGGTTTTACAGAAGATGAAGTAAAAGAACTTTGTAAAACATATAAAAAAGATTTTACAGAGGTAAAACGTTGGTATGATGGATATCAGTTAGGAAAATATCATGTCTATAATCCCAATGCAGTTGTAAGTCTGATGGCAGATGGAAATTTCCAGAGTTATTGGTCAGGAACCGCTTCCTATGATTCGATTGTTCCATTGATCAATATGGATTTTGATGGATTGAAGACTTCGATTATTGAAATGTTATCTGGGGCATCTGTTGAAGTGGATGTTGGTTCGTTTCAAAATGATATTGCGCATATCGTAAATAAGGATGATGTCTTTACTTATTTAATTCATATGGGATATCTGGCATATTTGAATGTTAATAGAAGGGCATTTGTACCGAATGAAGAGATAAGACAAGAACTGATTCGTGCAACAAAAAGAAAAGAATGGAATGAAATGCTGAAATTTCAGCAAGAATCAGAGGATCTTCTGGATGCAACTTTGGATATGGATGGAGAAACAGTTGCAGCTCAGATTGAGAAGATCCATGAGGAATATGTTTCAGCAATTCAATATAATAACGAAAATTCACTCAGTAGTGTATTGGCATTAGCTTATTTGAGTGCAATGCAGTATTATTTTAAACCGGTCAGGGAATTTCCTACAGGACGTGGTTTTGCAGATTTTGTGTTCATTCCAAAACCGGAATACAGGAATGATTATCCGGCACTTGTTGTGGAATTGAAGTGGAATAAAAGTGCTGTTAGTGCATTGCAACAGATTAAGGATAAAAAATATCCAGATTCTATTCAAAATTATGCAGGTAATGTTTTGCTTGTGGGAATTAATTATAGTAAAAAAGAAAAGAAGCATGAATGTGTGATAGAGGAATACTTGAAAAAATAAGAAACAATAAAATCCATGAGAACAACGAACCAAAAAAATCGTGTTCTCATGGATTTTATATTTTACAGCGTTGTTTCTACAAAAAGAGGGATGAAACTATTGATCACTGGGATCAGTCTTGGGACAACAAGGTTTTTGCTGCTCATAGCGATCGCTGTATGAAATTCAATATCTTTCATCGTATGATCTTCGCCATTATTTAATAAATTTTCAACATCATCGCATAAAGCGGTGATTTTTTTATATCATAGGAAATTCCGATATATCATGATCCTTTTTTCTTTATACAATCTTAATACAAGAGAACATATCCTTACACTATCTTTTTATCATAAAAGATATAATGATGATAAGATTAAAAGGTCATAAAATAATTTGAAAAAGAGGTAAGATCATATATGCCATGGAAGATTCATAAAAAAAGACGTTTAACATCATTTCAGGTAATCATATTAGGATTTGCAGGAGTGATCCTTTTTGGAGCATTGATCCTGATGCTGCCAATTTCATCGGCTCAAGGAATCATAACACCATTTCATAAAGCATTATTTACGTCAACTTCTGCAGTATGTGTGACAGGGCTTGCAGTCGTGGATACTGGAAGTTACTGGTCTGCTTTTGGACAGACAGTGATCATGATCCTGATACAGATCGGAGGTCTGGGAGTTATAACAACAGCAACAGCCGTATTTATTTTATCAGGAAGAAAAATATCGATCATGCAGCGAAGTACGATGCAAAATGCGATCTCTGCACCGAAAGTAGGGGGCATCGTTCGATTGATGAGTTTTATTTTAAAAGGAACTTTATTGATCGAATTGATCGGTGCGTTATTCATGATGCCTGTTTTCTGTCATGATTTTGGATTACGGGGAATCTGGATGGCGATCTTTCATTCTGTATCAGCCTTTTGTAATGCAGGATTTGATCTTTTTGGAACAAAAGGGCATCCATTTGTATCATTGACATCATATGCGATAAATCCAGTGATCAATATTGTGATCATGTTACTGATCATCATTGGTGGAATTGGATTTTTTACATGGGAAGACATTTATCTTCATAAATTTCGGTTCAAACATTACCATATGCAGAGCAAGATCATTCTAACCACAACATTATGTTTGATCTTGTTACCAGCTGTTTTCTTTTTCTTTCAAGATTATGGAAATCTATCAGGAACTCACCGGCTGCTTGCATCATTGTTTCAAGCTGTGACACCGAGAACCGCCGGATTTAATACGACAGATCTTTCGGTGATGACAGGAGCATCAAAGGCAATAATGATCTTATTGATGTTGATCGGAGGTTCACCAAGTTCTACAGCAGGAGGTATGAAAACAACAACATTTGTTCTTTTACTTTTAAATGTACTGGCTACCTTTCAAAGTCGTGATGATGTGACAGCATTTGGAAGAAGAATCGATGTTGGTGTGATAAAAAATGCAGCAACGATCGCAATGATGTATTTTATCTTATTTTTTGCAGGCGGAATGACGATCAGTGTGTATGAAGGAATGCCGCTTTCAAGCTGTCTGTTTGAAGCAGCATCTGCAGTTGGAACAGTAGGTTTGACATTAGGAATTACACCAAAACTTCATATTCTGTCACAGATCATTTTGATCATACTGATGTATTTGGGACGTGTTGGCGGTTTGACGCTGATCTATGCAGTATTTTCAGATAAAAATAAACGAAAAGCAAAACTACCACTGGATAAGATCATAGTGGGATAAAAGAAAGAGGGAATTGATGATGAAGAATATTTTACTGATCGGACTTGGACGTTTTGGAAAACATATAGCGATACAATCAAGTCAGCTTGGGCATGAGATCATGGCAGTTGATCTGGATGAGGAAAGAGTGAATGATGCACTTCCATATGTTACGAATGCACAGATCGGGGATAGTACGAATGAGGAATTCTTAAAATCCCTGGGGATTGAAAATTATGATATTTGTTTTGTTACGATCGGTGGAAATTTTCAAAATTCGTTGGAAACCACCTGTCTGTTAAAAGAACTTGGAGGCAAAATGGTTATTTCCAGAGCCGAACGAGATGTACAGGAAAAGTTTCTTTTACGAAATGGAGCCGACAAGGTAGTTTATCCAGAAAAAATGGTGGCAAAATGGGCAACGATCCGTTATACCGATGATCATATTCTTGATTATATGGAAGTCGATGCCTCACATGCGATTTTTGAGGTAGAAGTTCCAAAGGAATGGATTGGAAAGACAGTGGGAAAACTTGATATTAGAAGAAAATATGATATTAACATCATGGCAGTAAAAGATGATGGAAAAGTAAGTATGGCGATTTCTGCGGATACCTGTTTTAAGGAAGATGTTACATTATTGGTATTAGGAGAATATAAATCGATCAAAAAGTGTTTTTGTATCTGATGTCATGAAAAAGAGGTGAGAGTTTATGTCAGATTTCATTTTAGCATTGGCGGTAATACTGATGTTTGCATTTGTGTTATTCTTTTTGAAAAAAGTAAATTATTTTCTTGGAGAAAATCGGAAAGTAATTGACAGGGAGCAAGATGATGACGATGATTGATGTGTTTATGGATTATTATTGACGATCGTGATATAATGCATCCGATAAGGAAAGGGGGTCAAGATGAGCACAGGAGAATTTGTAGAGCTGAACAAAGAAAACGAACACATTCTTGTTTGTCTTTCTTCTTCACCATCGAATGAAAAGATCATACGTACAGCAGCAAAAATGGCAAGAGATATGCGGGCACGTTTTACGGCATTGTATGTACAGACAGGAAAAAGAGAAAGAGAATCGGACAAAAGAAGACTGGAAGCTCATGTACAATTTGCAAAAGAATCTGGTGCGGAAATCGTAATGACACATGGGGAAAATGTTCCGGTACAGATCGCGGAATATGCACATTTATCAAATGTCACAAAAATCGTGATCGGACAAAGCAGTGCAAAGAGAAATCACTTTTTCAGCAAACAGACATTAACAGAGAAGTTGATCGAGGCTGTTCCTGATATTGATATCCACATTATTCCAGATGCGACGAACTTAGATAATTATCGAAAACCGCATGGAGCGGTTTATGTAGGAAAGCCTACGATGAAAGACAGTTTATTGACATTATTTATATTTGCAGTTTGTACGTTGATCGGTCTATTCATCCAGAAACTTCAATTTACAGATACAAACATCGTTACAATTTATATTTTGGGAGTTTTATTAACGTCAATCCTTACAGATGGATATTTATACAGCATTGGAGGTTCTGTCTTAAGTGTATTTTTGTTCTGCTTTTTCCTTACGGAACCAAGAATGTCATTTCAGACGTATGCAGTCGGATATCCGGTAACTTTTGTGATCATGTTAATATCTTCTGTCATTACTGGAACACTTGCAGCAAAATTAAAAACACATGCAAGGCTTTCAGCACAATCTGCATTTCGTACACAGATTTTATTTGACACAAACCGGTTACTTCAAAAAGCAAAAAATGATACGGATATTTTAAGTATTACATGTACACAGCTTATCAAATTATTAGACCGCAGTATTGTAGCATATGTTGTGGAAAACGATGAATTGTCAGCACCACATATATTTTCGGATAAAAAGAAAGAACGGACAGAAGATTTATTGACAAGCAGGGAGCAGGAGATCGCAAAATGGGTGTATAAAAACAAGCAACGTGCTGGGGCAACGACCGAACGTTTTAAGGATGCACAGTGTCTATACCTTGCTATTTGCATCGGGGATAATGTGTACGGTGTGATCGCAATACCAGTTGACGAATATACATTGGATTCCTTTGAATATAGCATCTTACTTTCTGTGATCAATGAATGTGCACTTGCCATGGAAAATAAAAAGAATATCATGGAGAAAGAAAGAATCGCCGTTCTTGCCAAAAATGAACAGTTAAGAGCAGATCTGCTTCGTGCGATCTCACATGATCTAAGGACACCACTTTGTTCCATTTCTGGGAATGCAGACATGCTGTTAAATAGTGGAGAACGTCTTGATGATATAACAAAACATCAGATTTATACAGATATTTATGATGATTCAGAATGGCTGATCAATATCGTTGAAAATTTATTATCGATCACAAGATTAAATGATGGAAGATTAAAACTGAAATTTACAGATCAATTATTAGATGAGGTGATCGCAGAATCATTACGGCATATCAGCAGGAAACATGAAGAATATCAGATCGTTACAGAATGCGATGAATTGATCCTTGCACATATGGATGTGCGGCTGATCCTGCAAGTGTTGATCAATCTGGTCGATAATGCAATTAAATATACACCGAGAGGATCTACGATCCGTATTTGTGCCATGAAAGAAAATGGAAAAGCAAAGATTCAAGTAGAAGATAACGGCCCTGGAATTTGTGATGAAATGAAGCCACATATATTTGAAATGTTTTATACAGGGAAAAATACGATCGCAGACAGTCATCGAAGTCTTGGTTTAGGCTTGGCACTTTGTCGTTCGATCATAGAGGTACATAACGGAAAACTGGTATTGGAAGATAATACACCACATGGCTGTATTTTTTCTTTTACATTGTCATTAAGTGAGGTAACATTAAATGAATAAAACATTAATTTTAGTCGTGGAGGATGACCGGCCGATCCGGAATCTGATCGTGACAACATTAAAAACACATGATTATAAATATATTACAGCAGAAAATGGAAGTTCAGCTATTTTAGAGGCATCTTCTCATAAACCAGAGATCATTTTACTGGATCTTGGATTGCCTGATATGGAAGGTGTGGATGTGATCAAAAAAGTAAGGACATGGTCTAATGTACCAATTATTGTTATCAGTGCAAGAAATGAAGATGTAGATAAAATAGAAGCACTGGATGCAGGAGCAGATGATTATATCACAAAACCATTTTCAGTTGATGAACTGCTTGCAAGGATCAGAGTTACACAGCGTCGATTAGCACTGATCCAGTCAGGCGAGGAACAAGAACAATCAGTCTTTGTAAATGGGGAGTTAAAGATCGACTATACAGCAGGATCTACATATTTAAAAGATAAAGAATTGCATTTAACACCAATCGAGTATAAATTATTATGTTTGCTGTCTCATAATGTTGGAAAAGTATTGACTCACACTTATATCACGCAACAGATCTGGGGCAGTTCACTGGAAAATGATGTTGCATCACTTAGAGTGTTTATGGCAACATTACGGAAGAAATTACAGCCAGATAAAGATGGCATGCAGTATATACAGACACATATAGGTATTGGATATCGGATGCTTAGGATATAGTAAATAAAGAGTATCTGCATCATTAAGTGATGCAGACACTCTTTTAGATTCAAATATATGGAAACACCCAAAAGAGGCAAAAAAGAGATTGATTGATTTATTACCTACTATTTAAAAATGTGTTCTGAAGGAATTTTTACGCACAACCTCCGCATGCAGCACATGCAGAAGGAGTTGCAGCGCAGCCTCCCTGGGCGGTTTCTCTTAGTTCAGCCGGCAGTCGTTTGCCGACGATATACATTGCGTTTAACATTTCATCAAATGGGATCAGCTGACGGATTCCAGATAAGGAAATCTCAGCTGCAATGATCGCATTTGCAACTCCCGCAGCACCTGCAACCGTTGCATTTCTCATTGCAAGATATCCGATTGCACTGGCATTAAATAGTGCCTGAATGATCTGTTCATCATCAAATTTATGAACTTCCTGAAGACCAAGTAAAAGTCCAGGAACGATTCCGGCAGAACCAGCCGTTGGTGATGCTACGATCAGTCCCATGGATGCGTTGGTCTCAAGAGTTGCCATGGCATAGATCATACTTTTCTCTAAAAGATCACCGCAGATTCCATTTCCAGAGTGATAACGGGAAGCAATTTTTTTGGCTTCGCCACCGATCAATCCGCCCATGGAACGAACAGGTTCTTTGATTGGAGTAAAAGCAGCATTTTTCATGATTTCTAACACTCTTGCCATTGCATCATGAACTGTATCAGCTTCTTTTTCTCCTTCTACGATCTCGCGCTGTCTCATAACTTCGGAGATTGGAAGATCATGTTTTTTACATAATTCAAGTAATTCAATTGCGTTTTTAAAATCCATAACGTTTCAATTCTCCTTTCTATAATTGAATGATCATGACATCTGCGACATGCGGATTTTTTCGAATCTCATCTGCGATATTTTCAGGAAGATTACCATCTGATTCAATGATCGTATAAGCCGTATTTCCTTTGGATTCCCTGAAGAGACGCATAAATGCGATATTTACATTCTGATCGCTCAGACATTTTGTGATATAAGTGACAACTCCCGGTTTATCTTTCTGAATCACGATCACAGTACTATATTCCCCGGTAAAATCAACTTCCACATCATTGATACGACAGATTCTGGCTTTTCCGCCGCCTAGGGACTCACCACGGATCGTGATCTGATCGCCATGTTCATTTGTCATGAAGATATCCACTGTGTTTGGATGGACATCGGTTTCTGTTTCGTTCGGTACAAAAGTAAAGTCAAGCCCAAGATCTTTTGCAATCTCAAAGGAATCACGGATTCTCATATCATCCGTACCAAATACCATATAAAGGAAAGGTAACGCAGTCATGATAGATCCACCTGGAGCACCAGGAGAGGCAACCATTGCAACACCAAGTGTCATAATAAATGGAATGACAGTTGCAAGGCTTATAGGTAACTGGTTCATCAGACATACAGCAGTTGCACATGCTGTGATCGTGATCATAGAACCTGCCATGTGGATATTGGCACAAAGAGGTACTACAAAGTTACGGATCTGAGCACTGACTCCGTCATTCTTTGCACATTCCAGATTGACAGGAATTGTGGCAGCAGAAGACTGAGTTCCTAAAGCTGTAGTATAACCAGGAACCTGATTTTTGATAAGAGATACAGGGTTCTTTTTACTTAAAGATCCAGCAATCGTAAACTGGATTGCAATACATACAAAATGCATTAAAATTACAACTAAGAATACTTTCCATAAGATTCCAAGGATCGCAAATGTTTTACCTGATTTTGTCATATCTGTAAATGTACCGCAGATATACAATGGTAATAAAGGAATGATCGTTTTGTGAAGTACTTTATCAATGATCGTTGAAAAGTCGCTCATTCCGTTATAAAGGTTGTTTCCGATCTCTTTGCCTTTCATTGTGGATAGACATAATCCTAAGATAAATGCAAGAACAACCGCAGATAATGTATCAAACAGCGGTGTGATCGTCAGTGAAAAATAAGGTTTCAGTGATGCATCAGCAGTTGCTCAAATCTGGTCTAACGCCCCAGAAGTCATAAAATGTGGGAACAGGTTTGATGATACAAGGTAAGAAGCTGTACCAGCAAGTAAAGTAGACCCATAAGCAAGCGCAACTGTGATCAAAAGCAGCTGTCCGGCACCTTGTGACAGATCAGCGATTCCCATGGTTACATAAGCAAGGATCATCAGCGGAATGATGAACTTTAAGTAAGTGCTGAAGAATCCAGACAGTGTAACAACAAAGCGGCAGAATCCAGTTGGAAGGAACTGTCCAAACAGGATACCGATAATGATGGCAATAATAAGTTTTGGCACCAGACCAAGTTTAAATTTTTTCTTTTCCATTTTTATTTAACATGTCGCACGATATCCGAACGCCGATGAATGCGATCATTGGATATTCAGATGCCGGTTATGAACGGGTATGAAGCCGCCCGGAGTATCCGAAAACTTCCAAGAAAAGATGCTGAAAGCATTCCTATCATCGCAATGACCGCGGACGCCTTTGCCGAAGATATTCAGCGAGCCCAGGACGCGGGTATGAATGCCCACGTAGCAAAACCTCTGAACATCAATCTTCTTTATCAGGTATTGGCTCACTGGATAAAGTAAGCTTATCTCATAGGGAATGACGGCAAATGTGTTTGAAGCATTTCATTGGGGCGGCATTTTCCCGTGTAGCCTGCTGCCTGTTACAGGTTCTCAGCCGACAGTGGGGACAGCCTTCGTTTCATTTTGGGTGGTAGGCCCCATCTTGTTTCGGAATCAGGCATCCGGATGAGGAAACGGCCCCGTATGGCGTTTTACCATGCGAGGCTGTTTGTTTTCGGAAGGGATCGAGGAATAGGCGGAAGCGGTTACCCGTTTGGATGGAGGAGCTTTCTTGTTTATGAGGAATTAGCTCTCTCTACAGGTGCTCGGCGAGTGTCTGGTATAGCAATGTGGTGTCGATGGGCTTGGAAATGTGTCCATTCATTCCGGCTGCGGTTGCTGCGACAACTTGACGCCATCGAGTGCAAAAATGCTTACTCCTATAAAGAACAGAGATAGAATGAAGATCAAAAAGAGTCCATTATTATTTGCGGTTAACTTGTTGCGTCATCAGATCAAAATGCTGAAAT
>ERZ836829.1139-NODE-1139-length-18655-cov-5.125699_pt1 | contig 18655 bp, 17 predicted proteins | sample MGYA00519574_ERZ836829 | MGnify/ENA primary metagenome ERZ836829 (study PRJEB31850, sample SAMEA3708808) | human gut metagenome | biome: human gut; feature: human-associated habitat; material: faeces | place: China | collected 2014 ... | reverse complement strand
GTTTATATTGATACAAAATCACTATATGACAATTCAACTCCAAGTCTCCCAAAAGAATTGGAAAAATGGACCTTCGACAGACTACCAATCAGCTACGTACAAGGCGAACGCCAAGCACGCAATGTATTGCGTGAATCCAACTTGAACTACACTATCTTGCGTCTTCCTTGGCTCTATAACAATATGGAAAACACAAATTACGAATTCATCCCTGAAGGTGCTCCTTTCAATGATGCACAAGTTACACGAGAAGCTGTGGTAAAAGCCGTCTATGATATCCTACACGCTGAGGACGAAACACCATTCAGCCGTGCTAGCATTGGTATTGGTGAACCAGGTACACACTACGATAAACCATTGTTTTTATAGGATGCAAAGACTATCTTTCTTTTCTTATCCCGAATAGAAAGATAGTCTTTTATTTTTATATCGAGGTACTATCATTGATACTTCAATATAAAAACATACTGTAATTATAATGTTTAAATGATATAATTACAGTATATAAATTAGAAATCTTGTAAATTATAAGGAGATAAATATGGGCATCTTACGTGAAACAATTCGTCCATCATCAGATTTACGAAATAAGTATCCTGAAATATCTAAGACCTTACAACTAAAAGATGAGGCAGCCATAATTACCGTAAATGGTCGTGGTGATACTGTCAGCTTAGGATATAACACATATAATATGTTAAAAGCAAAAATCGAATTACTATCATCACTAATTGAAGGACAAAATGATATTATTCATGGTCGAACCACTACTGTAGAAGAAGCCTTTAATAGCATCGATAAAATGTTAGAACAAATGGAGTAAGATAATGACCATAAAAACTTACACCAGTATTCATACAGAAAAATTCAATAAAGAGTTACATCAGCAGATACTCTATGTGGCTATGCAATTCTCTAAAGAGACGGCACTACAAGTTAAAGAAAATATTCAAACAGCTATTTTAAATCTTCAATTACATCCATATATGGGTACTACCCCTAAAATCAGAAATCTTAAAGACAATGATTTTCGTATGCTAATTTTAAATAAAATCATTATATTCTATACAGTTGTAGAAGAAACTAAAACTATACTTACTCTCTATAGTGGATCAACGACAAGATTACATTAATATCCTTAACGGTTTATAAAACTATAAAATACATTCGGTATACATTTTCATGTCCAGAAAGTGTATACCATTTTTTATTCCCATAATTTATCCTTATTTATGTAGATAAACCGTGTTATTTACGCTATACTAATATAAGATTAAGATACACTAATAGGTATATAAGGAGTTAATATGAATCGCATTGTTGTTATTGGTAGTTGCAACATGGATATTGTAGTCCTCGCCGATAAACGTCCGGCGGCAGGCGAAACAATCATGGGCAACGAGTTGCACATCGCTCACGGCGGTAAAGGTGCCAACCAAGCGGTTGCTGCTGCTCGTCTCGGTGCAGAGGTTACTATGGTAGGTTGTATCGGCAAAGATGCATACGGCCAAATGATTATGGATAACCTAAAAGAAAATCATATCAATACAGACTACATCGTTACGGTTCCAAATACTACAACTGGCACAGCCCACATCACATTGGCTGAAGGTGATAACAGTATTATTGTTATTGCAGGTGCTAATGCTAAGGTGGACCAATCTGTCGTAGATAATGCTTGGTCTGCTATCGAACAAGCAGATCTCGTAATGGTACAAAACGAGATTCCTATTCCAACTATTGAATACATCGTTCGTCGTTGTCACGAGGCTAATGTGAAAGTCCTCTTAAATCCTGCTCCAGCAGCCGACCTCGATTCGGAATGGTTAGAATTAGCAACCTATATTACGCCAAACGAACACGAGTTATCTGCGCTCTACCCTAATCAATCTACAGAGGAGATTTTACTAGCTAACGAAAACAAAATCATCGTTACCCTTGGTAGCAAGGGTGTAGGATATGCCGATAACGGTGAAATTCACATTGTACCTGGCTTCAAGGTTGAGCCCGTAGATACAACAGGTGCTGGCGATACTTTTAACGGCGCCTTTGCAACGGCTATTGTTAATGGTAAAAGCTTAGCCGATGCTCTACACTACGGCAATGCAGCAGCGGCCCTCTCCATCCAACGCTTGGGGGCTCAAGGTGGCATGCCAACAAAAGACGAGGTCGCTGCATTCTTAGCAGAACACGTATAGATTGAACCGGTCTTTCAAAGCTCCACTGACCGGGTCTGCCTTCGCAGGGCCAAAGTCGCTTTGAAAGGCCTATTCAATCCAAACTATACGTTCTTCAAGCAATGAATGCAACTGTCCTCTATATAACAAAGGGAGTTAATGACTAAGGCATTAAAGCCTTAGTCATCGGAATAGATAAGGAGTTATTTATGCAACGACACGGTATTTTAAATAGCCATATTGCTAAGGTTTTGGCAGATCTTGGTCACACAGATACAATTTGTATCTCTGATTGTGGCTTACCGGTACCTGAAGGGGTTCAAAAAATCGACTTAGCCTTGGATTTTGGTGTACCTAGCTTTGAGCAAGTAGTATCCATCATCGCTAAACATATGAAATCCGAAGCGATTCATGTGGCAACAGAAATTAAAGAAAATAATCCTAAGGCTTACGCCTTCTTAGAGTCTACCTTCCCATCTGATCAATACGAATGGATTGAAACGAGCCACGATGCTTTCAAAGAAGCCACGAAACAATGCAAATGCATTATTAGAACTGGTGAAACATCTCCGTATGCGAACATTATCTTACGTGCCGATTGTATTTTCAGCGATCGTCCCTAAAATAATAGATTAACCAACTAAGTTTATACGTTAAGGAACTGAACCTATAAATCAGTTTATGTAAATTAGATAGCTTAGTTTTCAAAGATTATCTAAACATCTAATCTATTACATATATCAAGAGATACTTTCATCAGTCATATAGGAGTAGTTATGGAAATTGTTATGTCAGGCATTGCGAAGGCATTTGGTACAAACCAAGTACTGCGCGATGTAAGTATTACCCTCAAGGAGGGCGAAGTTCACGCCTTGATGGGCGAAAACGGCGCCGGCAAATCTACGCTCATGAATATCCTCACCGGTATTCACAAGGCGGATGCTGGTACGATTACCATCGACGGCGTAGAGCGAACCTTCCCGAACCCGAGAGAGGCCGAGCTAAACGGTGTGGCCTTCATCCACCAAGAGCTTAACATTTGGCCAAATCTAACATTGTTAGAAAATCTATATTTAATGAGACCAAAGCGCAACAAATTTGGTATGCTCGACAAAAAGGCGATGCTCACTGAGGCTGAAAACACATGCCGCGAACTAGGCATCGAATTGCCACTCACAACAGAAGCAGGCCTTTGCTCCGTTGGTCACCAACAAATGACGGAAATTCTTCGTATCTTGATGTTAGATGCAAAGGTTGTCATCATGGACGAACCGACAGCAGCCCTCACAGAGCGTGAAACGGCGACATTGTTCAACATGATGCGCAAAATGAAAGCACGCGGCGTTGCTATCGTATATATTTCTCACCGCATGGAAGAGGTATTTAGCGAATGTGACACAATTACGGTTATGCGTGATGGTCACACAATTATCACTAAACCAACATCTGATATTTCCGTAGACGAAGTGGTACGTCACATGGTAGGCCGTTCCATCGACGAGTTCTACCCTGCTCGTACTACAACACCGGGCGATGTGGTTATGAGCGTGGATAACCTTAAACCAGAAGGTTTTGATAATGACATTTCCTTCTCCTTGCGTAAAGGGGAAATTCTCGGCGTAGCAGGTCTCATGGGCGCTGGCCGTACAGAAATTATGCGCGCCATTTTCGGTGTAGATAAACACAACGGCGGCACCGTAACAGTAAACGGCTCCGTCCTAAACTGTAAAAAACCAGAAGATGCCATCAAGGCTGGGATTGCTTTCATCACAGAAAATAGAAAGAGCGAAGGCTTGATCCTCGATTTCTCCATCGGCTCCAATATTACATTGCCGAACCTTGGCGACATTTGTCCATCTCATGTGCTGGATAAGGGCAAGCTCAATTCCTTTGCTGACGAATTGTCTAAAAAGCTAGGCGTTAAAACACAATCTATTCACGAACCGGCATCGTCCCTATCCGGTGGTAACCAACAAAAGGTGGTTATCGCGAAATGGGTCGGTAAAAAACCATCCATTATCATCATGGATGAACCGACACGGGGTATCGATATCGGCGCGAAACGTGATATTTATGATTTAATGAACGAATTAACGAACGATGGTGTGTCCATTATCATGGTGTCCTCTGAGTTACCTGAAGTGCTCGGCATGAGCGACCGCGTTATGGTCATTCATGAAGGTCGCGTAGCAGGTATCTTGGACCGTAGCGATGCAACACCAGAATCGATTATGACATTAGCCACAGGAGGACAATAATGGACAGCAAAGCGCTACAATATGTAAAAAAATTAGGCCCCCTCATCGGCCTCATCCTATTATTTGTAATTATCTCTGTCATGAACGACAGTTTCCTTGAATTCTCTAACTTGCGTAACTTGTTGCGCCAAGTATCCATCAATGCGATCATCGCCTTCGGTATGACCTTCGTCATCTTAACTGGCGGTATCGACTTATCCGTTGGTTCCATCCTCGCCCTCTCTAGTGCAGTGATGGCCAACCTCATCGTAACTGGTACTGACCCTGTATTGGCTATCGTATTAGCTGCCGGTGCTGGTCTTGTATTGGGCGGTATTAACGGTCTCGTTATTACCTATGGCCGCGTAGCTCCATTTATCGCTACCTTGGCGACCATGACCATCTACCGTGGTGCCACGCTAGTATTCACAGACGGTAACCCAATCTCCGGTCTTACTCAAGATCCTCTATTCCACGGCTTTGGCCAAGGGGATATTGCAGGCCTTCCAGTTCCAGCTATCACAATGTTCCTTGCTTTCATCATCCTCTGGTTCGTATTGAGCCGCACATCCTTAGGCCGTAAAACATACGCCGTAGGTGGTAGTGAAAAGGTAAGTTACATTGCTGGTATCAAGATTGACCGCGTTAAAATCTTTGTGTATGCCTTAACAGGTATGCTCTGTGGTATCGCCGGTGCAATCATCACCTCTCGTCTTAACTCTGCACAACCGACAGCAGGTGCAGGCTATGAACTTGACGCTATCGCAGCGGTGGTTCTTGGCGGCACAAGCCTTGCTGGTGGTCGTGGTCATATTGTTGGCACATTAATTGGTGCCCTCATTATCGGTACCCTCAACAACGGGTTAAATATTCTCGACGTTTCCAGTTTCTATCAACAAGTTGTAAAAGGTATTGTCATTTTATTGGCGGTTCTTGCAGACCGCAAGAAAGCCTAGGAGGTTCCTATGAAAAAACTATTGTTACTGTTGGCGATGGCTATCATGGTTATCGGTCTTGTAGCAGGCTGTGGTAAAAGCGCTGATAACGGCGGCGACAAAAAATCCGGCACAATCGGCTTCTCTGTTTCCACATTGAACAACCCATTCTTCGTAACTATGAAGGAAGGCGTTGAGGCTCAAGCTAAAGCGCTTGGTCTTAAAGTTAAAATCGTTGATGCTCAAAATGACCCTGCAAAACAAGCAAACGATATTTCCGACTTACTTGAAAGCGGTGTTTCTGTATTGATCATCAACCCTGTAGACTCTGCAGCTATCTCTACTTCCGTAGAAGCAGCAAATGCTAAAAACATTCCTGTAATCACTGTTGACCGCTCTGCTGATAAAGGCAAAGTAGTAGCTCACATCGCTTCCGATAACGTAAAAGGCGGCGAAATGGCCGCTCAACTTATCGCTGAAAAAGTAGGCAAAGCTGCAAAAGTTGCAGAAATCGAAGGTATCCCTGGTGCTTCCGCCACACGTGAACGCGGCCAAGGTTTCCACAACGTAGCTGACAAAGACTTAACAGTAGTAGCAAAACAAAGTGCTGACTTCGACCGTACAAAAGGTTTAAACGTAGCAACAAACATTTTGCAAGCTAACCCTGATGTACAAGCTATCTTCGCTCATAACGACGAAATGGCATTAGGCGCTATCCAAGCAGCTAAATCCGCAGGCAAAACAATCTTCATCGTAGGCTTTGACGGTACTGCTGACGCAGACAAAGCTGTTAAAGACGGCACATTGGCTGCAACAATTGCTCAACAACCAGACCAAATGGGTAAAATCGCTATCGATACAGCTCAAAAAGTTATCAAAGGCGAAGCTGTAGAAGCTAAAATCCCTGTAGATCTTAAAGTTGTTACAAAATAATTGTAAATAGAAACTGGGTACAAAAAAGAGTCGCATCCTTTGATGCGACTCTTTTTATTTTGGCTCTCGTTCCAAAAATTCTTTGAAAAACTCAATAAACTTTGGCAAATATGTTTGATCTAAACTTTCAATTGTCATATTACATTTGTAATTATAAGTAGTACAGATAGTAACATCTATCGCCAATGCACCCTTTTGATCTAACGAGAATGTTAAGGTATCCCCTTCTCCAGTTAATACATGGGTAAAGGTTGCTTTGCCTTTACACTTCTCATACAAATCGACTAATTCTTGATAGCCTTTACGAATTCCGGACCAATCGCTAGGATCAATATAGCCAGAACAGATATTATAGCCTCGTTTAATATATACGCCAAACACACCAAATTCAGATAACTCTACATCCATATCAAAAGCTATTGTTAAATTTGGTTCATTTACGATTTCATACATACTATTCACACTCCACAGACAAAAACAATTTCATTTATTATAACGTAACTATATGTAAAAATAAAATAGCGACTAGTTGATTATCTTAACTAGTCGCTATTTGTATGGTAGGACTTTAAAATTAGAGTTCTTATTACAGTGTTTTCTTAAAGAATATGGTCGTATGTACCTTTCCAGGTAGTTGTTTCCGTTTATATTCTTTAAAGCCAAAGCCTTCATACATTTTGGCAAGCCATGGGTGTTCTGCAGCAGTACCTAGTGTTACGGCTGGTGTTTTATATACATTGCGCAGTAGATTTTCTGCTTCAGTTAAAACTTCACGAGCATAGCCCTTTCCCTTATGTTCAGGGGCTGTCACAAAGTGTGCAATGTGCGGATATACGTCTGGCGTAGCTTTGGGAATCCAAGGCATGCGGAATGAAATAGAGCATACTAAGGAACCATCTACGTAGAGACCAAATACAGGATATTTTAAGATCCACACCCGAGATTCTTCTGGGCTAAAGTTAATAGCATCGAAGGATATAGGGTAGTTCTTATTCTCCGCATATCCTGCAATTAACACCTCGTGATATTCAGCCGCATCATCTACGGTTAATTGTCTAAATTCTTTCATATGTACCTCGTTTAAAGCGACCTAATTCTAAAAATATTAGGTCGCCATGAATTTCTATATTACTAGGATAGCACGCATTATTATGCTCTGCATTATTTATAGAGCAGTATTTTTATAGAGCAGTACTATTTATAAAGCTGCGCTATCAAGAGGCAATTCGCTATCTAGTGTAAGGTAACGGCTCAAGAATTTGCGTGTTCGTTCTTCTTTTGGATGTTCAAGGACAACCTTAGGGTCCCCTTGTTCTACAATAACGCCGCCTTCCATGAATACGACTTGGTCGGCCACTTCTTTGGCAAAGCCAATTTCATGAGTTACGATAATCATCGTAACCTTGAGCTCTTTTGCAATCTTGCGAATAACAGCCAATACTTCGCCTACGAGTTCAGGATCAAGAGCAGATGTAGGTTCGTCAAAGAGGATAACCTCTGGGTCCATCGCAAGGGCGCGAGCGATGCCAATACGTTGTTGTTGGCCCCCAGATAATTGTACAGGATAGTAATCATCATACCCTTCCATGCCTACTTCCATGAGGAAGCGTTGCGCAATTTCACGAGCTTGAGATTTTTTCATCTTTTTAACCGTTACAAGGCCTTCCATAATATTTTCAATTACTGTCTTATTAGAGAACAAATTATAGGCCTGGAATACCATGGATGTGTTACGGCGTATGTTTAGAATTTCTTTGTTAGACGCTTTATGTAAGTCTACGGAAATATCATTTAATTGCATTGTCCCTGCATCGGCCTTTTCAAGGAAATTCAATGTTCTAAGGAATGTCGTCTTACCACTACCGGATGGGCCAAGGATAACCGTTACAGACCCCGTTAGTACATGTAGGTCAATGCCCTTTAAAATTTCACGGTTCCCGAAGGATTTGTGAACTTGTTTAATATCTATCATAATGCATTACCTCGTTTATACTTGCTTGCATAGATTTCTAAACGATGGAAGATAAATTCAAAGACAATCCCCATCACCCAGAATAGACCGGCCACCACGATGTAGGCCTCAAAATATTGTGAATTTTCCTCTGTATATAACTTTGCAGCGCCAAATAGTTCAATAACTGTGATGACAAATACGATACTCGTACTCTTCATGGTGTTAAGGAACTGATTTGTAAATAGTGGCAACGCAAAGACTGTAGCCTGTGGCAATACGATACGACAGAACGCTTGGAACCAAGTCATACCGATGGCCTGAGCCGCTTCCATTTGCCCTTTCGGTACCGATTGTAAGGCAGCCCGGAAGATTTCACTCAAATACGCCCCTGTGTGCAAAGTTAAACCTACAACGGCTACGAAGGTAGCTGGCACCTTTTCAAAAGGTACATGCACACCTGTTTGATCCTCTAATGCGAGGAATAAAATTGGCAAGCCATAGTACACGAGGTATAAGAGAACCATGTTCGGAATACTACGGCACAATAATACGTACAAGTAGCTGAGCTGACTGAGCACAGGTACTTTATTTTGTTGTAGCACGCAACTTAATAATCCTAGGATTGTACCCAAACCAACGCTGAGGAAGGTAATCATGAGGGTAACTTTCACATAAGGAATGACAGCAAAGAAGGTGCCATAAATATAGGTTGAATCAATTATATGTCCCATTAGCCCCTACTCCTCACTGATCAAAATGCGTTGCGTTTCCTTGCCCGCAACGGTAAAACGTTTTTCAAGTAATCGACCCAAGAGGGACACGATGATAATTAGAATGCCATAAATGATGGCTGCATCGACGAATAACTCAAGATAGCGCTGGCTGTTGCCGCCCATAAGGTCCGCCTTACGCATCATATCCACAACACCGACGTTAAAGATGAGCGCCGTCCCTTTCAACATGCCGATAACGAGGTTCGTCAACGGTGGAATGCTCATGGTGAAAGCCTGCGGCAAGATGATGCGCACATAGCTTTGGAACTCGGTCATACCAAGACTTTTAGCGGCTTCCTTCTCACCAGGAGCCACCGCATCAATACTGGAGCGCATGATTTCAGCGCTGTAAGCTGCAATGTGCAATGTAAATACGGCGTATACGAATACGAGGCCTGGCACATTTTTCATGTTAAGCCCCATGTGGGACATGATTTCTGGTACCCCAAAGTAAATAAGGAAGAGCTGTACCAAGAACGGAGTGCCCCGCATAAAGGAGATAAATACGATAAATAATTGGTTTAATACTGGTACCTTCTTGAGGCGAATGATGGCTATGATAGAGCCCAAAATAACACCTAAGATGGCAGAAATAACGGTGATAAGCACCGTTACGTGCACATAATTCAAGAGCTGTGGAAACGCTTGGATCATGTAGGACACATCAAAATACTTGCCCACAGTAACACCTCGCTTCTAGACATAATAGAATAAGGCCGCCAAGGCGGCCTATCCGTTATTTTTGTGTTGGATCGAATGTGTAATCCCCACCAAGATATTGTTCAGAAAGTTTTTTCAACGTACCATCTGCACGCATTTCTTTCATAGTTTTATCGATTTTTTCGTTTACTTGTTTCATGTCATCTGTACGTTTAGACAAGAAATAAGTTGGTACTACGGCCAATACATCACCTACGGCTTTAAGTGGCAAGCCACGGTCTTTAATAGCAGAGTTAATTACGTATTCATACTCACCTGCTGCATCAGCACGGCCTGTAGCAACGAGGTTTAATGTTTCTGCACCTGCTTTATCTGTATAGATAACTTCGATTTGAGGATTTGCTGTTTCGTTGAATTGTTTTACTAACTCGTTGAACTCAGAGGATGTAGTAACGGCGATTTTCTTGCCTTTCAAATCATCCAATTTAGAGATGTCGTTGCGATCGTTTTTAACTACTAATTTACGTGTAGAGTAGTTGTTAACCTCATTTGTGTAGTAGTATTTTGCTTCACGTGTCGGGTTGCGACGCATTTGGTTTGCAATCATGTCCACTTGGCCTGCATCCATTGCTACAAAGGCAGCATCAACGGCCATTGGCTTGAAGTTGAAGTGAAGGTCTGGATTACGACGCTCAATTTCTTTCAACAATTCTACGTCAAAACCAGTAAGGTTGCCATTATCATCTGTATAGGAATAGGGGCGAACTGTACCGCGTGTAGCTACGTTAATTACTTTAGCATCAGGATTTACCTTTGCGTCCTTAGATGTATCGTCACCGCAACCAGCTACGACAAGCACGCCAAGTGCCAACGCGCCGATGGCGAATAATTTCGTTAATTTCTTTGTATTAAACATGTAAAACTCCTTCTTTTCGCAATGTTTGCAGGAATGACTCTACCTTATCTGTATGGGTAAAAGCCTCAATAACTCTATCTATTTGGTCAGCCTCCAAGGTGAGACCTAATTTAATGCGTATATCCTCCATAGTAAGAGGATTCTTCGGCGATCCTTTAGGATTATTCACCGTTTCTGTGAAAGTATCTCCATTTTTCAAGGTAACGGTTACTTTCGTAATCCGCTCTGTTTGAGATACCTTCGGCAAGTCATAGACACGCTCTATGCGCGACATACAGTCTCGTACATCTGTGTCTATGGCATCTATCTTGAACAACTCATCCTGTACCGACCAATACGCGAGGACTTGGTACACGATGTACTCTATGGAAAACTGCCCTTCTCGACCTGTTGTTGGCGATGTATAACGCAATGCCGCATCAGCACCAGGTGGGAAGTGAACAGTCACTCGATTTATCTCATCCCAAAGGGAGAAATCGGGGGTGGTACATAATCTACATTGATCTTGTTCCTCTGTATCTGGTGAAAGGTAGTTGTGTTTAGACACATACGAAGAAGATGTATATAGTCTATGTACCACGATTTCTGCTGCTTCAGCGCCACAAATGGCTGCCGAGCAATACGGGTGAACTTTCATCCACAAACCAGGATCAATGAGTTGTCCTGGTGCTAGCCAACGGCTAGCAATGTCATTTGATGTAACGGTAATATTACCGATAGTTTTAAACCAACCCCGTTCAGGGTCAAATGGTTTTGTACTTGTTCGCAGTGATGTATGTTGTAACAGTTCGTAAGCCCATACGCCATTGCGTGCCGCCAGTCCCGCATGGAGCGGCTTACCATCTGTGCCACTTTGAAAGAACATGCCCGCCGATTGAGTAGCAGCCAAAGACAGGAGCTGAGCCAAGCTTTCACCATGAAGGCCTCGCAAAGCGCCTATAGCGGCCGCCGCCCCAATAACACCAACGGTCCCCGTAGAATGCCATCCTTGGGTTCGGTGCGCAGGATTGATGAGGGAACCAATGATTCCCTCCAACTCGGCACCGATGATATAGGCCCGAAAGAATTCGTGCCATGTATCCATCGGCTCTAGCACGGCTAGTAAAGCAGAGTATAAAACAGTACTGAAATGACCTGCTAGATTTGCCTGGGCATCATCAAAATCTAAATAATGGGAGGCAAAGCCATAATACAAAGCCTTATCAACCTTAGATACATTCTCTATTACTAAGCAAGTATTACCCCCTGATATAACATTGCCATTCAAAACAGTGGAGTTCATATGACGGCCAACATCTGAGGCTATAGATGACTTAGCCCCTATGAATCGAGCCAAGTCTTGAACGGCTTGCTCGTTCTCTGCTGGTGCTAATGATGCTAGATAATCTAGAAAGGCGATGCGAGCTACCGCCAGTAGGTCCTCACGGTTCGTCACATCCGTTTGTTCTATGTAGTTCACAATCGTCTGTGTTACGGAATCCATGGAGCCGCCCTTTCAGTTATCTATAATTAAATATATTGATTGGTTCGTCAGTAATATATCAGATTTCATAGTAAAAAATTTACTAAATACAGTTCAGACGATATATGAATTTACTGACTATGTTATTTACCAAATTTTTCAGCCCGGTCATTCGGTTCTAACCAAATGGAATCGTCTGGTCCTTTTGGAACGAGGCGTGGTAGATCCTCAAATGGCGTATGATCTACATAGTAGAAGCGTTTGCGCATGGAGTCGAAGTCCGTTGTGCCACCGAATGCAGGATTGGAGTACAAATCTTTCGCATAGTTCCAAAGATTTGGATAGTCTACGAGGCGTTTTTTATTCACCAAATATTTTTGGTAGAACACGAGATCAAAGCGCGCTAATGTTGGGAAAATACGGATATCAGGGTCTGTAATGGTATCCCCCATCAAGTAACGTTGCTTGCTAAGGCGTTCTTCGAGCCAATCTAAGCGAGCAAAGATACGATCATAGTAATATTCGTAATCTTTTTGGTTTGTTACAAGAGCTGCCAAGTTTACAGCCAAGTTGAAGTCAGCGTAGATGATTACGTTCAACGCATCGATATCAGCACGCAATTCTTCTGGATAAATATCTGGTGCATCAGGGGAGATAAAATCTTTGAAGCCCAATGCCAATTCCGTAGTCAATGCATGGTAGTCGTTGTTGACTACCGCACCAGTCGTAACATCTACGATAGCTGGTACTGTGGAGCGTGCGTCGTAGTTAGGGTCACCTTTGCGATACGCTTCACCTAAAGAGTGAATCCCCAACACTGGATCCTTTTCGTCTTTATCAAGAGTAAAGAACCAGTCTGCAATAACGCCTGCTGGACGCAATGGATCAACCGTGCCTTTAGAGATCACCTTATCTAGACCAAGCAAATCGATGGCGATAGCAATGCGATGGGCCCAAGGGCAATGCTTAGACCATACAAGGCGGTAACGGTCCTTTTCTACAGGTAGAAACCCTGGTTCACTGCCAAAAGGTGTTGTGAATTGAGGCTCTTCACTATCAGAATATTTTTGACGACGGTTAAAATTCGATGCATCTTTACCTTCATACTCCTTCTGCTCCCCTTGAGAACGAGGGTTACTAGATTGAAACTCAGAAAAATCGATAGGACAAGGATTCATAGCACGTTGGAACTCAACTTCTTTACGAGCCGCCGCAATGGTAGGATCCTTGATTTTACTTACATCTACGTGTTCACTCATTCTATACTCCTTATAAAGGTCATCCCCATTAGCTTTATTCCACTTTTCATGGTGAAAGCTTCTGTGATATTCCTCAATTATTCCTACTAACTTAATATGAATATAAGCCTATATTATATTATTTAAAAACCTATGTCAATAGTGGGTATTTAAAATTTATAATATCTATTACAAACAAAAATCTCGAGTTATATCGTTTCTAGATATAACTCGAGCTTTATTTAAATTATGTGTATTAAACAAACACTAGTATTGGTAATATTTTTATTCGTGAGGTGTTGTATAGTTAATATCTTGTGCCTTGTAACTTTCACCATGAGCTAATACATGAACGATGGTTTCCAATGTGGCACGTACAGTTTCAACAGCCATGCTTGGTTGATTTGGTTTATCCACCACTTGGGATGGCAAGTATGGGATGTGCATAAAGCCCGCCTTAATATTGCCCTTTTGCGCGGCATAGTGACATACACCATACATCAAGTGGTTGCATACGAAGGTTCCCGCTGTATTGGAGACCTTAGCAGGAATACCGTTTTGATGTAACGCATTGACGATATTTTTTATGGGCAATGTCGCAAAATAGGCACTAGGGCCATCGGCTACAACAGGCTCATCTTCCGGTTGGTTGCCCCCATTATCTGGGATGCGAAAATCGTCGCAGTTAATAGCAACGCGTTCCACTGTAATATCAGGACGACCACCTGCTTGACCTACACACAGGATAAAATCTGGTTGGCACTGTTCAGCTGCTGCTTTTACAGTATCAACAGATTTATAACGAATGGTAGGAACCATTTGTGTCACTACCTTGTAATCACCATCGGTATAACCATCCATTGTTTTGACCGCTTCCCAAGCCGGATTAATAGGTTCACCGCCAAATGGATCAAAGCCGGTAATTAAAATTGTTTTCATCACACTACCTCATAACGATATCTTATGGTTCATTAGAATAATCAAGCATGATACATAACCTTACAAGATATATCATATAGTTTCATAAGCATATCGTACTTTCACAAAAGGGTTAAATAAAGTAATACATTAATAGAATATTCAATACGAGCATAATCAATGCAATTGGAAGTTGTGCTTTAATAACGCCGTATTGGTCGCGCATTTCAAGGAGCGCTACCGGTACGATGTTAAAGTTGGCAGCCATAGGTGTCATCAAAGTACCGCAATAGCCTGCAAGCATTGCTATAGCACCGACAGCTGCTGGGTTCGCACCATGAGCTACAACGAGCATTGGGATACCGATGGCACTTGTAATCATCGCAAATGCGGCAAATGCGTTACCCATGATCATTGTGAAGATAACCATACCGATGCAGTAAGCCACAACAACGAGGAATACATTATCTGCTGGTACTACACTTGCGACTGCACTGGAGATAAGTTTACCAACGCCAGCCAAATTAAATAGATACCCAAGAGCCGCTAATAACTGGGACAAAATAGCAGTCCAACTGATAGCATCGATAAGTCGACGGCCTTCATGGAAACCTTGGTTAAGTTCGCCCTTTGTAATAAAAAGAGCAGCACACATAGCTATGATTGCGGCAATACCTAGACCAACAAGAGCGCCTAACTTAGTAAAGAAACCAATGAAGAATGTAATAATACCAACAAGTAACGCTGGTACGAAGATAACATTACCAATGCGAACCGCTTCGCCTTTTTTAAATTCAATAGGAGATTCAAAGTAATGGCCTTTGCCGAGTTGTTTTACTAATACAATAGCCGCCATAGCAATGACAAGCCAACCATTAATTTCCTTGGAGAGATAAGAACCAAAGATAAAGGATACGCTATATAAGAGCCAAAATAAGCCTGTACCAATGCGATATTTATGTTCTTTATCTAGAAATGATTGAATAGCAAAGATAAATAGAATAATCCCTACGAGAAGATATACATAATCTAAGGGCTGCATTTTATAGAATATTTCTAACATATTATTCAGCCTCCTTCTTCAATTCTTCTGGTGTAACAAGAATATTTAACTCATTAGGTACTAATTTACCAGCTTTCATATCCGCTTCGTCACGAGCGACAGAGGCTTGAATTGTTTTATCAAAGATAATAAAGCGAATAAAGTTAACGATATAGGCACAAACAGCAGTTGGCAATCCGTATAATACCATATCTGTTAACTCTACAGAATAACCTAATTGTTCCATAACGCCTTTGATGAGTAATAACCCACCAGCAGCAAGGAATAGGTTTTGACCAAAGAAGTTACCTATATTATCTGCAGAAGCAGCTACACCACGCACCTTATCAAGTGTACGTTGAGATACTGGACGACCTTGAGCTACCGCAGCTTCACTCATGGGAGCGATTAATGGACGAACCATGGCAACCATACCAGACATGTTAATACCAAAAGCTACTGTTACTTGGCGCACAAATAAATAAATCATAAAGATACGCCCTGCAGTAGCAGCGTTGATCTTACTGATCAAAATTTCTGCCCGTTCACGCAAGCCGTGACGTTCCATAAGACCAATAACAGGTAATATCAAAATAAATAATGACATATAACGATTTTTAACGAAAGCCTCCCCAATGGCACCAACGATATCGTTGATACTGAGACCACCTGCAAGGCCCGTTACAAAACCTGCGGCTACGACAACTAACAAGGCATTAAAGCGCAGCATCAGACCGATGACCATCACTAAAATACCTGACAAAATCAACATATGGACACATCCTTTCTACAAATCATCCATAACACATATAACCATAAAGATACGTTATATGTATATATTATATACTGAATAGTCATAATCTTACAAAAAAAATACCTTGTATCTAAATTTAGTGAATGTCCCTGATCTGCGATCAGAGCATAAAACACTCAAATAGAGTACAAGGTAATTTACGTAATTAATATAACGCTTTCTTAATTAATTTAATTCTTTCTTAAATAATATAGTTGTATGCTGTTTTCCTCTAAAATGAACCTTATCATACGCCGTAAACCCAAAGGATTCATACATTTTAGGCAACCACGGATGCTCCTTAGCCGTTCCTAATGTAACAATATGTGTTTTAAACTGTTCTTTTAAAAGCTCCTCTGCATAGCCCAAGACTTCTCGTGCATATCCTTTGCCTTTGAAAGCTGGTGCCGTTACAAAATGAGCAATATGCGGATATTTATCCGGCGTTGAGTATTTCACCCAAGGCATACAAAACGTAATAGAACTAACTAATTGCCCATCAATATACAAGCCGTATACAGGATAATTTTCAATCCATTCCTTAGATTCCTCTTCCGTAAAATCAATAGCGTCGAAGCTTATGGGATAGTCTTTTATAGCTGCGTAACCGTCGATTAGTACCTTATGATATTCTGCTGTATCTGCAACTGTTAATTGTCTAAATTCTTTCATGGTCTTTCCCTCATATCTATATTTTTATTCACAAACTACGAATATTAATTCACTTTGTGAAAGTAATTATACACCTATATGTATTTATTTGCAATATAATTACATAAATATTATATGAAATTATAATATCTATAAAGAAAATCGCATATGCAATAATGTAATACGTGCACCAGGCCTTGGCTATACTAAGCATCAGATAAATTAAAGGCCCAAATTTCAACAAAAAGAGGGTTCGTATAAAAATAAACACAATACAATTAGAATCTCAATCAAAAACTCTATTTTCTCTAACCGTGATTGACGTATTTTTATAAAATAAGCACAATATCACAAACAAAAAGATTTAGACAAAAAAACAGGATGTATCAAAAGATACATCCTGTTTTGAGCTTTTACAAACTCTAGAAAATTTAATCCTATTGATTATTGTATATACGGGAACCGTATACATCACGTTCGTTTTTAGGTTCGTTGTTAACGCGAACACGTTCAGTTTTATGACGATCGTTATCATCACCAGAAATACGATCAACACGGAAGTGGTTAAGACGAATATTTTGTAATTCAGGACCGAATTCATTCAATGCACGTTTCATGTTGTCGTCAATAGGAGCACCATTTTGAAGTGCACGGTACAACATGGTAGCGAATTCGTAACGAGTCATCTTAACATCGCCTTTGAATGTGCCATCAGGGTAACCAACAAGGATACCATTACCAGCCAATTGGCTAATATATTGGTAAGCCCAATGGTTGCGTGGAACGTCTGGGAATTCAGCAGTTTTGCTAGGATCAATTGCATGTGGAGTCAAGATTTGTAACAAGTTGTTATATTTGTTTTCCATATCTTGAAGACGTGCATTCAATTCAGCAATTTCACGACCCATAGCTACGCGAGAACGGGATTCAGGGGAACGTTTACCAAGGCGAATAGATACACCTGCGTTCAATTGAGTTTCGCCAGTACCTACAGTGCCACCAACGGAGAACATTGTATCTTCGTTAGGGCGGTAGAATGCGCCCAACGCAGCGGAGTTAGCATTATGGTAGTGACCATAACCAGCAGCAATTGTCCATTTGTCATCAGGGTTGAAGTCCAATGGATGCAATGCAGCCAATGCAGCGGAACCTGCGCCTACTTTGTTAACACGTCTTTCAACAGTACCAACACGATTAGTCAAGTTTTTGATATTGTTATTAATTTGACCAGGTGTGGAATTGTTGATTTGTGTTTGTAAATCATTAGCTACGGAATATAATTGGCTACCGTTTACAGCATCTGTAGAAGTAGCGGAAAGCTCACCAGGAGCGACATTTTTAAGTTGACGTTCAGCACCAGCTTTACCTACTGATACGGAGCCTTTAGCTGCGGAACCTACGCCAGCAAAGCCACCAAAGGTATGACCAGCGATGGTTGCACTACTTTGAGCTGTAGCTTCACTTGTAGTGGAACCTGTACCTAAAGCGATAGAGTTTAAATGTGTTGCATTTGCATGATCACCAATCGCCATAGCATAGTCAGCTTTAGCACTTGCATCAGAACCAAACGCATTAGAACGCACGTTAGTTGCCTGTGCACCAGCGCCAAATGCTTGAGCATGATCACCAGATGCAAGAGCAGAGGAACCCATAGCAACAGAATGATTATTGGTTGCTTGTGCGCTAGAACCAATCGCATTAGATTTATAGCCAGATGCTAACGCTTCATAGCCAATAGCTTGTGAGCGAACTTCGGAAGCCTTTGCACGAGTACCAATAGCGGTAGACCATGTACGTTGTGCTTCAGCAGAATGACCAATAGCAATAGATTCATTCATCAACGCTTTGGAAGAATTCCCCATTGCTAATGCAGAGGTACCTGCTGCAGTATTGTTAACACCTATAGCGACAGAATTACTTTTCCAGTCACCAGTTCTCTTTGTAGCATCATCTGGCTGATTTTCAT
>ERZ836829.1137-NODE-1137-length-18713-cov-8.543413_pt1 | contig 18713 bp, 9 predicted proteins | sample MGYA00519574_ERZ836829 | MGnify/ENA primary metagenome ERZ836829 (study PRJEB31850, sample SAMEA3708808) | human gut metagenome | biome: human gut; feature: human-associated habitat; material: faeces | place: China | collected 2014 ... | reverse complement strand
GCCATGACCCGTGAGCAGGCCGCCCAGATGGCGTTCCAGACCCTGACCGCCGACACTGTGTACTACACCAACAAGGGCACCACTGTCATCGGCTCCGACGGCATGCAGGTTATCGTGGGTGCTTCCGCCCCCGTGAAGGTCGCCAACAGCACGACCGATGATTACCGCACCGTGAAGGGCGACAAGGACGAGGTGCAGCAGTTCTGCGAGAAGTACTTCTCTGACCTGACCCTGAACAGCAATAACCACGACGATTTCGGCCGTCCCTCCGACCAGTGGAAGAACGGCACCAAGGAGATCGGCACCTATGCTTCCACCGCCGACGCCTCTTACTCCGAGAAGGTCAGCTCCAAGACCCTGTACTCCGACCTGGGCCTGGATAAGACCACTACTGTGGATGTGACCGAGGACGGCAAGGCCAATGGCACCTTCACCATCGAGAAGGGCAACAGCGACGACGAGCTCGGCGGCAACGGCGTTCTGGTCGAGGCTTTTGTGGACAACGACGACAACGTGACCCTGGTGGTCATCAACACCTACGTGGGCGAGATCTCCAAGGTTACCGCCGCGAAGGACGGCGATGACCGCTATGTCACCGTGGACGGCAAGAAGTTTGAGACTGAGTCCTTCGAGAAGGACGACGTGGTTCTCTACACCATGGCTGATGGTGAGATCCAGACCATGACCCTGGCCGAGGTGGTTGAGGGCGTCGAGGTCACCAAGACCACCGGCGATTCCAGCTTCGTGGCTGACGGCGAGACCTACAAGTACAGCGCGAAGATGTCCAATAAGGGTGATGTCAAGGTCGACAGCGTGCTGGACCTGTACCTGGATTCCTATGGCTATGTCATTAAGGTCAACGTATCCAAGGCCTCCAGCGACTACGCCTACGTCGTGAACACCGGTGCCGATGAGGGCCGCTATGACGACGAGAGCTCCTACTATGCCAAGCTTCTGCTGGCCGACGGCACCGTGGTCGAGGCCGAGGTCGATGAGGACTGTCTGAGCGGCAGTAACTTTAGTGCAAAGGAAACCGCTCTGAAAAACATGCGGGGCTACATCGTAGAGTACAGCAAGAACTCCAAGGACATCTACACCATCAAGGGCGTCAGCACTTCTGGTCTGGCCGAGAACAAGAAGGTCGAGATCAACAAGGGCGAGTCCGCCATGACTCTGGACACTAAGACTGTCTACGCCAACAGCAAGACCGTCTTCCTGGTGCAGACCGGCACCGGCAGCAAGGCCACCTATAAGTCCTACACCGGCTATGCCAATGTTCCCGACCTGAAGGACAACAGCGGCAACTTTGTTTACTACTGCAAGAGCGGTAGCACTGTGGCTACCATGGTCTTCATCTCCGATGTGTCCGCGAGCTCTGACGACATCGTGTATGTCCTCAGCTCCAAGGCCGGCACCAAGGTGAAGGACAGCGACAACACCTACTACGAGTACAAGGCTGTTGTCAACGGCGAGATCACCACTGTCAAGATGGATGAGGAGCTGAAGGACAGCTATCCCAGCGGCAATGTCCTGAAGACCGATATTCTGCTGAACGTTATCGCCTATGCGGATGCTGAGAACGAGATTCTGGATGCCTCTGCCTGCGAGGAGTACAGCAAGAAGGATACTGACGACACCTATCAGCTTCCCGGCGTGGAGGTCAAGGCTGAGGCCGAGGATGGTATCATCGACCTGGGCGGCAAGAGCTACGCTGTTTCCGACGATGTAGAGGTCTATGCCGTCACCAAGGGCAAGAAGATTGAGACTGGCTCTCTGAGTGATGTGGAGAAGGGCATGACGGTTACCGCCATCGTGAAGAACGGCGAGATCGTCACCATCTTCTACGGCTCCACCACCTCCTCCGGCAGCGACAAGGCTGAGATTTCCGGCAGCGGTGTAAATACTGCTACCGTTGTTAACGCCTCTGATCTGAGCAGCGAAGCCAATGGTGCCTATGTTCTGACCAAGATGCCTGAGGATAAGAAGGATGACATCGGCGGTGAAATCACCGACAACATGTTCTTCACCTTCCGCATTACTGACAAGGATGCTCAGGATGTTGCTCTGTCCATCAAGAACAGCAAGGGTAATCTGATGTACAAGGAAGATGCCAAAGGTGTGACCACTGGTTTCCATTACTTCTATGTGCAGGTCATTGGTGAAGGCATCAATAATTCCTCCAAGGGCTATGAGATGAGCGATAAGGCGCTTGTCGATGGCACTTATACTTGGACGATTGTCAATACGACCACCGGCGATGAGCTGATTGGCGGTACCTTCACTATCCGCTGAGTTCTGATCACCAAATCCCAAGAAGCAAGGAGGCCCCGGGTATTTCCCGGGGCCTCCTTGCTTTCTTGGTATAGCGCCGCGTAATAATAGGTGGTTCCCTTTTCATTGAGCTGCTGGTAGTCGTGATTGTAAAGTCCTCCCCCCAGCTTCCAGCTCAGGCCGTCTTGCGTCCACTCCACCTCAAGCAGCTCTCCATCGCTGGTGCTGAAATTAACCGCCTGCGTGTTCCCCCTCAGAAAGACAGCGTGGCGTGAACCGCAGCTTACCCAAAGCGCCTTGGCTGGAATCCCCAGTGTAAGTACGGTAGGCTCGGACGGGCCGCAAGTTCCCGTACCCACATAAGAGCCGAACAGAAGGCTGCAATCTCCCCGTCCGGCGAGGCCCGCGTCAATTTTCTGAAAATCCTCGTTGAAGTCTCTCCGTAAAAAGCTGTCCTCCGGTTCCCACTGGTGCAGGTGATAGTGCGCTGTATAGTTTGCCATCTATATTACCCCCTCCGCAGGCAAGGCCACCCCCGCGTCCGGTAGACAGCCGGACGCGGGGTTCCTTTCCCGCAGGGGCCGCGTTTTCCAGTACAGCAAAGGCACTGCCCGCCCCCCCCTGCGGGAGGAATGAAAATGGCAGCTTATACGGAACACTATCACCTGCACCAGTGGGAGCCGGAGGACAATTTCCTGCGCACGGATTTCAACGAGGATTTCCGTGTGCTGGATAAAGCACTGGCCTTAAAGCCTGAGATTCTAAGTGGAAGCTATACAGGGGATGACGCCCGAAGCCGGGATATTTCGCTGGGGGTATCGCCCCGGGCAGTCTTTGTGGTAAGGCAGGACGGCGCAATGCAGTCCGATCGGTATACCTATGGCGGACTGGCGCTGCAAGGAGCACCGGTCACCATGCGGGACGGAAACCTGGTGGAGATCACCAGCAGCGGAATACGGGTGGCCCGCGGCGACCTGATAGAGGGCAGATTCTACGCGGACGCAAACCAATCCGGAATGAGCTACCACTATATAGCTTTCCACTAACAAAAAGAGCCGCCCCCAATCGGGGGCGGCTCTCTTCGTAATAAGCCGATTGCAGTTAGATTACCACTTCACGGTGAGGGTATACACATCGTTAGTAGTAGAGCTCCAATCGCCGTCCTTGTCAATGGTGATAACCTTCTGGCCAGACTGGCTCATATCGATAGCCAGATAAATGTCGCTACGATTGGTCAGCGTGGGGGTAGAGGGCTCGGAACCGTCAAACTTAATCTTAGAGGTGCTGTCAGTCACCGCATCCACAGGAACGGTAATCTGAACGATAACCTTGCCCTTAACCTGATCGCCGGAGTACAGAGCGCTACCGGAGCCGACATTGCCGGTCACGTCGCCGAGAACCACACCGCCGGACACGGAAACAGTTTCGCCGGTCTTGGTGGACTCAAGCTGAGTGCTGACCTTGCTGGTGTCGCTGATATTGCCAGCCACATTCAGGGTGCCGTTGCCAACGATAGCAGCATTTGCGGTCAGATCACCCTTGACGTTCAGGGTGGCACCAGCGGGGATCTCCAGCTTGCTGGAAATAGTAGCATCACCCTCAAAGGTCACATCCGTGTACTGCTTCAGAGCAGTACCGAGATTGCTCTCGTCGGTAACAGTAGTTACGCTGTCAACCGCGGGGATGTTGCCGTAGGTGTCAACCACCAGCAGCTTCACCTCGTCGCCGGCGCCCATCACATAGTAGGCGTTGGCCTGGTAGACACCGGAGGTAGCGGTCTCGATGGCGATGGTGGGCACCACGCCCTCAACGCCGGCCTTGTCGTCGCTGTTGATGCCGATGATAACGGTATCGTCGGTGATCTCAGCGTTAACATTGCTGCCCTTGTCGCTCAGAGAAGCGTCGGTGAAGCGGATATCGCCGTTCTTCTCGTTGTAGGCAATGATGGCAGTGCGCAGCAGGTTGTCGACCTCGGTGACAGTGTAGCTGCCGTCGCTGTTCTCCTCGTAGGTGAAGATGTCGCCCTTGGACAGGGAAACCTTCTCGTCGGTCATGATGTCCTTGTGCTCGGTGGCGCCATCCCAGAAGGTGAAGACGGACACGGTCTCGCCGTCGTCGTTCTTGGTGGTGGACACGGCGCTGGTCACATAACCGTAGTTGCTGGTGATGGAGTTGACCTTCGCGTTCAGAGTCGCATAGGCCAGAACCACGCTGTTGTAGCCGGTGGAGTTGTCCTTGTTGGCATAGGCGTTGGAAATGCTGGCCACGGAAGCGGAGCTGTACTTGGCAAAGTCAGAGCCAGTCATGGTGGAGAACTTGCCGGCGTTGTCTTTCACGAAGATCACGGCGTCGTCCGCGATGCTCTCGCCGCCAATCTTGCCCTTGCCGGAAGTATTGGCATAGGTGTTAGCAACAATCTTGTCAAAGCCGGCCTTGTCGGCATCGACAGTTTCAGCAGCGGTCAGGACATACTCGCCCTTCTTGACCTCATAGGTCACCAGCTTGCCTACGTCAGAGGTGTAGCTCTTGTCGGTGGTAACCACCTTGGTGGTGCCGTCGGCGAAGAGCAGCTTGGCCTGCTCGCCGTTGATATCCTTGTCGGTGTTCACGATCACAGCGTAATCCTGCAGCTCGTGGCTGGAGGTGATAACCTCGGACTTCACGATGTAGCCGTTGAGCACAGCGGCCTTCACGGTGCTGTCCAGAGCCAGATCGGTGTCGGGATCGCTGGTAACATAGTTGTACCAGGTGCCGTCAATGCGGACGGAGTCGCTCTTGGTGGCCTCGATCTTGCCCTCGACCGTCTCAGCCAGGACATAAGTATCGGTGTCATCCACGGTGTTGGCGGCGTCGCTCTTGATGACATAGTCGTTCTTGGCCATGTCGTCGTAAGCGTTCACGTCCTCAAACTTAACATTGGTGTTAACATCGGTGTTAAAGGACTTCTCGCCCACGTAGGTCACCTTGGCGGCGGTGAAGGGGACGTAAACAACGGTGTCGATCTTGCCGTTGTCGTCATTGTCGTAAGCCTTCACAGCGGCGGCCTTGTTGCCGCCCACATTCAGGCCGTCAATCAGCTTACCGGTGTAGAGAGCGGTGGTGGTCACATTGCTGTCCACCTTGTAGGTGGTGCCGTCAATCTTGACCTCGCCGTTCTTGACAGCCTCAACCTTACCGGCAGTGCTCTCCACGATCAGGGAGCTGTCGGTGGAGGCATAGACGCCGTACACATTCTCGCTGTCCTTATACAGAACCTCGACCTTCTGGCCGATCAGGTTGCTGTAGTCACCTTCGACCTTGGTGTACTGGCCCTTGGTGGTGATGCCATTCATGTACAGGGTGTAAGTGCCCTTGCTGTCCTTCTCCACGTCGGTCAGCACAGCGTCGCCGTCGGTGATCAGGGACAGGTACTTGTGGCCCATGGTCTCGTCGGCGTACTTGGTCACGGTGTTCTCGCCGTAAACATTCTGGGTCTTCTGCTCCAGAGTGTACTTGCCAGTATCAAGAGTGGTGCCACCGTTCGCGTCCTTCAGAGTGTCGATAGCATCCTGACGGCTGTTGTAGACGGAGCCGTCCAGAGCCTTGACGGCATCGTTAACAGAGCTGTCCTTGATCTTGACAACCCACACGCGCTCGGTGCCGGTCACGACGGACTCGGTGCCGGTGTAGCTGTACTGGCTGGTGGTGTAGTTGCCAGCGGCGTTCAGCTCAACCATGTTGGCGTCCAGAGCATTGTAGATCATCTGGGCGGCATTGTCACGGGTCAGCAGGGTGTTGGCGTTCAGATTGGCCAGGTTCTTGTAAAGACCGTTCTGGTTGGCCAGCACGTTGGTGTTGATGGCCCAGTCGTTGCCCACCAGGCCGGACTTCTCGGCGTTGTAGCCCAGCACGCCCAGCAGCATCTTGGCGGCCTCGGTGGCGCTCACGGTGCCGGTAGGATCAAACTTGTTGTTGCCGCGGCCAGCGATGATGCCGTTGGCGGCGCAGTACTCAATGTAGGACTCTGCCCAGGTACCCTTGATGTCGGTAAAGGTGGGGGTGTCCTTGACGCCCAGCACGGGATCCACACCGCCGTTGATGGCGACGCAGAGCATCTTGGCCATCTCGGCACGGGTCACGTTGCCGGTGGGGTCAAAGTAGCTGCCGTCTTCCTTACCATTGATGATGCCCAGGGCAGTCATGGTAGAAACGGCGTCCTTGTTTACGATCTCATCCGCATCGGTGAAATCGCTCGCGTTCACCGCGCTGGCGCCGACACTCATCATGCCCACGAGCATGACGGAGGCCAGAGCCAGGCTGAGAGTCCGCTTGAGGTTTCTCATGTTTGGAATTCCTCCTTCTAAATTTTGAGCTTTCGGGGCATCCTACTCACGACTGCGCGTTTCAGTCAAGTATAACTCCCCTTGCCTCTGTACGCATGATAAAGCATCTTTCGCAAAAGGTCAACACCTCCGGCGCATTTGTAACAAAGCTGTAAAACAACGCCCGTTCCCTGCCAAACCGACCAGAACCGGCCGTTTCCCTCTTTATATTAAAGGTATCGCAGCCCCCGGGAGGACATCCGCGTCCCCCCGGGGGCTGTTTTTGCCCCGGCTCGCCCGCCCACAACACCCGGCATCCGTAGGGGCGGCCTTTATGGCCGCCCGCGGGCGGGGACAAGCCCCGCCCCTACGTAATGCGCCTTTCTTTGCAGGGGCCGCCGGGCAGATCGCGGGCGGGTGTGGGCACCCGCCCCTACAGGCCGGGGCCGTTCGCTGTGTGCCGGTGTCCCGCACCTTGTTTTCCCGTAGGGGCCGATGCCCACATCGGCCCGCCGCTCCGGCCGGGTGCAGAGAGCGGGCGGGGACAAGCCCCGCCCCTACGTCCAAGCGACGCAAGACAGCCCGCCGGAAACGAAATCCCGGATGTAGGGGCGGCAAAAACAGTTTTGGAAACTGCGGAAACTTTTGGGCGTTTTTTTCGTCTAATAGATAGCCGCGGCAAATTTAAGGTTTCCTTAAGAACTTGTCACTGCTTTGTAATGCCAAGCCCCGCGGCTTGTGGTACAATGGTAAATGCAATCCAATCGCCAATCTTTAGGGAGGAACAGACATGACCGAACAGCAGACCCCAGTGATGACCCCGCCGGCCGCGCCCCCGGCCGCCCCCACTGGGCCGAAGAAGAAACGCAAGGGCCGGGGCAAGACGATCGCGGGAATTCTCATTGTCGCCGCCATCGCCATCGCGCTCGTCGTGCTGGTGTGGTACTTTGTATTCCGGGAGGACGGCTCCAAGGGCGAGGTCATGACCGACTTCGTCACCCGGGGCTCCATCCAGTCCATGGTGGAGGGCAGCGGCACCACCAAAGCCAAGGACTCCGCCACCGTCACGCCCGGCTCGGGCACCATTCTGGAGCTCTTCGTCCAGGAGGGCGACCAGGTGACCGCGGGCCAGCAGCTCTACCGTATGGACGACACCACCGCACGCGACGCGGTGACCGAGGCCCAGAAGTCGGTGGACAACTGCAACAAGGAGCTCCAGGCCGTCTATGACAAGATCGCGGAGCTGAGCATTACCGCCCCCCACGCGGGCAACCTGCGGGAGGTGGCCGACCTCAAGGTGGGCGACACCGTCAACGAGGGCGACACCATCGCCACCCTGGTCAACGACACCAAGCTGCGCCTCTCCCTGTACTACAGCTACGCCTATGAGGGCGACATCAAGGTGGGTCAGACCGCGCAGATCTCCATCCCCGCCATCATGGCGCCCGTCACCGGCAAGGTGGAGCAGATCAACAAGGTGCGCTTTGTCTCCCCCGAGGGCGCCACCCACTTCGAGGTGGTGCTGGTGCTGGACAACCCCGGCACCCTCGCCGAGGGGATGGACGCCTCCGCCGGCCTCACCGCCGCCGACGGCACCCCCATCTACCCCTACCAGAACGGAAAGCTGGAGTATTACGAGTCCACCAAGATCATCGCCAAGGCCACCGGCCCGGTGGAGCGCGTCAGCCTGCTCGACTACGGCGACGTGAAGGCCGGGCAGCTCCTGGTGCAGTTGGGCGCCAAGGACACCGACGAGGAGATCGCCTCCAAGGAGAACGCCCTCAAGGCCGCCCAGGAGAAGCTGGAGGAGGCCACCAAGGAGCTGGAGAAGTACAACGCCGTCGCCCCCATTGACGGCACGGTTCTCCAGTGCAGCCTGACCGAGGGCCAGGAGGTATCCAGCGGCCAGGGCATCACCATCGCCGACACCTCCCAGATGATCATCGAAATTCAGGTGGACGAGCGCAACGCCCGCTACATCAAGGCCGGTATGATGGTGGACATCAACCAGTACGGCACGCCCTACGTGGGCATCGTGGAGAGCGTATCCATGACCGCCTCCGGCGAGAACGGCGTGGCCTCCATTCCCGCCGTTGTCACCGTGGACAACTACGACGGCAGCATGATCCCCGGTACTTACGCCGAATACTCCTTCGTGGCCAGTGAGTCGGAGGACTGCCTCACCGTCCCCGTCCAGGCCGTCAAGTATGTCAGCTTCGCCAACGTCCAGCTCCCAGAAACCCTGGATGCCGATCCCTCCGCCGGAATGGATGACGGTATGATGGACGACGGCATGATGGACGACGGCATGATGGACGGCGGCATGATGGACGACGGCATGGTGGACGGCGGCGTGGAAGCTCTGCCCCAGTCCTACTCCGGCGGCGCTTTTGCTGATCCCTTGGGTATGGTCGCGGTGCCGATGCCCGGCGGCGGCGTCATCGTGGACGGCGGCTCCATGGGCGGCTCCTCCGGCGGCGCCAGCGACGACAGCACCGGCGTCATCGTGTGGGTCAAGTCCAAGGAGGCCCCCGCCAACGCCATTCTGGAGCCCGACCCCACCTGGGACTGCCCCGAGGGCTTCTGGGCCGTGCCCGTCGAGGTCGGCCTGTCCGATAATTCCAAGGTGGAAATCACCCGCGGCCTGGCGGAAGGCCAGGAGGTCTTTATCGGCTACCAGAACCCCGACGAAATGTACTATTAAAGAGGGCCCCGGTATGCTCATTGATGTAAAAAACCTCTTTAAAATCTACCACGAGGGGGAGGAGAGCGAGGTTCGCGCACTGGACGGCGTCTCCCTCTCCGTGGACCGGGGAGAATTCCTGGCCATCATCGGCCAGTCCGGCTCCGGCAAGTCCACCCTCATGAATATCCTGGGCTGCCTGGACATCCCCACCTATGGGGACTACCACCTGGACGGCGTGGATGTCACCGAGCTGTCCGACCGGCAGCTCGCCCACATCCGCAACAAGCAGATCGGCTTCATCTTCCAAGGCTTCAACCTCATCCCCGCCCTCAACGCCTGGGAGAATGTGGAGCTGCCCCTCATCTACCAGGGCGTGCCCGCCTCCAAGCGGGCCGACCGGGTGGAGGCCGCCCTGGAGCGGGTGGGTCTGGCCGAGCGCGCCGGGCACAAGCCCACCGAGATGTCCGGCGGCCAGCAGCAGCGCGTGGCCATCGCCCGCGCCATCGCCACCCAGCCCCCCATCATCATGGCCGACGAGCCCACCGGTGCCCTGGACTCCCGCACCGGCAAGCACGTGCTGGAGATCCTCCACGGCCTGCATGACGACGGCTCCACCATCATCCTCATCACCCACGACAACGGCATCGCCGCCACCGCCGAGCGCGTCGTGCGCATCTCCGACGGGCATATCATCTACGACGGCGACAGAGAGGGGGCCTTTCTGTGAACCTGACCCAAGCCTTCAAGATCGCGGTCAAATCCATCGCCGCGAAAAAGGCCCGCTCCGCCCTCACCATGCTGGGCGTCATCATCGGCCTGGCCGCCGTCATCATCCTGGTCTCCTACGCCGAGGGCCAGAACCGCCAGATGCGGGAGTACTACGAGAGCCTGGGCAACAACGTGGTCAACATCAATGCCTACAGCCCCTCCGGGCGGGATCTGACCAAGACCATCCGGGACTACTGCATGGAGGATCTCGACGACTACATCCTGGGCCTCACTCCCACCGTGGACTACTACGACCAGACTATCCTGAAGTACGGCGCCAAGTCCATGGACAGCAATAACAGCAACTGGGACGAATCCCCCCAGCTCGTCATGGGCAACCAGGACTACTCCCTGTGCAACAACTTCACCATCGCCCGGGGCCGGGACATCTCCTTCCTGGACGTGGAAAACTACAGCCAGGTCTGTGTCCTCGGCTCCAAAATCGCCGACACCCTCTTCAACTACATTGACCCCGTGGGTAAGGAGATCACCATCAACGGCATCCCCTTCACCGTTGTCGGCGTCTTTGAGGAGAAGGACCCCAACAACATGTCCGGTATGGACCGCTATGTGCTCATTCCCTATACCGTGAACCGCATCATCAGCGGCAAAACCGAAATTGGAAGTTTTGTGGCAAAGGCCAAGGACTCCGCCACGACCACCAAGGCCGTCTCCCTGCTCCAGGGCTACCTGGACAGCCTGCTGGGCCCGAATGAGGGCAATGTCTCCACCCCCAATACCTGGCAGGAGCAGAGCGAGGAGCAGGACAAGATGCAGCAGCGCTTCCTGGGCGGCATTGCCGCCATCTCCCTGGCCGTCGGCGGCATCGGCATTATGAACATCATGCTGGTCACCGTCACCGAGCGCACCCGGGAGATCGGTATCCGCAAGGCCATCGGTGCCGAGCGCAAGAGCATCATCGCCCAGTTCCTGATCGAAGCCTGCATGATCTGCGGCATCGGCGGCCTGTTCGGTATCGCCGCTGGCTACATCGGCACCTTGATCGTGGGCAAATTGTCCTTTAAAATGATTCTATGGCCCAGCCCGGGCGTTGCCGTCGGCTCCTTCTTCATTTCCGTGGCCCTGGGCGTCATCTTCGGCCTGTACCCTGCCATCAAGGCCTCCGGCCTCCAGCCGGTGGATGCCCTGCGGGCCGATTAAAGGAGAGAGAATATGAGATTAAAACGACTGATTTCCTGCCTTCTGTCCGCCGCGCTGCTGGCCGGGCTGCTGGTATTTCCTCCCGCTTCGGCGTCCGGCTCGGGCGGCTTCTCCGACATCAGCGATTCCACTGTCGCCGACGCCGCGGAGATGCTCCGCCTGCTGGGCGTGGTGGACGGCACCGGCGGCGGCGCCTTCAACCCCGGCGGCACCCTGAGCCGGGCCGAGTTCTGCAAAATGACCGTGGAGATCATGGGCCGCGGCGCTGAGGAGCCCGCCCAGCGCAACCGCACCATCTTCACCGATGTGGGCCCCACCTACTGGGCCAGGGGCTACGTGAACCTGGCCTCCTCCATCACCATCGGCGGCACTGCTGGTGAGAATGGCGGCACCACTGGCGGTACACGCCTGATTATGGGCGTGGGCGACGGTACCTTCCGCCCCAACCAGGCCATCACCTACGGCGAGGCCGTCACCATCCTCATGCGGGTGCTGGGCTATGGAAGCGCCGATGTGGCCACCGGCTCCAACTGGTATGACGGCTATGTGGCCGTGGCCCAGTCCTCGGGGCTGGCCGACGGCCTGAGCCTGGGCGGCGCGGCCACCCTCACCCGCGGGCAGGCGGCGATTCTGTTCTATAACCTGCTCTTTACTGAGCCTAAGGACAGCGACCAGGTGTACCTGACCACCCTGGGCGGTTCCCTGGAGGACAACGTGGTGGTTCTCTCCACCGACGCCACTGCCGACGACGGCACCACCGGCTCGGTGCTCACCACCTCCGGCACCTATAAGACCGACCGCGTCTCCTTCCCCGGCGAGCTCAACGGTACCCGCGGCCAGCTCGTTCTGGATAAGAACAAGAAACTGCTGGCCGTCCTCCCCGAGGAGGGCAGCACCTTCCGCTCCGTCACCGTCATGGGCAGCCCGGAGGCCAACGCCATTCCTGTGTTGGGCGACGAAACCATCTCCGTCACGCTGGAGACCCCGGTCTATACCAGCGACGAGCAGGCTGCCAGCACCTACGAGAAGATCTGGACCAGCCTGCGCTCCGGCGCCAGCCTGCGTCTGTGCTTCAACAGCTCCGGTAAGCTGGAATACATCTATATGCCCTCCAAGACCGCCAGCGTCAGCGACGACAACGTGCTGGTGGCCAAGAACAAACCCACCGGCTCCAACAACCCCTTCGCCTCCCTGTCCGGCGGCAAGACCCCGGCCCAGATCTACAAGAACGGCATCCCCGCCGAGCTCAGCGACCTGCGCCAGTATGACGTGGGGACCTACGACAAGTCCTCCGATACCCTGTTTGTCTCCGATCTGAAGCTCAGCGGCCTGTATGAGAACGCTTACCCCAACGCCGCCGCTCCCTCCACCGTCACCGTAATGGGCGCTGAGCTCACCGTACTGCCCAGCGCACAGGCGGATCTTGCTGCATTCAAGGTGGGCGACAAGGTTACCCTGCTGCTCACCACCACCGGCCAGGTGGCGGGGGCTGTCTCTCCCGATGTGGCCAAGTCCAACGCCGTCGGCGTGGCCGAGGTGAAGGGTACCACGGCGACCATCAAGTTGCTGGACGGCATCCTCACCCTGGAGGGCAAGACCACTTACAGCGAAGCCGCCGCCGCCAAGCTCAACGGCTGCCTGGTGACGGTATCCTCCTATAAGCGTGACTATCTGACCCTGAGCAAGGTAAATGGAAAGGGTGCCTCCACCGCGCTGAACCTGACCACCAACCGCATGGGCACTAAGGAGCTCTCCGCCGGCGCCCGCTTCTTTGAGCAGGTAAGCAACGGCAGGCTGGTGGAGATTGACCGCAGCGACATTACCATCACCAGCATCCCGGCCAACAAGATCACCTATGTGGGCTATGACTGGGCCGGCCGCGTGGATAAGCTGGTGCTTAACGATGTTACCGGCGACTGCTACGACTACGGCATGATTTATTACCGTGCCGCAGGCTATGAGGAGAGCAAGGACGATGGAAGTGAGGGCAGCTATCAGAACGGTGAGATCCGCGTCACCAACGGCAGCGGTGAGCACACCTATGTGGTCGGCTCTGTGGACGGCGCCAAGACCAACCGCATGGGCGGCGTCGCCGGCTCTCTGGACCAGTTGGACGGCAAGAATCGCATGGCCGCGTTTATGCCGCTGAACGAGGCCACGGGCATCCGCCGCGCCCAATTCGATACCGACGCCATGCTTCTGACCACCAACTCCATGGTGATCCCCATTTCCGACAAGGTTGAGTGCTACAATAAGACTACTGGAGATTGGTTTAAGCCCGGCGAGGATGGCGACCACAAGGCTGCGCTGAATCTGGCACTGGCCTTCTCCGACGATATCACCGTCTACTATGACCGCTCTCCCGAGGAGGGCGGCAAGGTCCGCATCGTCGTTGTGGAATGAGTTTTGTTCTACCAAAAGTCTACCAGAAACGCCTTGGAATCCTTTGGGTTCCAAGGCGTTTTCACTTTTCCCGCTCCCGTATTGTCTACCAAACGTCTACCATAGTAACCTTTTGATTCTGTTTCCCCGCCTTTTATATCCCTATCCCCCGAAAACTGCATTGTTTCCTCCCCTGTAAGGGGCGTTATACGCCCCTCTGGCTCAAAATTCAGAAGGAGGAAATCCAAATGAGAAACCTCAAGCGGGCTCTCAGCCTGGCTCTGGCGGCGATCATGCTCATCGGCATGATGGTTGTCTCCGCCAGCGCTGCGGGCTTTGACGACTTCTCCGACAAGGATGAGATCGTCAACAAGGATGCCGTTTCCATGCTCACCATTCTGGGTGTGATCAACGGCAAGGAAGATGGGTCTTTCTTTGACCCCGCGGGCAATGTGACCCGTGCCGAGATGGCGAAGATGATCGCCACCGTCCTGAATCAGGGCGCCGATGTGGACGGCCTGTATGTCGGGATGAACACCGGCCTGACCGACGTGAAGGGCCACTGGGCTGAGAGCTACATCAACTACTGCTACAGCCTGGGCATCATCGCCGGCCGCGGCAACGGCAAGTTTGACCCCGCCGCTACCGTTACCGGCAACGAGGCCGCCAAGATGCTGCTGGTGGCCGCCGGCTACGACGCGCAGCTCGAGGGCCTGACCGGTGCCGACTGGGCCATCAAGACCGCCTCTCTGGCCTCTACCCTGGGCATCTTTGACAACCTGAGTGTAGCTACCTCTGATCCTCTGACCCGCGACAACGCGGCGCTGCTGATCTACAACGCTCTGGACATCGAAATGATCCAGAAGTACGAGAACGGCTACGCCATTGCCTTTGAGGATCACCGTACCCTGCTGTCCACCAAGTATGGCGTTTACAAGGTGGAGGGCGTGGTCACCGGCAACGAGTGGGCCCAGCTGGAGGATACCGACAGCGAGGATTCCCTGGCCACCGGCAAGACCAAGATGGATCACGTAAAGGTCTACAAGTCCACCACCAGCAACACCGTTGTGGGCGAGTATGAGGAGGAGAAGAACCCCGTTATCTTCAACGTGTCCACTCCCGTCGACATGCTGGGTCAGACTGTGACCATGTATGTGCGCAAGACTACCGTTCTGGCCAACTCCGAGGTTCTGGGCGTGTATGTGAACGGCAACAACAACGTGGTCAAGACCACCGCCGACACCCAGGACACCATGAAGGACTTCCTGAAGGGTACCGGCCTGAGCGTGGACGGCGATACCGCCTACTACGTCAACTACGGCGTAATGAAGGACGAGGCTGCCGCCACCAAGGCCATGGGCTTCGAGTCCGGCGACCGCTTCAACAGCGTGAAGGGCAAGACCAACGGCTACGGCGTGGAGCTGACCGCCATCGACAACGATAACGACGGCGAGGTTGAGTACGTGCTGTACCTCCAGGAGACCCTGTCCCAGGTCATCGCCAAGAGCGACTCCAAGGAGACCACCACTCTGAACACCTTCAACTCCAACAAGGCCATTGACAACGAGGACATCGTGACTGAGGCCGACCTGGCTGAGGGCGACCTGGTTCTGACCGTCTCCTACGGCGGCCGCTACTATGTCTCCGAGCCCCAGGTGATCACCGGCCAGATGGAGTCCTATGCTGCCAACAAGGAGAAGGAGCAGACCATCACCGTGGGCGGCACCGAGTACCACCCCTCCTACATCCAGTACAAGGCTGACACCGCCGACAACACCTATGAGTTCGACGTGCTCAAGTGCGACAACGGCGGCGTGGAGTTCGACTCCGACTACGACTTTATCCTGGACAGCAACGGCAACGTCATTGCCTACCGTCCCTCCGAGCAGGGCCTGTACGACTACGCCCTGGTTCTGGACTCCGGCTATGAGCCCGGCGCCTTTGCCTCCGATGCCTCCGGCAAGATCAAGGTCCTGCTGGCCGACGGCACCGAGGGCGTCTACACCCTGAACTTCTCCGCCTCCGCCAAGAACGTGGGCGAGCAGGTTGCTGACGTTCTCACCACTAACAGCCATACTGAGAAATACAGCAAAAATCAGGGCATTCAGGAGCTGAAGGGCTTCCTGGGCACCTCCGACTCCGACAACTCCGCTACCGCCCCCTGGAAGACTCCTGTTGAGACTGGTAATACCGGCGCCTTTGTCAACAAGAACATTGATACGACTGGTACTGCTGGTATCAACGACGCCGACTACAAGGACGGCCGCGCTGCTGGCTATGTCATCGCCTACTCCCTGAACGATGACAATGTGCTGACCATTAAGTCCATCGTGGGCAGCAACGACGAGGTTTCCGCGGTGACCAGCGTCTTCAACCCCGCCGACGTGAAGCAGCAGGCCATGAGCAGCGCCTATGAGACCGGCGCCGCCCGTATCCGCTACAACAGCAACAACAGCCAGATCACCGTAGACAAGAACACTGTGGCCTTCTATTATGACAACAGCACTCCCAGCGATATCACCTACGGCGTGGCTGTCGGCTACAATGAGATGGCTCATGTGGATAACAACAAGATTGTTTCCGCCCGCTTCCTGGACAGCAAGTCCACCCTGGCCTCCACCGTGCTGTTTGACGCCGAGGGCGTGGCCGTGGAGAAGGACTATGCCTTCGTTCTGAGCCGCAGCAGCGTGGACAGCAAGTATGCCACCCTGAACGTGGTTCTGATGGATGGCACTGTGACCACCCTGAAGATCACCCGCGACGACTACAACAGTATCTTCAACACCTCCGACGATTTCAGCATTCCCTATGCCTACACCACTGACGGCAACGGTGTTTCCGACCTGACCAAGCCCAACTTCTCCAGCGATGACAACCAGGCCAGCAACCTGGAGATCGTCCGCGGCTATGCCCGTCAGCTGCGCACCGGCACCGTGGCCCTCTACACCGACAAGACCATGACCAACCTGGTTAACGGTGCTTACGGCGACGGCACCTTCACCTACGAGAACAACATCTGGAACGTGGAGGACGTGGACAACAGCTATGAGAAGGCTCCTGTCGGCTCCTTCTCCGAGAACGTGGGCCGCGAGGTTGTCATGGTCATCGACAGCGACAAGAACATTGTCCGCGCCGCCTACATTCTGAGCACCCTGGACGGCGTGTATGCCGCCAATGCCAACATTACTGTTCAGCCTGCCGCGAACTCCAATATTACCGAGAACCAGGCGCTGACCCTGTCTGTGACCGCCACCGCTCCCGGCACTCTGAGCTACGAGTGGTTCAAGAGCGCTGACAACAGTACCAACACCCCCAACGACGACACCTCTCTGGTCAATGTGGCTGGCTACACCGGCGCCAAGACCAACACTCTGAGTGTTGCCGCCAACACCCTGTCTGCCGGTTCCCACTACTTCTATGTGAAGGTGACCAACACCGAGACCGGCAAAATCGAGAGCGTCGTGGTCAGCAATCTTGCCACTGTGACCGTGGGTACTTACACCGCCAAGACCATCAGCTACAGCACTGCGGATGCCACCAAATTTGCTGTTTATGCCGGCAACAGCCAGACTCCTCTGACCGAGGAGGACAGCCGTTCCGGCAAGCAGGTGACCATCCCCGCTGATGCCACCACCGTTGCGATCCAGAACTCTGACTGGAATGCTGGAGAAAACTACGCCTTTAATGGCAAGAACTACGAAGTGGATTCCGACAAGTGCATCACTGTAAATGTGGGTGATCTTTCTAACGGTGACACCCCGATTAGCTCCAGCAATTTCACTCAGGTGTATAAGGCTACCTATGAGGTTCCCGGCGCTCCCTATACAAGCGCTGCGGCTCCCGATGCCGAGTTCGATGCTACCTCTGTGACCGCTCCTGCGGCACCTGCTGCTGAGACTGGCTACCAGTTCCTGGGCTGGTATGATGCCACCAACAGCAAGGTTTACAAGCCCGGCGCTACTGTGACTCTTGGCGGTAGCGATGTTACTCTGACCGCTGTGTACGGTTCCACCGTCATGGAGGCTGGCGCTAACGATAAGGACGCTTCCAACGGTCTGGCCACCGCGCAGTTTAAGTTTGACATCTCTGCTGACATCAGCGCCAAGATTACCAAGCTGACTGCAACTGCCAGCACTGTTGGCGGTGCGACTCTGGGAGGTGGCAAGGACACCAATTCCGTTGCCTTTGCTTCCAACGAGATTGCCCTCACCTTCACGAGCGATGGCGTTGACCTGAGCGGAGCCGCTACGGGCAATACCATTACCTTTAGCATCACTATCTCCTATGAGGCTGGCGGTACGCTGACCCCTGGTGATATTACCTACACTTACGCCTGATCATATTGAAACATCCCCCCGGGCTATGCCCGGGGGGATGTTCTATTTCACCGCGAAATAATGGTATTTGGTGCCGCTGTAGTTCATATAGGAGCGGTTCCGGCTGTCCTGGGTAACGGCGAAGCCGCCGGCCTGGATCTGGATGGCGGGCGTGCATGGTCCGTTGATGTCCTGATAGAACACTGGCCAGCCGTCTACCGCCAAGCCGCCGCTGATGCTTTCGCCGCCGTTGCTTCCATAGCGGTTGCCAAGCGCCATCTCCACCAGAACCGCTCTGGGCCGGAATCCCAGGTGAATCGTGCGGCTGGCGGCATTGTCGCCGGTATAGGCTCCTGTGCTGATCTCGGCCTTCTCCCGTTCCAGCCGCTCCGCCTGGGCCTTGGCGGCCCGTATGCCTGTGTCGATCCTGGCAAAGTCCTGATTGAAGTCCGTCCGCAAAAAGCTGTCGGACGGCTCCCATTGGTGCAGTTGATAGTGTTCCGTATAATTTGCCATATTTTTTACATCTCCTCCCCACGTAGGGACACCCCACTATCCGCCGCATGCCCAAACCCGGACAGTCTACAGCCGTGTTTGGAGATTCCGTCTACCAAATGTCTACCACCTGAGGCCCTGAAACCCTTCTGGTTTCAGGGCCTCAGCCCTTTTTCCCTGTCAGGATTGTCTACCAAATGCCTACCAAGCAAACCTTTCCATGCCTTCACCGAGTTTTTTAGGTGAAAACGAGCAGATATTTGTACCTATTTCTCCTTTGTAAGGGGCGTTATACGCCCCTCTGGCTCAAAATTCAGAAGGAGGAAATCCAAA
>ERZ836829.1118-NODE-1118-length-19056-cov-3.617283_pt1 | contig 19056 bp, 19 predicted proteins | sample MGYA00519574_ERZ836829 | MGnify/ENA primary metagenome ERZ836829 (study PRJEB31850, sample SAMEA3708808) | human gut metagenome | biome: human gut; feature: human-associated habitat; material: faeces | place: China | collected 2014 ... | reverse complement strand
TATTTCTGATTCTAATTTTTTAGATTTTAGTGTCCAAGTTTTGTTGACCAGTGCAACTCCCGGTCCTGACGGACCACCCTCCCCACATGGGGAAGGCACAGGGGGAAAGCTATTGCTTCGTATACTTTAAATTTAATAGTTAATTAAAATTAATGCCTTGCTTTTTTAGATTTAGTAGCTGTAGGCTTTCGGCTTGACTGGATGTGATGTTTTTGATATAGACTGTAAGAGCCCCGGGTGATGTGTGTTGTCTGGGGCTTTTACTTTGTTGGTATGTTTTATTTTTGTTTTAGTGATCTTTTTGTGAAATCAACCTCTATCCCCGGTTACGCTTCGCTCCCGGGACTTTCTCCAGTCTCGGAGAAAGCCTTCTGCAGTCCACTTTAATCTCTATTGGGTGGCTACCTGATTGAATTGCCTCAATCATGGAGTAGTACGGCCGCAATGCCCGCACGGGGGCATTGCGCTATCACGGTTATTAAGCTGCATGGAATCCACGTTATTACTACTAATTGGCTCAATACTTGATTTCATTCAAGTATTGAGTAGTAACGGCGTAATATGCGCACAGGCATATTACGCTTCCGTCACCTACACCGTATCGTGCACATTGGCTACCTGATTGAATTTTTCAATCAGGTAGTAGTAAGGCCGCAATGCCCGCACAGGGGCATTGCGCATTACGCTTCCGTCCCAGGGAAGGCCATGCTCCCGGGACTTTCTCCGGTCTCGGAGAAAGCGATTGTTCTCTCGGAGAAAGCTTACGCTATTCCCAGGTTTTCCAGGTGTCTGGGGCGTAGCCTATGGTGGCTTTTTTGCCGTTGCGGACTATGGGGGTTTTTAGGATGTGTTGGTTTTCTAGGAGTTTTTCTTCTTTGTTTTCTGGGACGATGTATTGGAGCAGGGCTAGGGTGTCTTTGTCTTTTGTGTTTGTGTCGATGAGGTTGTCCAGGCCGCCTACGGCTTGTTTGATGCTGGTGAGTTCGCCTTTGCTGAGGCCTTTTTCTTTGAGGTCGACGAATTGGGCTTTGATGCCGCGTTCTTTGAAGTAGCGGATGGCTTTTTTTGTGTCGAAGCTTTTTTTGGTGCCGAAGATTTGTATGTTCATGTGTTCCTCCTTGTTTTTTTACTCTATTATACAGGCTGTTGTGGGAAAGACAACATTTTTTGTTTTCCCTGGCGAATTCTTTTTCCTTTGCGTACGGGACGTTTTGGTTGACGCGGGCTTGTCTTACCCGCTACAATGGGGATAACGAATGTATATAATATATACGAGATATGAGAGCAGAAGGAGTTATGCTATTATGCAAATGTCTGATGTAACTGAACCGGTGTTGACCGAGACGGAGCTCGAGGAGCTCAAAGGGCGTGTGGCTAAGGGTGATACGGAGGCCATGGTCGATTTAGGGATGCATTACTGGGATGAGGGTTCAGATCTGAAAAAGGCTGCGACTCTTTTGCGTCAGGCTGCCATGGCGGGTGATGATGTGGCCATGGGGCTTTTAGGGGAGTTTTATATTGAGCAAAAGCAGTTTTCCAGGGCCCAGGAATGGTATGAGAGGGGTGCCGCTGCCGGTAATGTCTATGCCAAGATCGGCTTGGCCGGTATGTATTTGGATGGCTTGGGCATCCGCAAGAACCGCCGCCGGGCCAAGAAGCTTTTTACAGAGGCAGCAGAAACAGGAGATTTACACGCGATCCATGTAATGGGGCAGTTATGCTGTGAGGGAAATTTCCTGTCAGGACCGGATTATGCCGAAGGCCTGCAGTGGTTTGGCCGGGCGCTGGAGGCAGGCGATATCCTGGCTGCGTCTACTATTGGCAGCATTTATGAGACAGGTGGCTATGGCGTTTCTGCTGATAGCGAGCTGGCACGGCAGTATTTTGAAAAAGGTGCTTCTACGGGAGACCCGCGGGGGATTGTGGCTCTGGCCAAGTATTTGAAATACAGGGATCCGGCTAATGCCGAACAGGTCGTCAGTCTCTATAGGATGGCGGCAGAAAAGGGCTATTCACCAGCGATGCTTCTTTTGTGCCAGGCCTATCGTGAGGGCTACGGTACAAAGCCCAGCTTTACGTCTTTTGTCCGTTGGGCCAAGGAAGCCGCTCTGGCCGGTGACGAAGAGGGCCGGGAACTCATGGAGGATGCGTTTTTTGTTTTCCATGATCCGGTAGATATAGAGCCCTATTGTAATGAAGAGGCTTGTATGGAGCTGTTTCGTGCGCATGATGCCCAGTCGCTGTATCTCTTGGGAAAAGTGGTTCAATCGCATGCGAACGATGAGCTGGGCCTGGACGATCAGCTTGGCTTCCTGTGCTGGGAAGAGGCAGCAGAAAAGGGCTATGTGCCGGCGATGCTGGAGCTGGGGTTGCTGATTGTCTCCATGGCCGAACCGGATGATGAGCTCTATGAAGAGGTATCGAAAAAGGCCTTTGACTATTTGCGTACGGCAGCAGAAGCCGGTGAGATCCGGGCCATGCTCAGTCTGGCTGATATGTATTGTGCAGGACAAGGCACGCCTGTCGACAAGGATCAGGCCTTCTATTGGCTGCAAAAAGCGGTGGCGGCGCACGATCCTGATGCCTGCCTGCAGCTGTCCTTCACGTATATGGGAGGCCCCGGTTCGCCCTATGCTTCCTATGTACAGCCTGATAAGAAAAAGGCGATGACGCTCCTAAAGGAAGCGGCCGATGGAGGCTGTGTCATGGCCATGGGCATGTATGGCGTTTCCCTTTTCTTGGGCAACAACGTAAAAAAGGATGAAAAGGAAGGTATGCGCTACGTGCAGGAAGCGGCCGATCTGGGCGACGAAGGTGTCAAAAACTTTATGGAATTACTGCGGCGCCATAATCTGGATTCGCTGGATTTGCATAGCCTAAGCTAGTCACATTACAGGTATAGTTTTTTGGAAGGGAGCGTGTCCTATGCCTTATTTTGCTACAGAGGATAATTGCCGTTTGTATTATGAAGTGCGTGGTCAGGGCCAGCCTGTCGTGTTTATTCATGGCTGGAGCGTCAACCGCCATTTTTTCAAGAAGCAGATTCCTGCATTTGCCAAAACATACCAGGTCGTGTCGTACGATTTGCGCGGTCATGGTGATTCGGACCGGCCTGAAACAGGGCTGTATTTGTCCCGTTTCGCCAAGGATTTGCATGAGCTGCTCGACTATTTGGCCGTGAAGAAGGTGATTATCGTGGCTTGGTCTATGGGCGTGCAGATCGTCTGGGATTATATTTCCCAGTATGGCTGTGACAATATTGCCAAGCTTGTGCTCATCGATATGACGCCGAAGGTCGTTGCCGATGCAGAGGACCATTGGGAATATACCATGTATCCGGCGTATACTCGCAAGGCCGGCCTGGCTTTTCTGAACGACATTGCTGTCGATTGGTATGCTGTGGCTGAGAAATTTGCACCAGCTATCTTTTTCCGCGGCCCGGCGCAGGAAGAGATTCCCTGGGTCCTCGACATGGTAAAGCGCAATACGGTGCACGTCATGGTCAACATGTGGCTGGCCATGCTCATGAGCGATTACCGGGATGTCATGGAAAAGATCACGGTGCCCTGCCTTTTGACGTATGGCACATGCCAGTCGTCTAAAATGCCGAAGACAGAGGAATGGCTTCAGGCCCATATTAAGGGCTCAGAGGTCGCTGCCTTTAACGGCGGTCACATCCATTTCCTGCAGGATCCGGATCATTTTAATGACGTAGTATTGAACTTTTTGGCGAAGTAGAAGAAACGAGGTCACCGTGTTTTGCGGGGGCCTCGTTTTTATGTGAAGGAATATTTTGTCTTTATGACAAGGACAAAAACAATGAGTTTTAGCCTTTTCTGTTGAAGGGAAGAGAATGGAAATATGAATAAGCGGTCATTATACGGTGCTTTTCTCGTTTATTTATAATTCACAAGACACACGTCTGTATGTCTGTTTATAATCTATTTATTAATTATACTACTCTTTTTATACAGAACAACTTATTAATAAAATGATAAATATAGGAAAACACCTTGATTTAAGAGATATAAGTAATGATATAATTAGCCATATCTAATTATACGGAGGCGGTTTCCTTGAAGAAAAAAACAGTAACAAGTATTATGGCAGCCATGTTGTTGGCGGCTAGTATTAGTGGTACGGCAGTGGTTCAGGCTGCACCGCATGATACGTCGATTGCGATTATCACGGAAAGTATGCCGACAGAAAATTCTGATCAGGCAGGGAATAATGCAGATGGCACTGGCTTTAAGTCCCGTGTCGCAGAAATTCTCAATCAGGATGCCGGTACTGTCAAAGGGGTAAAGCGGGGGGATCTTTACGTGCCTAAGGATACAAAGATTATGCTTGTCCTTCAAGATCCACTGCATTCGAAACGCGTTAAATCAGGAGCAAATTTCCGTTTGAAAACAGCTGATAACCTGATGATCAATGATGTTATTGTCATTCCCAAGGGACAGGAAGTTATTGGACGGGTGCTTAAGGCACATGGCAATGGCCTCTTTGGCTCATCCGGAAAATTAGAAATTAATATTCCGTATGTAGAAACGCGTAATGGTGTTCAGATTCCTGTCAACGGCTATGTCAGTGGTTACGGGAAAAGTGATGGCGGCGCCATTGCTGTAGCAGCTGCTGTTACCTTCATTGGCGGCCTCTTTATGAAGGGAACAAATATCGAATATACACCGGGGCAGCTTTTCTGTGTCACTGTAAAGGAAGATACAGATCTTGACGCAACGCCGGATAATTTGGAAGCTGCTATGGCGTCTACACGTCCCCATGGCCAGAATCTGGTTGTAAAGGCGGCGCAGTAACGTAATATGGTTTTTATTATAAAAGGTCTGCTCATTGGTTTGGTATTGGCAATGATTAAGCTTGCGTACCAAGAAGTGAAGGAAAAGCACTTTCTTAAAGCATTGCTATATTTTGTGTTATTTATCGGCTTTACTATTTTGTACGGTCTCGTCCGGAAAATGACATCGATACACGCCCTATAATCACAAAAAGCCCTGCATCGGCCGATGCTGGGCTTTTTGTAACGGCTATTCAGTGATTGTGGTGGAACATTTCCATTAAGGTGCTTTGGAGGAGCATGGAGTAGTTGATGGCTCGTTCCTGGCCCATGGTGTCCAGCCATTTGGGCAGGGTGATCATGCGGTCGATCGTGCGGGTGTCGTGTTTTTTGCGGTATTCCCAGGTATCGGCTTTGATGAGGGAAATGAAGGCGTCTGCAGCGGGTGTGAGGGCAGCTGGGTTGGTAGGTCTGGGCAGGGTTTTTCCTTCTTCTTCGGCGTGCCAGAGCCAGCGGTTGAGGGCTTCTTCGGCGGCAGCAAAGGCTGTGGTCCACGTTTTTCCTTTGGCGTGGAGCCAGGGGAAGTCGGGGAATTCGATGGCGTAGCCGCCTTCTTTTTTCTGGGCGAAGAGAGCAGGATACACGTATTGCATGGCGTACTTCATGGGGATAGGTCCTCCTTTCAGGAAGGTGTCAGGCCTTTGTGTATTCGTCCAGGCAGTGGAAAAATTGGGCAAAGGCTTTGGACGGGTGACGGGAATTAGGTTAACGTGTAACGTTTATTGTAAGGCAATGGTAGCATGCTGATCAATTTGTTGTCAATGTGACTTGGTTATACACGATCGGCTTGATCCTATTTTTAATAAAATTGATTTTTTGACCTTTAGTCTTGTTTTCGCTTTGAAAGGGGCTATAATATACACACAGAGTATAATTTAGGAGAAAAGTAGGGGATTATATGACTGAAACACATACAGAGAAACAACCGGCCCGTGCAGCACGGCAGCTCGATATGTTGCACGGGTCGTTATGGGATACATTGACGATTTTTGCTTTGCCTTTGGCTTTGACTGGCGTATTGCAGCAGTTGTTTAATGCGGCTGATGTGGCTGTATTGGGGCAGTTTGTTGGCAAGGAGGCCATGGCGGCCGTTGGTAATAATACGCCGGTTATTTCCCTTTTTGTCACCTTGTTCCTGGGACTTTCCTTAGGCTCTAACGTGGTCATTGCCCGTTATTTAGGCGCCCGGGAGCCGGAAAAAGCCCATGACGTGTTGCATACGGCTATCCCGCTGGCACTGATCATGGGTATTATTCTCATGACTATTGGCGAGCTGGCTGCTGTGCCGCTGTTGACGATTTTAGGCGTTCCGTCGGAGGTCATGGCACCGGCAGAAACGTATTTGCGTATTTATCTGGCCGGTTTGCCCGTCATTAGCTTGTACAACTTTGAAGCGGCTATCGTCCGCAGCCGTGGCGATACGCGGACGCCGCTCATGGCCTTGGCCGTAGCCAGCGGCCTCAACCTGGTCCTCGATTTGGCTTTTACGATCTTTCTCGACGGCGGCGTTGCCGGTGTCGCCATCGCCACGGTCCTGGCCAACGTGACGAGCTCAGGGATTCTTTTTCGCTTCCTGCGGCACAATACAGGCGTCCTCCATTTGGACCTGAGAGACCTGCATATACGCCGTCAGTATTTGGCAACGATCGTGCGCATTGGTCTCCCGGCAGGGATTCAGGGCATGGTCTTTAGTATTTCCAACGTTGTCGTCCAATCGGCCATCAACAGCCTCGGTGCCGATGCCATGGCCGCTTCGGCAGCAGCCTTTGTTATCGAAGTCAACGTCTATTGCTTCATCAACGCCTACGGGCAGGCAGCGACGACCTTTGTCAGCCAAAACTACGGTGCCCGCAATTACGCCCGTTGCCGTCGTGTCTTTTGGGTCTGCCTGGGGCTTTGCCTGAGCGTGACGACCTTTTTGGTGCTCCTCGTTTACTGGCAGGCTGACGCCATCCTGGGTTTCTTCAGTACCAATCCGGAAGTCATCCGCATGGCCCACATCCGCCTTCAGTGCGTTACGTACCTGCAATGCATCAATATCGTCATTGAAATGATTTCTGACTCTATGCGTGGCTATGGCCTCTCCTTACCGCCGGCTTTGCTGGCTCTCTTTGGGATTTGCGGTTTCCGTCTTCTTTGGATTTGGACTGTATTTCCTGCGTATCCGACCTTTACGACGATCATGGCAGGTTATCCAATCAGCTGGTTCATTACGGCGGTGCTGCTCGTCATGTTGTATGCCTGGTTTATGAAGCATCAGAAACAGCGGGGGATGTACTAAAAAAAGACTTGTCAGGGTTTGATCTGACAAGTCTTTTGCTCAATAATAGGGGTATGCGTCTTCGTCTTCGTTTTGATCGTCGTAATTATCGTAGTATATATCTGGCTTATCATAGTAGATAGTATTTCCAGATTGCGTGTATTGAGAACCGTCACTACCGTAAACCATATTCCCAGATTGTGTGTACGTTGTACCATCCTCCGCATAAATTGTACTACCAGATTGTGTATATGTCGTACCATCACTGCCATAGATTGTGTTGCCATTCTGTGTATAGTAATTTCCGTTGTCGTCATAAATCGTATTACCACTTTGAGTCATAACGCCTGAATAGGCAAAAGTGCTAGCGGCGCAGAGGGTTAAAGCCGCAGCAATGAGCGTTGTTCGGATCATATGCATAAAAAAGACTCCTTAAAATTAAAATATTTTACTACTAGTATAAAGCTTATGAGGAAATACATATAGACATAAGTTTAAAATATTACAAAAAACTGAGTTGAAAAATTATGGATGTTCATTCTCATTTATAATAAAGAGATGCGTCATTGTCTTTTTTTTCTTCTGGCCTATCGTAATACACAGTGTCACCGTATTTTGTGTACTCCGAGCCGTCACTGCCGTAGATCGTATCGCCGTACTGCGTATACGAGCGGCCGTCGTTGGTGTAGACCGTGTCGCCGTATTGTGTGTATTGTGTGCCGTCGCTGTCGTAGACTGTGTCACCATATTGGGTCATCGTGCCGGAGTAGGCGAAGCCTGTGGCTGCACTGAGGGCGAAGAGAACGGCCATGAGTGTTGTTCGAACATATTGCATGGTGAGGACCTCCTGTCAGTATATTATATATATATTATAATGCTTTGCGCGCGGGCAAGGAAGAAGACTTTGTTGGTTATCGGATTGAAGAATGCGTATTAAAAAATAGGTGATTATAACAATTTTGTGACAGTTACGAAAAATCACTTTCCATCGCCTTCTGCCTTATGTTAGAATATGGGCAACTAAAGACAGTATGTTTGTCTGTATCTGGTAGAGGTGATGTGGGATGTGGAGAAAGGCTATGCCGCCGGGGGCGACGGTGCGGGATGTATTGGCTGAGCGGGGCATGACGGTGCCTGTGTTTGCCAGATTGATGGGGTTTTCTGAGGCACGGGCAGAGGCGTTTCTCTGTGGCGATGCGCTTTTGACGCCGGAGATTGCGGCGGCTTTAGAGAAGATCTTGGGCGTACCGGCCAGGTTTTGGCGGAATTTGGAGCTGTCATACCGGGCTGATTTGACCAAGGTTTTGGAAGAAGATATGGTGTGATTACGAAGGGAGTTGTGCAGTCGCTTGGTCAGGAGCGGCTGGACAGCTCTTTATTTTTGTGGCCTTATCCTTGACGTTTGCTCTTTCTGACTTTATAATATCTATAAAACCAGATATATAAATATAAAGATTATGCATTTAAAAAGAAAGAAGGAATTTCAATGCCTATGATTCAAGCCAAAGTCACAGTTCCCATGACCGACGAGGAAAACGCTGTATTTCACACGGAGCTTACGCAGGCCGTCGTAGATATTCTCCACAAGCCTGTAGAATACGTCATGGTCCACGTCGAGGACGATGCCGATTTGTGGATGGGCGGCAAGAAACTGAAGCGTGGAGCTTTTCTTTCCTTTCTGTTCATGGGCGAGCAGCCGGACGAAGCGTGTGCTGCTCTGACAGAACGGGTTTGCCAGGTTCTGGCGCGTCATTTCTCCATTCCTGGTGCTAACGTCTATACGACGTTCCAGACGGTCCGCCAATGGGGCAGTGATGGTGTATTATTCTAAACGGGAGATGAGTACGATTGGATGAAAAACAAGCACTGGAAATTACGAAGGCCTTGGCTAACGAAACGCGCTTGCACATCCTCCAATGGCTGAAGGATCCGGACAGGCAATTTCCGCCGCCTACGTCGTGTGACCATGACGATTGGCGTGACGGCGTCTGCGTGCAGACGATTCAGGAAAAGGCCGGTATTTCCCAGTCCGTTTGCTCCGGCTATTTGGCGGCTATGCAGCGGGCCGGCCTGGTGACGTCACAACGTATGGGAAAATGGACGTATTACAAGCGCAACGAAAAAACCGTTCAGGCCTACATTGAATTCCTGAAAGAGCAGGTCTAGTTTGGTTCGCCCATAAGAAAAAAGAGCCGGTACAGCAAACTGGCTGCTGTACGAGCTCCTTTTGGCACTACGTTTTTAGTCTTCCGGCAATTTCCAGACGCCCAGTCCGGGAACGATATCGAAGCGTTTTTCCATAGGGACCGGCAAGGGATGGATGACGATTTCACCGGTGAGCTTGACGACGGAAGAAAGCAGGTGGCCGCCACAGGTGACGAGGTGACCGTCTTCAAGCTGGGAAAATACGGCGTGGGCGTGGATGCCTGCGTTACCGTCCTTGCTTTTCGTTATGTTTCCCAAAAGGGAGGCCATTTCCAGCATGCCCGAGAAGGGATGGGTTTGGTACGTGTTCGTATCGGGATCAAAGGTAGCTAATTCGGCGCTGCTGCAGCCGCCAATGCCACGGAATTCGCCACCGAAGATGTTTTCCTTGGTACATACGTCTTTGAGAGCACGAACGACTTCATCGCCCGGATCGAGGCGGATGTAGAAGTCGCCGTTGATTTTTTTGTATTCCATAAAAAGGACCTCCTTTTTCTGTATAATACTATTATAGTCTCTTCGAAAAAAGAAACCAATGGGAAAAGTCCGATCCTGCAATGCAGCATGAAAGGAGAAATGTATTATGAATCGCTGGGGAAAGATAGCATCTGTTTTAGGCGTGACTGCCGTTTTGGCTGGCGCTGCTGCTTTGGCACAGAGCTCAGCACAGGCCGCGGCGCCTGCAGGCTTACGGTATTTTACGCAGCCGGCAGCAGTGCAAGGGAGTACGACTCCGTACGGTAACAATGCAGCTCACGGCCATTATATTCAGGCCGGTGACGCCAAGCTGTATTATGAAATCTATGGAAAAGGTACGCCGGTCTTCGTCTTCCACGGCGGCGGTGTCGGTACGCCCTATGAAATGGGCTGCCTCATAGACAAGCTGCGCCAGGATCACGAAGTCATCGTCGTTTCCACACGGGGCCACGGCCGCTCGGAAATCGGCCATTCGCCGATTACATACGAACAAAAAGCTACGGATATGATCACGGTTATGAAAGCTGTGACCGGCCAGCCGGCCATCATCCTGGGCTTTAGTGATGGTGCCTATACGGCCTATAAGGTGGCTGACCTGTATCCGCAAGGCGTCGACCGCATCGTCGCCATTGGTGCCGGTACCCTCAAAGCCGGCTATTTCAAGCCAGGCCTTACCGTTGAGGACTTGGAAAAAATGGATCAGGCCTTTGTGGACCAGCAGCGCCGCCTCATGCCGGAACCGGAACGGTATCAAGAATTTCTCACGCAGTACATGGATTTTTGGAGCCGCATGAACGTAGGCAAGGAAACCTTCAGCGCCATTCAGTGCCCGGTCCTGCTCATCGTCGGTGATGAAGACGACCATGCGCCTGTAGCTACGGTGCTGGAAGCGCATCAGCTGATTCCCAATTCGCGCCTCTGCGTCGTACCCAAAGCCTGGCACACGGCCTTCTTGGATAATTTCCCCGTTACGTGGGCAGCTATAGAGCCCTTTATCGCCGCTGACCGGGATTCTCTCACAGGCAGTAAAAAGCTTGCCGCCAACGACCGGTAAGGAAATTTACAAAAACTTTATCTCCTTTTTATCTTGTGGATATATGCCCATGGTATGCTGAGCCTGGAAAGTAGGAGGCGTCTAACCAGGCTGCGGCAGCCATGGGCTTTTTGCTGTAAAGAGAGTAGAGAACAGGAGGGGGACGTATGAGTTACACGGCGAAAGAAGTGGCAAAGTGGTTTCTCAATTATAATCAGTATGAGCAAAAGGTGTACGGCGATACAGAATATATTTCTGATTTCAAATTGCAAAAGCTCCTGTATTACGCATATGGTGCGTACCTTGCGATCTATGACCAGCGGCTCTTTGACGAACCGATTCAGGCCGGCCAGCACGGCCCTTTTGTACAGAGCGTCTATGAAGCGTATAAGCATTTTGGCCTGAAAGGGATTACGGAGTTTGAACCGCTGCAGGAGGTCTTTTCCGAGCAGGCTCAAAGCGTCCTTCAATGGGTGTACGAAAACTTCGGCCAGTACACGGCCTGGGCCTTGCGCAATATGACACATGCAGAAGATCCGTGGCAGGAAGCGATTGCCAATTCGGCTATGAGCGACGCCGTTATTGTAGCGTTCTTCCAGCGGAATTATGTAGAAGTCGTATAATATACAAAAAAATGACCCGTTGTGCTCCATAGGAGACAACGGGTTTTCTTATGTCTGGACATAGTTATAGCAGGGAACAGCAAGGAGAAAGATTGTTAAAGAGAGAGATACAGTAGTGCTGTTTCCTGCTATAATGGGGAGAAACCTTATGCATACATATATCATACCGTTCTCTTACCGTTTCGTCAAGACATTAATTTTCTTATGATAAGATAAGTAAAATATGCGGTCTGTCAGACGCCGGCTTTTTCGTAGTGGAAGACGATATAGACGAAGGCGGCTAAGACGACAATACCCGGGCAGACGATGCCGTACATGACGGTGTAGCCCCAGGCGCGGGCGACGATGCCCAAGGTAGCGGCGGCGAGACCGACGAAGATATCGAGGAACCAAAAATACGTGGCCGTAGCGGCACCGGCCCGTGCGGGCGGCACGCTCTGAATGGCCAAGGTCTGAAAGGCCGGGCTGAGAGCACCAAAGCCGAGGCCCAGGATGACGCCGGAAATATACAGCATCAGAGCTGTATCGACGCGGCTGAAGAGGATGAGGCCGCCAATGAAGAAGAGGAAGCCCGGTGCGACGATGCACGGTGCGCCGTAGTGATCAAACATGTGACCGATGAAAGGCCGGCTGACGACGATGGACAAGGCAAAGACGGCAAAGAAGACGCCGGTCTGGTTGTCGAGGCCTAAGGTGTGCATATAGAGGGGAATAAAGGTGAGTACGCCGCCGTAAGAGAAAAAGACGAAGCCGCCTAAAAGGGAGGCCGGCAATGATTTCTTTTCCAGCAAATGGGCTAAGGGCGATGTATCACGCGTGACCTTCGGTTCGATAATAGTAGCGGGCAAACGGATGGAGAGGGCCCCAATGAGCATGGCGACGGCAAGGACGGTAAGGATGAGAAACAGGGCGCCAGGGCTCAGCATATTATACAATAAGAGGCCGGCTAAGGGGCCGATGACCATGGCCAGATTGGTCGTTACGGAGAAATAGCCAATGCCTTCACCGCGGCGTGCCGACGGGATGACGAGGACGGCAATGGCGGCAGCTGTTGTCGTGGCTAAGGAAAAGAGCATGCCGTGTATAAAACGCAACGCATAGATTTCTCTTATGGAAAAGATAAAGTTAAATGCTGTAATGACAATGAGAAAACAAATCAGTGCGATGAGCAGTAGATGACGTTTATTGCGCTTGTCAATCAGATAGCCGGCGACGGGACGAAAGAGACTTGTACCAATCTGAAAGGACGTCATGGCCAGGCCGGCCTGGACGTCGTTGCCGGAAAATGCAGAAATGACGTAGAGAGGAAGCGTCGTTACGAGAATGTACTGCGTAATGAACTGGAAAAAATTAATCCCACCCATACAGAGAAAAGGTGGTGTCCATAATTTAGCTTTTGCCATATAGTGTTTGCGCCTCCTAAGGGAAATAAACAACGTATCTCATTGTACTCTTTGAAATGGAAATGTCAAGTTGTTGTATCTGATGAGACTATTGGGAGAAAAAGTGTACATATAATAGATATATACTATACTGAAAATGCACGGGAACGTGACGCAGACGGCATAGAACTTCCAGGCTGGGCAGTCGAAATACTGGACCAATTATGGTAAAATATAAATGGTCTTGAAGAGGCGTGTTCTCTTCAGGCAACAATGGAGACATTATGACAGGAGACAGATAGAGATGAGAACGGAAACAGGTATTGTACAAAAAATATTGCCCAACGGCATGGTATTGATTAAGGCGAGCCGGACGAGTTTATTTTCCCGTCACGCATCGTCCATTGGCAACGCTACGGCACCTATTGAAGTGCGCAACGAAATCGGTGCTGTCCAAGGGGATTTCGTCGAATTTGCATTGCCGCAAAATAACATTGCCTTAGGCGGCTTTGTGGGTTTTGGCATTCCTATGCTCATCGTCCTTTTGAGCATTATCGTCATGTATACGCAAGGCCCGGGCTGGGGCTTTTCAGAAGATGGCGCAGCGGGCATCGGCTTTATCGTCGGCCTCGTCCTTTCCTTCGTCGTCATGAAAGTGGTGAACAAGCTCTGGAAGGGCCAGCGTTCAGAAGCGACGATCTTGCGCATTATCCGCCAGGATGCAGAAGAAGAGGAACATTTGATGCAATAATATAGGTTAAGACGAAAACAGCTCCCTAATGGTTCGTCCGTGGGAAGCTGTTTTTTAGTGGGGAGAACCGCGGCTGCGACCGGGCCCTTGGTCATTGACAATATTCTCCCCTTTCCCATACAATGGAAAGAGACCAAACGGTCCGTTTGTAGCACGCAGAAAAGGAGATTGCAATGAACCGATTTGATGAACAGGATGTTTTTGCCGGCTTGTTTGACACTGACCTCGCTGATGATGGGCAGGAGCTATTCAGCGCGGAAGATGTAGCCGTGCTGGAGGAACGTGTAGCTGCCGGCGATTCCCACGCCATGGTGGAACTGGCGGCGTATTGCCAATATGGCCACAAGAAGAATCTGAAGAAGGCCACTAGCTTGTACAAGAAGGCAGCTAAGCTGGGTGAAGACGATGCCATGCTGGCTTTGGGCGATTTAGCCTTTGAAGAAAAGAAGTACGCCAACGCCGTGAAGTGGTATGAAGCGGCTGTGGCAGCAGACAATTTGGAAGCTATGCTGGAGCTGGCCCGGCTGTACCTGGAAGGAGACGGAGTTCGCAAGGACCACAAGAAGGCGAAGGCCTTATATGTGAAAGCTGCAGAGACGGGGGATACTGCCGCTATGGCAGAATTGGCTGACCATTATTACCGCGGTGATTTTGCCAAAATCGATTACGCCAAGGCCCTCGCGTGGTATGAAAAGGCCTTTGACGACGGCTGGGTTGAAGCAGCTAATTATATTGGCGATATTTACAACGAAGGCGGCTACGGCGTCGAGCAGGATGCAGAAAAAGCCAAGGAATACTATGAAAAGGGCGTAGCCCAAGGCAACGATGACAGCTATTACGCCTTGGGAATGGAATTGCTCGATGAGGCTGAACCGGATTACGAACGGGCCTTTTCCCTCTTTACGCAAGGGGCAGAACGGCATTCTGCCGATGCCATGATTGCCTTGTGTGACGCCTATCGTTTTGGCCGTGGCACGGAACGGGATTTCCCGTCCTTTGTCAAATGGGCTAAGAATGCGGCCCTGGCCGGCGACGAACGGGGCTTTTTCTATCTCGATGGCGCGTTCTATCTCTTTGATGAACCGGATCTCTTGCCGTATCAGAACGAAGCGGCTGTGGAAGCCTTGCGGCAAAAGGGAGACGGCCTGTCCTTGTATATACTGGGCAAGCTGGCGATTACCAATCTTGCAGAAGGCCAGTTAAGCAGTGAAATCGACGCCCTTCCGTATTGGGAACAAGCGTCTGCACAAGGCTACGTACCGGCGACAGCAGAACTGGGCCTGTTCTACTATGCCTTGTCGGAAGAGCAGCCGGAGCAGGTGGATAAAGCCTTCTCGTATTTGCTGCAAGCGGCACAGGCAGGGGCCGTGAAGGCCATGTATGCTTTGGCCCATATGTATCATGAAGGCGAAGGGACACCGGTGGACGATGTGCAGAGCCTGGCCTGGCTGGAAAAAGCTGCCGCAGCCGGTGATGCCGATGCGTGCTACCTCTTGGGACAGGAATACGATGAAAATCTGGACCAGGGCTTGTACGACGGCTTGGTGCAACGGGATAATGCCAAAGCCTTTGCGTTGTTCAAACGGGCTGCAGAAGCCGGCAATGTACCAAGCATGACCTTTTGCGGTGTCCATCTGGCTACGGGAAGCGGTGTAGAGACAGATACGGAAACAGGCTTGAACATGGTTTGGGAAGCGGCGCAGTTAGGTGATGAACGTGCCAACAATCTGGTAGATGAGCTGCTCAAGGACGAGGACGAATAAGCCAGCGCATATAACAGAATATGGATAGTAAAAGCTCAAGCTTGCTTTTTGGCGGCTTGAGTTTTTTTTGAGCGCTTTTCTTCGCCAGCCCGGGCAGTTGCTCCAAAAAGGATGCGGGAGCCAAGCCGTTAAGAAGAAAGAATACTTAGGAGGCAAAGTACCACAAAGAAAATAATGGAAAAAAATACGTTTTTTTATTCTATTTTATAACATAATAGGATATATAACCAGAATCGATTCTAGAAGCGTCTATGAAATAAGAAATGGATGTATTAATTTGTGAAAGGGTTAACAATAGTATGAATGTATGGGGAAAAGAAATGAGAAACATTAGTTATTAATTAAAACGAAGAGAAATTAAATAAAAACAGATAGAAATACAGTACCTAGCGGGTATAAAAAGAAATGTAAATTTTTTGTAAAATTTTTCTTTCCGTTGTAATACCAATTTTTATATAGAAAAATACTATGTGAAATAAAGAAAAACATACTGGGACACAAGCTATTTCAAAATGCAACCATAAGGTTTTCTTTGAATATTAGAGCCTTTTTCTATCGTTGACATTTGACGGTTTTGCATATAAAATAAAGCTATAGGAGAGTGCCTTAGTGGCGAAATACGCAAGGTACATACACGAGCTTTGCCAATGTTTTGGGAAGGGAACATTGACGGAAAAAAGGTCGTGGTTTTCTCCAACGTGAATTCTCTGAGTTGTATGGAGATTAAGGAGTACACTATGGGTACAATGGGAATGAATTTGCTATGGAATGAAGAATCTAAAATCTTTTTAACTGCAGAGGAGCTCGAAAAACTGAAGAAAGAAGCTGCCGAAGGGGATAGGCAAGCCATTGCAACGCTAGCATGTTTCTATCTGTACGAACCAGGTACTGAGGAAGAAACGGCAATCTACTATTTGAAGAAAGCAGCTGAACTACAGGATCCGCAGGGAATGCGCATTTTGGGCGACGTATATTGCCGGCAGGAAAAATTCGATAAAGCGATTTACTGGTTTACGCGCAGTGCCGAATTGGGTAATACTTACGCCATGATGGAATTGGGCGATCTATATACGAACGGTATGGGCGTAGAACAGGATACGCAAAAGGGACATGACTACTACATGAAGGCCGCAATGGCCGGCAATGTAGATGCTATGGAAGTGCTGGCAGACCGCTATTATGGCGGCTTTAATACGGACTGCGACTATGCGGCAGCTCTCATGTGGTACAAACGGGCTCTGCGTGCAGGCAGTGAAACCGTCACAGTCCAGATTGGGGATATTTATGAAACCGGTGGCTACGGCGTAGAAAAGGACGAAGCGAAAGCAATTGCTTATTATAAGAAAGCAGCCGATGCCGGCGAGGCAGAAGGCATGTATGCGCTGGGCCGTTTCTACACCTACAGGGCTACACCGGATTTTGCCAAGGCCTTGTATTGGTATGGCCAGGCAGCAGACAGACACTATGCCATGGCGATGGTGGCCTTGAGCAATGCCGCCCGTTTTGGACGCGGTATGGAACGTGATTTCGACACCTTTGTGTATTGGGCCAGGGAAGCTGCCAAGCAGCACCATAAGCTCGGTTACTTTTTCCTCAATAACGCCCCCTATTGTTATAATGAGGTCGATACCCTTCCCTATAACAGTAAAGAGGCACAACAGAAACTCAAGGAAAAAGGCGACGGCGAAGCGCTGTATATCTTGGGGCTGGTGACAGCCAAACGGTGCAGCGCGAAGGATCAAATTGGTATGCGTATGGCTGTATCCTATTGGGAACGGGCCTTGCTCTCAGGCTACCAAAAGGCTGACTTAGAGCTGGGACTGTATTATTACTATAAGGACCGGAGCAAGAAGAGCAACGAACGGGCCTTTACACATCTTAAACGGGCTGCAGCACACGGCTTTACCTGTGCTATGTATCCTTTGGCTGTATGCTATGTGGAAGGACGGGGAACGGGAGCTGATTTGGATCAATACCTGTATTGGCTCCACGAAGCAGCCGAAGCAGGCGACCCGAAGGCCTGCTATCTCTTGGGCAGAGCCTACGAAGGCAATGCCGGTTTGGAAGTCATACTGCACCTGCGAGGTGACGTAGATAAAAAGAAAGCGTTTGCATTATTTGAAAAAGCGGCTGTCAATGGCAGTATTGCTGCCTTGAAGTCCTTAGGAGAGTATTACCTGCAGGGGCTCGGTGGTGTCGCCGTAGATCAGCGGCGGGGCCAGGATTATTTGATCGAATACCAGGACCTCACGACAAGTAAGCTTGAGGCTGCAAAACGAGGACGGCGTACGAATGGTGATTCCAGAAGACCGTCGTAAGGACAGAGAGACCGGGTTAATTGAGGTAACCCAATCAGGTTCAGTATGACCGATGAGGCCCTGTGGACATTATTCCACAGGGCCTTTTCGTATTAAAGGGGGAACTAAGGGACAATCTGCTATCAATCTAGGAGGACGATAGAATGATACGAGAAGACGCTATTTGGGCTGATTTGATACAAGATACGCCGCTGATGGACCTGGAGCCAGAGAACGTAGAAGAACTGACGCGACGCGTGCGTGCCGGCCAGACGGAGGCTATGGTGCAGCTGGGCCGCTATTATCACGACAGCGGGACCAATGCGGGCCGGGCTGTACGGCTCATGGAACGGGCTGCTGACGGGCGGAATGACGAGGCCATGGACGTGCTGGGCGACTGGGCTTTTGGCGAAAGGGAATATAGCGAAGCCGTGGCCTGGTATACGCGCAGTGCTGCCTTGGGTAATGTCCGGGCAAAGGTCAAGCTGGCGCAGTTCTTTATGGGTGGCCAGGGAATTCGTAAAAACCGCCGCCGGGCTAAATCGCTGTTTACGGAGGCTGCCCAGGCTGGGTCTGTCCCGGCTATGGAACGGTTGGCCCTGTATTACTACCGTGGCGATTTTGGCAAGGAGCCCGATTATAAAGAAGCTAGCTTTTGGTTTCACCAATTGCTGTCTAGAGAAGCGGCAGTCGTTGCACCGTATATGGCAGAAATCTACGCTACAGGCGGCTACGGCGTAGAGGCCGACCGGCACCTGGCCAGTACGTATTATGAGATGAGTGCTGCTACAGGGAAGGCTGAAGACCTGTACGACTTTGCCCAGTTCCTCATGACAGGGACTGGCAGGGAGAAAGAGAAGGCCTTTAGACTTTTGCAGCAGGCGGCAGAGAAACACTACACGCCGGCTATGCTGGCTCTGTGTGATGCCTATCGCTTTGGCGACGGGACGGCACGGGACCGGCTGGAATTTGTCCGGTGGGCTAAGGCAGCCGCCCTGGCCGGTGATGAAACAGGCCTGGAGTATCTCCATCAGGCATTTTATCTGTACCATGATGTAGATTTACGGCCCTATTGTAATGCAGCTGCGCTGGCAGAGCTCAAGGCTGCCGGCAATGGTCCTTCCCTGTATGTACTGGGGAAACTGGCCTATACCGAATTCGGTGCCAGTCAGGGGCTCTGTGAGGACGATGCCTTTTCCTATTGGTTCCAGGCGGCGAAAATGGGCTATGGACCGGCAGAAATGGATTTGGGCTTTATCCTCAGCGAAAAGAATCCGAAGGCGCAAGCCAAACAAGCCTTTGCTTATATCCGCGATGCAGCCGAACAGGGGGAAGTGCGGGCCATGTATCCCCTGGCAGTGCACGTGGTATGCTAAAGTTGGACATGGAGGGGGTAGAAATTGGATACTAAAT
>ERZ836829.1110-NODE-1110-length-19363-cov-6.955407_pt1 | contig 19363 bp, 4 predicted proteins | sample MGYA00519574_ERZ836829 | MGnify/ENA primary metagenome ERZ836829 (study PRJEB31850, sample SAMEA3708808) | human gut metagenome | biome: human gut; feature: human-associated habitat; material: faeces | place: China | collected 2014 ... | reverse complement strand
TTTATGGGCCACTATTCTTTTCTCAGGCTTTGCACTTGAAGTGATAATTCGCCTTGGTGGTATGGCGTTCGGTGCACCCATCCTGCGCGGCTGCAGCCGCGCTGTACACCTTAACGCCCGCGGGCGAAGAAGTCTTGGCAGGGTTCATATCAGTGGCAAGGAGTTGCTTAATTTTTTTCATCTGAGACTCTCTTCTCTCCAAATTCAATCTGTCACGTGAGCCGGCCGCACTCTCCAAGCAGACAGCTCACTTACTAAGTGTTCAGCAAAAGTTCGAAACCGCTAATTCTAGCAAAGAGGAAAGAAATATGCTCGTGTTTTGTATTTTTCTCTATTACCGTGAAGGGATAGCCCAAAGAGGTGAAATTTAAATTAGGTATGACTTCTATAACTATTAAATGTTCCGGAAACGGGTTGTTTATAGGGGTGTTCGGGAATTTTTGTGAATAGCTGTCAAAAACGCAAAGTTTTCAGACTAAAAATATCGGCATTCTTCGAATCCCTGATTGCGTAATACGCACTTTTCTGTCGTTATCTTCGTCGATTTTTCACGATTGCTATCAGGTTCCTGTCGCTTTACAACTTTCCGACCGCTCTTCCGTATACGAAAAACGAAACGCGAGTCACTCTTAATGCGAAAAACGAAATTGCTGAAAATGCATTTACAGAGATTTGACGGGGGATAACAAAGGATTAATCCCTTCGTTGGAGGCATTCGACACAAATTTCACCCCATGAACCGGCGTTGAAAAAGATACAGTATTGAAATTGAACAGGATTTTGGGGGTTGTTTCTAAGTGACGGATCCAAAGGGAAAAACCATAAACACGGGATAGGACTTTCCCTAGTCACCTACTTTTTTAGGTAGGAACACCGGGTTCCAGGCCGAAATCTTTACACTTTTTTGACCAGGGACTTCATTTTTACTGAGAACGAACCGCAATAAAAACCGGGGAGAGACATCCGCCCCCCCCCCGGAAATCTGAACAAATTTGAAAATTCCCAACCCAGTTGCTAAGCATTTTTTGACGTGCTTAAGCGTTGCTAAAGGCCCGGTTTCAGGGGATCTTCGGTTTCTGATCCATTACTTCTTTCCTCCCGAGGTGAGCGCCCGGACCGCGGCTTCGAGTTTCTCAAGCCTCGCCTTCGTTTCATCGAGCTCCGCCTGAGTCTTCGAGAGTTTCGCGTCCTGGGTCGCGAGCGCGGTCTTCTGCGCCGCGAGCTTCTCATCCTGCGTCGAGATACGGGTGCGGGCGACCGCCAACTGAGCCGAGAGGTCGCGGTTTTCGCTGTCAAGACTCACGAGCCGCGCCGCCATCTGCTGCGGCTTTTGAGACAACGTGTCGCCTCCGAACCGGTAGCTGAAGCTCAGGTTCCCCATCACGTCATCATTCCCCACGGCACCGCCGAGAGAAATGAGGGAGTTTTCCGTCGGCCGCACGAAGAGCCCAACTGCTGCCGCTCCGGACCCCCGGTACGCGCCGCCGCCGATCGACACCGACACGCGGTGATCCTCATCAAAGGGAAGCGGGTGGAGCGACGCGATCGCGGCTGCCTGCGCCCCGACATCATTGATCCGGCGGTTGAGCCGCGCGTCGTTACGCGCCAATTGATTGATGGCGTCCGAATTCTGGATCACCGCCTGGTTCGTGGTCCAGAGCTGACCGCCCGTCACGGCCTCGGTCGACCCTTCGGCGATCTCCCCTGCCTTCACGTTCGTGATCTTGAGGTTCCCCGCGTCGACGCCGTTCGATGTGAGGCTCGGCCCGTTCGCGACCGAGACACCGTCTGTCGTCACCGTGGTGTTCCCAACCGTCACCTTGTCGAACGACACCTCACTCGCGGTCCCGATCGTGAGGGTGTTGTTCTCAGCCGTGATCGCCATGTTTTTGCCGGACGAGTACCCGATCGATTTGGAGGACGTCGACGTCGTATTCCCGAGAACATCGGTCGTCGTCTGCGTGATCGTGATCGAACCATCCGCCACCGTGAAGTTCGCGACCTTGGTTTCTGTGGCCGCCCCGGCGTCAGCCGAAATCTTATCCGCGAGCGTCTGGATCGCGGAGTAGACCTGACCCCCTGTCACCACATCCGTGCTGTTGGCGGCCAGCGCCCCGGTGCCGGCGTTCGTGATCGTCGAGCCGCCCGCGTTGATGCCATAGGTCGTAAAGAACGCGCCGTTAGAAAGCGTCACGCCGGTCGACCCGATCGTGGTGCCGGACCCCGCGGACCCAAACGTCGCGGACGTGAAGACCGGGGTGAGGCTCATCCCGATCGTGACACTCCCGTTTTCGCCCGAAAGCTCGACGTTATTCCCCGCGACGTAACTGATCGCGCCGTTATTCGCGACCCGGAAGGTGGATGTCGTGCTGCCATCCTTCACGTTCACGGTGTAGCCCGTGTTCGCGCTTGTCGCGTAATTGCTTTGCAGATAGTCATAGACGGCGGAACCGGACACCGCGGACGAGTCCGTTGACGTGATGCCGCCTGACTGCAGGTTCGTGATCGGTTTCCCGGCCATATCGATACCGGCGGACGACACCGAGACACCGCCGAAATTGCCGCTCGAAGCCGTAATCGCGCCGGTCGACGCGAGAAGCGAGATCGCGCTTCCGACCGTGATGCCGTCCGCCGTGACGCCGGTGGTATTCGTGCCATCGGTCACCGAGAGTCCGGTGGAGCTTAACGTCGCGCCGCTTGCCGCGGTCCCCACGGTGAAGGACGCCGCGGTCACCGTGCCGGTTGTGGTGAGACCGGAATCCGACACCGTGGTGTCGCCCGTCGTGAAGGATTCAGACGTGACCGAGTCCGCCGCGATCGTGGTCTTCGAGGTGTCGGAGCCCACCGTCACCGAGTCAGACGCGGTGACGGTCTTAAAGGTGACATCGTCTGCCGTCGCGATTTCGACCGACCCGTCGCTCTCAAGCGTGAGGCTCACATTCGTCCCCTCATCGAAATTCAGCGTGCTCGAAAGCGGGATGAGGTTATCGGACGAATTGTGATTCACGGTTGAACGGACGCCCGTCTGATCCGCGGTCTTGTAATTCTGATCAAGATACGCGGCTACCGCGGCTCCGGTCACCGCCTCATCGTTCCCCGACGCGATAGTGCCGGAGGTGAGACCCGAGATCTTGCCGTCTGACCCGATGGACACCTTGCCGATTGTCGCGGTGGCAGCGGTGAGGTTCCCGGAGATCGCGGCGGACGACGCGGTGAGGCCGGATGCCGTCAAAGCGTTCCCTGAAGTCCCGACCGTGATGCCGGAGCTGTTAACGGTCGTCGTGCCCGCCGTAAAGGTATTGGCGCTGACGCTTGAAGCCGTCACCGTCCCGGTCGTCGTGAGGCCGGAATCCGTGAGGGTCGACGCCCCTGTCGAGAAGGATTCAGACGTCACTCCGCTTCCCGTCACCTGGGTCGTGGTGTTCCCCGACCCCACCGTGAGGGAATCTGTTGCCGTGACAGTCGTGAAACTCGGGGTCGAAGAGATCCCGTAGGTCACGGTGCCGTTTTCAAGCGAAACCGTCGCGTTATCACCCGCGGCGTACGTGAGAGTCCCGTTCGGATCCACCTTATAAGTGTTGTCGCCAACGGTCGCAGTCCAGCCGGAATTCGCGGACGTGGTGTAATTCGACGCTAGGTACGCGGCCACCGCGCCGCCTGTCACCGCTTCATTGTTATCCGCGGCAATGGTGCCGGACGTGAGATTCGAGATCTTGCCATCCGACCCGATCGACACCCCGCCGATCGTCGCGGTCGCGGCGGTCAGGTTTCCAGCGATCGAAGCGGAAGTCGCGGTGAGACCGGAAGACGTCAGAGCGTTCCCGGATGTGCCGACCGTGACGCCGGAGCTGTTAACGGTCGTTGTGCCGGCCGTAAAGGTGTCAGCACTGACACTCGAAGCCGTCACCGTCCCGGTCGTCGTGAGGCCGGAATCAGAGAGGGTCGACGCGCCCGTCGTGAAGGATTCGGACGTGACCGAGTTCCCCGTGACCGTGGTCTTCGCGGTGCCGGAGCCGACCGTCACGGAGTCCGTCGCAGAGACGGTCTTAAAGGCAACATCTTCCGCGGTCGCGACTTCCACTGAGCCGTCGTCCAGCAGCGACAGGGTGATGTTATCGGCCGAATCGAAATTAAGGGTATCTGTGAGTCCGGCTGCTCGGTTCGCGACGCCATTCACCGACGCCCGGACACCGGTTTCGGCGGACGTCTTGTAATTCTGATCAAGGTACGCGGCGACCGCCCCGCCCGTCACGGCTTCGTTATTGTTCGACGCGATCGTGCCGGACGTGAGATTCGAGATCTTGCCATCCGACCCGATCGACACGCCGCCGATCGTCGCGGTGGCGGCCGTCAGGTTGCCGGCGATCGTAGCGGACGACGCAGTGAGTCCGCTCGTCGTCAGAGAGTTCCCGGTTCCGACCGTAATGCCGGAGGTGTTCACCGTGGTCGTACCGGCCGTGAAAGTATCGGCACTGACGCTCGATGCCGTCACTGTTCCGGTCGTCGTGAGGCCGGAGTCCGTCAGCGTCGACCCCCCGGTCGAGAAGGATTCGGAGGTCACCCCGCTTCCCGTCACCTGAGTGGTCGTGCCATCCGCCCCAACCGTGAGGGAATCTGTCGCCGTGACAGTCGTGAAGCTCGGGGTCGAAGAGATCCCGTATGTAACCGTACCGTCCGCAAGTGACACTGTCGCGTTATCACCCGCGGCGTACGTGAGAGTCCCGTTCGGATTCACCTTATAAGTGGTATCGCCAACCTGAGCGGTCCAGCCGGAATTCGCGGACGTGGTGTAGTTCGACGCAAGGTACGCGGCCACCGCGCCGCCCGTCACCGCTTCATTGTTATCCGCGGCAATGGTGCCGGAGGTGAGATTCGAGATCTTGCCATCCGACCCGATCGATACTCCGCCGATCGTCGCGGTCGCGGCGGTCAGGTTCCCTGCGATCGAAGCGGAAGTCGCGGTGAGACCGGAAGACGTCAGAGCGTTCCCGGATGTGCCGACTGTGACGCCTGTGCTGTTAACCGTTGTCGTGCCAGCCGTAAAGGTATCAGCACTGACGCTCGATGCCGTCACCGTCCCGGTCGTCGTGAGGCCGGAATCGGTGAGCGTTGAAGCACCGGTCGAGAAGGATTCAGACGTCACCCCGCTTCCCGTCACCTGGGTCGTCGTGCCATCCGACCCCACCGTGAGGGAATCTGTCGCGGTCACCGTGCTGAAACTCGGCGTATCCGAGACACCCACCGTCACCGTGCCGTTTGCCTGAGACACCGTGGCGTTCGTTCCGGCAGCGAACGTGAGCGTGCCGCCCGGCGCAATGGTCGAGGCCGCGGTCGTGCCATCCGTCACCTTGAAGCCGGAACCCGTGGTGGTCGAATAGTTATCCGCCAGGTACTTCGCCACCTCGCCGCCTGTCACCGCTTCATTGTTATCAGCGGCAATGGTGCCAGACGTGAGATTCGAGATCTTGCCGTCCGTCCCGATTGACACGCCGCCGATCGTGGCGCTCGCGGCGGTCAGGCTGCCGGAAATTGTGGCAGCCGTGGCGGTAAGTCCGGAAGAGGTGAACGAATTCCCGGTTCCGACAGTGATGCCCGTACTGTTAACCGTGGTCGTACCGGCCGTAAACGATGAAGCGGAAATTGTTCCAGTCGTCGTGAGGCCGGAATCCGTGAGCGTTGAAGCGCCGGTCGAGAAGGATTCGGACGTCACCCCGCTTCCCGTCACCTGAGTGGTCGTGCCATCCGACCCCACCGTGAGGGAATCCGTCGCCGTAACACTCGTGAAGCTCGGGGTCGAAGAGATCCCGTAAGTCACCGTGCCATTTTCCTGAGACACCGTGGCGTTCGTGCCCGCCGCGAAGGTGAGCGTGCCGCCCGGAGCGATGGTCGACGCCGTGGTCGAGCCATCGGTCACCGAGAATCCGGAACCCGAAGTCGTCGTGTAATTCGCGGCCAGATAATCAGCGACCGCCTTACCCGTGACGGCGTTGGTATCGTTCGACGCGATTGTGCCGGAGGTGAATCCAGAGATGGTGTTCCCCGATCCGCCGATCGTGATGCCGCCGACATTCACCTGGGTCGCGGAGAGCGTGCCGTTAATCGTTGCAGCCGACGCGGTGAGCCCAGACGTGGTCAGGCTGTTCGAGGCCGTTCCGCCGTTTGCGATCGAGAGACCCGTGGACGAGAGTGTCGCCCCGGTGTCAGAAGTTCCTGCCACAACCGTGCCGGTCGTCGTAAGACCCGTGTCCGTCAGAGTCGAAGCGCCAGTGGTCAGCGTCTCAGCCGTGACTGAAGTAAAGGTCGGAGTCGACGAAATCCCATACGTCACCGTGCCATTTTCCTGAGACACCGTGGCGTTCGTGCCGGCCGCAAAGGTCACCGTGCCGCCAGGCGCGACGGAGGAAGAGGTGCCGCCCGCTGAAATCGTGATTCCGGAAGCCGAAGTCGTCGAGTAATTCGCGGCCAAATAATCCGCGACGGCCTTACCCGTGACCGCATTGGTATCCGTCGACGCGATAGTACCGGAAGTAAAGCCGGAGATTGTGTTCCCGGTTCCTCCAATCTTGATATCGCCGACATTCACCTGCGTCGCGGAAAGCGTGCCGTTAATCGTTGCTGCCGAGGCTGTGAGTCCAGTGGACGTCAGCGAGTTCCCGGAAGTTCCAACCGTGACGCCCGTACTGTTAACGGTGGTCGTGCCGGCTGTAAACGAGGAAGCGGAAACCGTACCGGACGTCGTAAGGCAAGAATCCGTCAGAGTCGAAGCGCCGGTCGAGAAGGATTCAGATGTCACTCCGCTTCCCGTCACCTGAGTGGTCGTGCCATCCGACCCCACCGTGAGGGAATCTGTCGCCGTAACAGTCGTAAAGCTTGGGGTCGACGAAATCCCATACGTCACCGTACCGTTCGCCTGCGAGACCGTCGCATTGGTGCCGGCCGCAAAGGTGAGCGTGCCGCCCGGAGCGATCGTGGAAGCTGTGGTCGAGCCATCGGTAACCGAGAATCCGGAACCCGAAGTCGTCGTGTAATTCGCGGCCAGATAATCGGCGACAGCCTTACCCGTAACGGCATTGGTGTCGTTTGACGCGATCGTGCCGGAGGTAAAGCCAGAGATGGTGTTCCCGGTTCCGCCAATCTTGATATCGCCGACATTCACCTGAGTCGCGGAGAGCGTCCCGTTAATCGTGGCGGCGGACGCCGTGAGTCCGGATGTGGTCAGGCTGTTAGCGGTCGAACCGCCGCTTGCGATCGAGAGACCCGTGGAGGAAAGTGTTGCGCCAGTGTCTGCCGTGCCAGCCACAACCGTACCAGACGTTGTGAGCCCTGAGTCCGTCAGAGTTGAAGCGCCGGAGGTCAGCGTCTCAGCCGTGACTGAAGTAAAGGTCGGGGTCGACGAAATCCCATAGGTCACCGTGCCTTCAGCCTGCGAGACCGTCGCATTAGTGCCGGCCGCAAAGGTCACCGTGCCGCCAGGTGCGACGGTGGATGAGGTGCCGCCCGCTGAAATCGTGATTCCGGAGTTCGCCGTCGTCGTGTAATTCGACGTCAGATAGTCAGCGACCGCGCCGCCCGTAACGGCTTCGGTATTTCCGGTCTCGATGGTGCCGGAATTGAGACTTGAGATCTTCTGGTTATTCGCATTGATCCCGGTGGAACCAATCGTGATGCCGCCGATCGTCGCCTGGGTAGCGGTAAGGCCGGAGCTCGTGAGAGCGTTGGCTCCAGTACCGATTGAAAGCCCCGTGGCGGAAAGCGTTGCGGTGTTTGCCGGAGTCTCGTCTGTCGTAACCGAGAGACCCGTGGACGAGAGCGTCGATCCCGCGCTCGAAGTTCCAGCGACAACCGTGCCGGATGTCGTAAGGCCGGAATCCGTGAGCGTGGAAGCGCCGGTCGAGAACGATTCCGACGTCACTCCGGTTCCCGTGATGGTTGTCGTCCCGGTGTCTGAGGATCCCACCGTCAGATCTGTGCTGACATCAGCTGAGTTAAAGGACACTTCCGTATCGGTATCAATCGTGATCGCGCCGTTGTCACCGACTGAAAGACTGATGTTGTCACCCGAAAGGAAGCTTTGAGTACCGCCCGCCGCGACCGCGTGCGCCGCACCGTCAACCGACGCGGTCCAGCCGGAATTCGCGGTCGTCGTGTAGTTGCTTGTCAGGTAACTATAAACGTCACCCCCTGAAACCGCGTCCGTGCTTCCTGACGCGATGCCGGTCGTCCCGGTCGCGAGGCCGGTGATCGGCTTGCTTCCCATATTGAGGCCGGTGGAGTTCCAGTACCCGGTCGAGCCGACATAAACCGCGTTGGTATTAAGGCGGGTCGCTGTGATGTAGCCCGTATTGCCGGCAAGCGTAATGCCAGACCCCACCGTGATGGATCCGGTGGACGGTACGCTGACCCCGGAGCTCGTCACCGTGGTGCTGCCAGCGGTAAGTCCAGAGTTCGCGATCGAGGTGTTCCCGATCGTCAATGTACCGGCGGACGTCAGGTCGACGTCCTTCACGAGCGACACCGTAAGCGTCCCGCTTGAGGAGGCAACCGTGATGTTCCCTGCCGCCGCGGTTTCGGTTGACGCCGCCCCGCCCTTGATCGTCACCGTGTTCGCGTTCTTCACCATCGACGCGGTGCCGGTGTCACCCGCGAACGTGATATTCGAATTCTTTAACTGAGCGACGTTCACCGCGTCGGTATCATTCGTACCGGCGGCGACATTCGTGATCTGACGCGTGATCGAATTCGCGGAAGAACCGATTGAGAGCGCCGCGCGGCTGGATCTCCAGGTGGTGGAGGAAGAGCTCGAGTTCGCGCCGCTCGGGTCCCAGCCCTGGGTGCCAGAAAGCACCGTCGCAATCGATTCACTGCCGATCGCGATTGACGTCGCCTGGTTCGCGGTCGCTCCCATGCCGATCGCGGTGGACCCCGTGCCGCCCGCCTTCGCGTTATAGCCGATAGCGGTCGCGGACGTCATATTGGTGTTCCCGGCGGTCGCTCCGTAGCCAATTGCGGTGGATTGCCCGGAAAGGGCGTTCGCCTGATAGCCGATTGCGGTGGAGCCGTTAAGCGAGCTGCCTCCCGCGCTCGCCTGATAACCAATAGCGGTCGACCCCGTCATCGAGGCCGCCGCCGCGTCCCCGATCGCGACAGAGTACTGCCCTGAGGCGTTAGAGGTATAGCCAAGAGCGACTGAAGCGGACGGGTACGTGGTCGCGAGAGCGTGCGCGCTTGCGCCGATTGCCACAGCGTTCGTGCCGGCAATCGAATCGTGACCATACGCCGTGCCGCCGCCATAGGCGGTCGCGCCCGGGCCCACGGCAACACCGTTATCCGCGGTAGCTGTTGCGCCGTCACCAATCACCACGAGCCCCGAAAGACCCGTGAGAGACACAGCGGTGCTTGGGCTGATGATCACGGACTGGGTCGCGTTGGTGGTGATGTTGTTGCCGATCGCGACAAGATCGGTTGTCCCCGACGTGGCAGCGGTCACCGTATTGCTGTTACCGATGACAATCGTGTTTGTCGTTCCCGAAGCCACCGTGTTCCCGTACCCGATCACGGGAACAGTCTCGCCGGCGGACGTATAGACCATGCCGTTCGAGAAGATGAGACCCGTGGACGAGAGTGTCGTGGTGCCGGTGCTCGTGCTCCCGGTCGTGACTGACGTAAAGGTCGGGGTGTCCGAGAAGCTGAAGGTGACGGTTCCGGTGTCTGTCGAAAGCGCGACACCGAGGTTGGAGCTTGAGGAGACGAGCGTCACCTTGCCGTCCGCTCCAACGCTGTAGGTTGAGCTTCCGACCGCGAGATCCCACCCATTGTTATCCTGCAGGTACTGCCACACATCACCGCCATTCACCGCGTCCGTGCTGTCTTCCGCGATGCCGGTCGTACCTGACGCAAGGTTCGTGATCTTGCCGTCCGAACTGATCGAAAGCGTTCCGATCGAAGCAGAGGTCGCGGTGAGACCTGAAGAGGTCAGCGCGTTGGTACCGGTTCCGATCGTGAGGCCGGAAGCGGAGAGCGCCGCGGTGTTCGCGGCCATTCCGTCTGACGTGACCGAGAGACCGGTGGAGGACAACGTTGACCCAGCGGTTGAGGTTCCGGCGAGCACCGTACCCGAAGCTCCGAGATCGACGTTCTGAACGAGCGCGACCGTGAGCGTCCCGGAATCCGACGCGACTGTGATATTCCCGGTCGTGGCGGTCGCGGTGTCCGATGCCCCGCCCTGAATAGTCACCGTATTCGCGTTCTTCACCATGGAGGCGGTGCCGGTGTCACCCGCGAAGGTGATATTCGAATCCTTTAACTGAGCGACGTTCACCGCGTCGGTATCCTCTGAACCGGCGGCCACATTCGTGATCTGACGGGTGAAGCCGGACCCAGAAGCGCCGATTGACACCGCACCCTTGGTTGACACCCAGGTCGACCCTGAAGTGTCTTCCCCCGCCGGGTCATAGCCCTGAACACCGGCCGCAGTCACGGTATAGGACCCGATACCGAGAGCAACTGAATCAGCCGCGCCTGCTGATGAATCGCGGCCGATCGCGATCGCGCCGGCGGCATTCGCGGCGGCCCCGCGTCCAAGAGCTATCGCTCCGTCATAGCCCGCGCTGGTCCCATAACCAATCGCGGTCGAGCTGTCGCCAGTTGCCTTCGCCTCAGTACCGAACGCGACAGAGAAGCCGTTGATCGTAGAGGTCCCGTCGCTGTTTGACACAGTGGAACCCGCCTGGCTGTCGTAGCCCATCGCGAGGCCGTACGTCGTCGACACGGCGTTGTAGCCGAACGCCGCGCTTCCTTCACCGGATGACGCGCCATAGCCGACAGAAGTCGCCTGACCTGAAGTCGCCACGGCGTTCGCGCCGATCACAACCACGTGATCAATGCCCGCGTAAGTGCCGCCTGTCGGCGAAATAATCACAGACCCCGTGGAATTGGTGCTGAAACCGCTGCCGATAAGAATCAGATTGTCGACTGAGGAGTTGTAATAGCCAACGGTATTATTGTTGCCGATGACAAGAGAATTAGTGCCGCCAGCAACGACCTGGTTCCCGGAACCAATGACCGGGGTTGTGCTGCTGCCAGACGAATAAATGAGTCCTGTGCCGAGCGTGAGCCCTGTGGACGCGAGAGTCGCCTGAGAGTCCGCGGATGACCCCACCGTCACAGAAGTAAAGGTCGGTGTATCCGAGAAACTGAGCGTAACGGTGCCGGTGTCAGTCGCGAGCGCCGCGCTGAGGTTTGAGCCGCTCGTCGCGAGTGTCAGAGTTTCATTCTGAGCTACCTTATAGGTTGAGCCTCCGACAGAGACCGTCCACCCGGAATCCGCGGTTGTCGTGTAATTACTCGTGAGATAACTATAAACATCACCGCCATTGACCCCATCGGTGCTCCCCGATCCTATCGTTCCGGAGCCGAGATTCGTGATCTTGCCGTCAGAACTAATAGAAAGCGTACCGATTGTGGCGGATCCCGCGCTTAAAGCACCAGAGATCGTTGCCGCGGTGGCGGTAAGACCATTCGCCGTGGTGAGAGAGTTGCTGTCCCCGACAAAAACACCGCTGTCTGACACCGACGTCGTTGTCGTGCCATCCGTCACCGCGAGTCCCGTGTCCGTGAGGACCGAGGTGATTAATGTGTTTGAAGAATCCTGAACCGTGACGTTCCCATTCGTCGTAAGGCCGGATGCATTCAGAATCGACTGCTGCCCCTCGGCGGTACCGGCATAAATGGTGGTCGCGCGGAAGTAGGAATTCGTGCCCAGATCGACTTCATTATTCTGATGGTCGGATAACCGTCTTCCTGCTCATTCACTTTCGCGACAATATTGGTGTCTGACGCGATAACCAGCTGATCCGAAATCTGGTTGACATCCACAACCGTATCGGGATAGTCGGACGATGACATCGTGAATGCGTAGGCGGGCGACACCGCAGTCGCGGCGAGCACGCCAAGAATGGCGGCGCGGAGAATTGTCACCTTTCCAGGAAAACGCTTTTTCCGGATTCCAGTCCGGACAGCGCCCTGCCCGCGAAAACGTTTCGCGGCTTCATTACGGTTCACCCACAATCCTCTCAGTGACGAAGAATCGGTTTCCCCGCCGATTGCTCTTTTGCTGTTCGTCATCGCTGCGTCTCCCCTAGGATGGTCTCTTTCCCTCTCACTGGAGCCGGACCGCTTGGCGATCCTGTCGTTTTTTTACTGGCTGTTTTGAGATTCACGCAAAACCAATAATCTTTGCTATTTGCGTGACCGGAATTTCAGGCTATGAACTTTCCCCCTCCTGAACGATTCCGGAAAACATAACCAATACATCAAGCTCCAGATACTGTGTGCTGTCATCTAAGTTGTCATTTTCTCTTTCCGATAACGGTAACCATTACGAACTGGTTGTCACATTTTCAGAAAAAGTTAACTTTATGACGAGTTTATTATCCTCTACTTTACGCAGACCGTCATCAATTCGAGCTGATCCGAGTCAGATCAGGGCCTGGAAAAGCGTCCTTCAAATCACCCCGTCCATCCCTGACAGCTTTACAGGTTTTACGTTTGAGCCGCATTTGCATTAATCGCAATTACTGAAAATCATGATTCTGAAATGCCGTCATTCACGAATCACAAAAAAACATTTCACTGCTAACTGATTTCCGCCCATAACGTCATTAATATGACTATTTTTAAGACTGTATAAAGAGCTATGCTTTTTAAAGGGTTAAAGCCTCATACAGCATGGCTTCAGAAACAGATTTCCGATCCTTTGTTTTCTCAAAAAAGAAAAAAATCTGACCGCTAAACGTAGTCTTTTCCCCCCTTCTATTACCCTGTCCCGCATTCCGGTGAGAACGTGATCGCTCTTGGACCAAAGGCGGAAGGAAAGAGAGCCGTTGTATGGCGTTATGTCCTTGTTTTCTCAGATATGTTTCTTAGGGGGACGAAATCGCTTATCCGGATCGGCTCCGGCGGCCCAGGAAAAAAAAGGCCGGCAGATGAAATTTTTTCTGCCGGCCATCGAACCTTCCCCTCTCAGGAAGTCAAAACTTTTTTAAACCGCCCTACTTGGTCTTCGTAAGAGCCCGTATCGCGGCTTCGAGTTTCTCGAGACGCACGTTCTGGGACTCAAGACTCGCTTTCTGGGTTTCAAGCTTCGTCTTCGCGGACTTAAGCTCTTCCGCGAGACTCTCGTTCTCGCGCCGCAGGGTTTCGAGCTCAGTCTCCATTGCCTTCACCTTCCCGGCGTCCGCGGTCTGGACTCCGGCGGGCTTCACGCTTTCAAGCCTCGACTTCGCGGCCGCGAGCTGCGCGGAAAGATCCCGCACTTCCCCCTTTAACGACGTCAGCTGCGCCGCCATCTGCTGAGGCTTTTGGGCGAGCGAGTCGCCGCCGAACCGATAGCTGAAACTCATGTTCCCCATGACATCGTCACTCCCGACCGCGCCCCCAAGCGAAATGAGCGAATTTTCCGTCGGCCGCACGAAGAGGCCGACAGCCGCGGCGCTCGACCCATGGTAAGCGCCGCCGCCGATTGAGACCGAGACTCGGTGATCCTCGTCAAAGGGAAGCGGGTGGAGCGACGCGATGGCCGCGGCCTGCGCCCCGACGTCATTGATACGACGGTTGAGGCGCGCGTCCGCTCTCGCGAGACTCCGGATCGCGTCCGAATTCTGGACGACCGCCTGGTTCGTGGTCCAGAGCTGACCGCCCGTCACGGCCTCGGTCGACCCTGCGGCGATCTCTCCTGCCTTCACGTTCGTGATCTTCAGGTTCCCGGCATCGATCCCGGACGCCGTGACGCTCGGGCCGCCGTTGATCTTCAGACCGTCAGACGAGAGTGTCGTGTTCCCGGTCGTGACTGTTGTGAAGGTCGGATCCGGAACAGTCGCGTAAACGATCGTGTCTTCACCCGACGTGATCGTGATGTTGTCGCCCGCGACATTCCGGATGGTGTCCGTCACCGGAGGCTCTTCCGTTCCTGTGTCCATGAGGGACACGGTGCCGGAAGTCCCTGAGGACGACGCCGTCGTATCCGTTGTCACCGCGAGCTTCATCAGACCGTGGGTCGTGTTCGTCGGCGTATTGAGGTGAGCCTCTTCTGTCGTCATCGAAATGACGCCGTCATTAATCGTGAAGCCCGTCACCTTGGTGTACGTGACATCGGCGATTGAAGTCGTGATATCAGACCCCAGATCCGCGAGAGCCTCATAAAGCTGAGCCCCCGTCACGGCCTCAGTACTCGACGAATTGACGGCCCCTTCCGCGAGCCCGGAGATCTTCATGCCACCCGCAAGGATCCCGCCAGTCCCGAAAGCCGCACCGTTGGAAAGCGTGAGTCCCGTGGAATTGAGAGCCGAATACGTGCCGTCTGACCCGAACTGCGCGGAAGTGAATACCGGGGTCATCGAGGTCGAGAAGGTGATCACGGAGCCGTTCGCAGCGAGACTCATGTTGCTTCCCGCCTTGTAGGTCACGGTGTCACCGTTTCCGATCTCCACGGTCTGCGACGCGGTGCCATTTGTCACCGCCGCGCTCCAGCCGGTATCAGAGGTTGGCGTGTAGTGGGTAGTCAGGTAACTGTAAACATCGCCGCCTGAAACCGCATCAGTGCTCCCTTGCGCGACTTTGTTCGCGCCGGAACCGAGGTTCGTGATCGGCTTTCCGCCCATATCAATGCCGTCAGAGCTGATCCCAACGCTGCCGCCGATTGTGGCGGAGCTCGCGGTCACGGTACCTGTAGTAACCGTATTACCGGATATCGTGGTGGTCGTGTTTCCAGTGCCGACCGTCAGATCCCCTGTAATATCGGCTTTCGTTGCCGTGAGGCCGGATGTGGTGAGCGAATTTCCCGTACAGGCCGTGAACCCCGTGGCCGTCATGCTCGCGGTATTCGTTCCATCGGTGACCTCGAGCCCGGTGCCGGTGAGGGTCGACGAATTGCTGTCCGTCCCGACCGCGTCAAATTCAGCTGCCTCCACCCCGTATCCGTTGATGAAGGTGCTTGCGTCCTCATCTCCCACCGTGATCGAATCCGCGGCGCTGACGGTGTTAACCACGATATTCGGATCGAGCGAAACCGAGAGAATGCCGCCTCCGACCTTCATGTCGATATTCTTATCGGCCGCGATCTGGAAGGTTTTGCCAGGGAGCACCGGGTATGAATCTTCCCCGACTATCGCGACCCATCCGGACTTCGAGGCGATCGCGAAATCGGCGAAATAAGTGAAAACGTCGCCCCCGGAAACCACATCCGTGCTGCCCTGCTCAATGACGCCGGACCCGATATTCGTGATCTTCTGACCATTCATATCCACGCCAGCCGACGTCATTCCAATACCGCCGATCGAGGCGGACGACGCCGTGAGACCGTCAGCGGCGCTCCACGTGTTTCCGGTGCCAAGCGAGAGACTCGCGGTATTAAGCGTTCCGGTCGTAATCGTGTTCCCGGAAACCGTGGTCTGACTGTCAGCCGATCCAACGGTGAGGGTCCCGGTCACCGCGGCAGCGCTCGCGGCAAGCCCCGTATTCGTGAGCGTGTTCCCGGAACCGGCGTCAAATCCGGTCGAGGTCACAGACGCGGTGTTCGTGCCGTTTTTCACCGTGAGACCCGAGGACGAAAGGGTCGAGCCTGCGGCAGAAGTTCCTGCAGTCACCGTTCCGCTCGTCGTGAGGCCGGAATCGGTGAGCGCCGACGCCCCGGTCGAGAAGGATTCGGAGGTCACCCCGGTTCCCGTGATCTGGGTGTTCGAGGTGTCATCTCCAACCTTAAGAGAATCGGTCGCCGTGACACTCGTGAAGCTCGGCGTATCCGTGATGCTGTAGGTCAGCGTGCCGTTCGCGAGCGTCGCCGTGAGGTTATCCCCCGCGGCGTAGGCGAGATTCCCGTTCGGTTCCACCTTGTATGTGGTGCCGCCCACGGTCGCGGTCCAGCCGGAATTCGCAGTCGTTGTGTAATTCTGCAGTTCAGACCACACCGCGCCGCCCGACACCGCGTCTGTGCTGTTCTGCGCAATGGAGCCAGACTGGATATCCTTGATCTTCTTTTGGTTCAGATCGAGGCCGTCTGAAGTGATTCCAACCCCGCCGATCGTTGCGGCAGTCGCCGTGATTCCAGTGGAGCCCCAGGAGTTTCCAGTGCCAAGCGAGAGCGCCGTGGCATTCACGGTGCCTGTGGTGAGCGTGTTGCCGGACACCGTGGTTTGGCTGCCTGTTGTTCCAACAGTCAGCGTCCCGGTCACCGCGGCAGCGCTCGCGGCGAGCCCGGTGTTCGTGAGTGTGTTCCCGGAACCCGCGTCAAAGCCGGTCGGCGTCACCGTCGCGGAGTTTGTACCGTCTGTCACCGTGAGACCGGAGGATGCGAGTGTCGAACCCGTGGTGGATGTACCCGCCGTCACCGTACCGGACGTTGTGAGACCGGAATCCGTTAGCTCCGAGGCCCCGGTCGAGAAGGATTCAGAGGTCACCCCGGTTCCCGTGATCTGGGTGTTAGAGGTGTCATTCCCAACCTTAATAGAGTTCGCCGCGGTTACCGTACTGAAGCTCGGCGTTTCCGTGATGCTGTAGGTTACCGTGCCGTTCGCGAGCGACGCGGTGAGGTTATCGCCCGCGGCGTAAGTCAGACCTCCGTTCGGTTCGACCTTGTATGTGGTGCTGCCCACGGTCGCGGTCCAGCCGGAATTCGCGGTCGTTGTGTAATTCTGCAGTTCAGACCACACCGCGCCGCCCGACACCGCGTCCGTGCTGTTCTGCGCAATGGAGCCAGACTGCATATCCGTGATCTTCTTTTGGTTCAGATCGATGCCGTCTGAAGTGATTCCAACACCGCCGATTGTCGCGGCGGTCGCCGTAATCCCAGAGGAGCCCCAGGTGTTCCCGGTGCCAAGCGACAGCGCCGTGGCATTCACGGTTCCCGTTGTGATCGTGTTTCCGGAAACGGTGGTCTTATTGTCAGACGTCCCGACCGTCAGCTGCCCCGCGATATCCGCTTTCGACACGGCGAGGCCCGTGTTCGTGAGTATGTTACCTGAACCGGCGTTAAAGCCGGTCGACGTCACCGTCGCGGTGTTTGTGCCGTCTGTCACCGTGAGACCGGAGGACGCGAGCGTTGAACCCGTGGCGGTTGTGCCAGCCAATACCGTACCTGTCGTCGTGAGGCCGGAATCGGTGAGCGCCGAGGCCCCGGTCGAGAAGGATTCAGAAGTCACCCCGGTTCCCGTGATCTGGGTGTTCGAGGTGTCATTTCCAACCTTAATAGAGTTCGCCGCGGTTACCGTACTGAAGCTCGGCGTATCCGTAATGCCGTAAGTCACCGTGCCGTTTGCGAGCGACGCCGTGAGGTTATCGCCCGCGGCGTAGGTCAGCCCTCCATTCGGTTCCACCTTGTATGTGGTGCTGCCCACGGTGGCGGTCCAGCCGGAATTCGCGGTGGTTGTGTAGTTCTGCAGTTCAGACCACACCGCGCCGCCAGAAACCGCGTCCGTGCTGTTCTGCGCGATAGAACCGGACTGGATATCCGTGATCTTCTTGCCGTTCAGATCGAGGCCGTCTGAAGTGATTCCAATCCCGCCGATGGTCGCAGCGGTCGCCGTGATCCCAGAGGAGCCCCAGGTGTTCCCGGTGCCAAGCGACAGAGCGGTTGCATTCACGGTGCCTGTGGTGATCGTGTTTCCGGAAACGGTGGTCTTATTGTCAGACGTCCCGACAGTCAGCTGCCCTGCGATATCCGCTTTCGACGCGGCAAGCCCCGTGTTCGTGAGTGTGTTCCCGGAACCCGCGCTGAACCCGGCCGGAGTCACCGTGGCGCTGTTCGTCCCCTCTTTCACGGTGAGACCGGAATCCGTAAGAGCCGATGCCCCGGTCGAGAAGGATTCAGACGTTACCCCGGTTCCGGTGACCGTGGTGTTCGAAGTGTCATTCCCAACGGTCACCGAAGTCGCGGCTGCCACGGTTGTGTAAGAGGGATTCGCGGAAGTCGAAATCGTGAGCGTTCCCGTGCTCGTGAGCGCGACGCTGAGGTTATCGTCCGTCGCGTAGGTCAGCGCGCCGCCCGGTGCGACATGGTAAGTGCTCGCTGTTCCAACCTTGGCGTCCCACCCGCCGCCTGATGTCGGCGTGAAACTCTGCAAATAGCTCCAAACCGCGCTGCCGGAAACCGCATCCGTGCTGGTTTCCGAGATAGAACCTGACGTGATATCCGAGATCTTCTTTTGGTTCAGATCGAGACCATCAGCTGTGATTCCAACACCGCCGATCGTCGCGGCCGCTGCCGTGATTCCAGAAGATCCCTAGGTGTTCCCGGTGCCAAGCGAGAGCGCCGTGGCATTCACGGTTCCTGTGGTGATCGTGTTTCCGGAAACCGTGGTCTGGCTGCCTGCTGCTCCAACAGTCAGAGTTCCAGTCACCGCGGCAGCGCTTGCGGCGAGCCCGGTGTTCGTGAGTGTGTTTCCGTTACCGGCGTTAAAGCCAGTCGAGGTTACCGTCGCGGAATCCGTCCCCTCTTTCACGGTGAGACCGGAAGACGAGAGCGCTGAACCCGTAGTGGTCGTTCCAGCCAATACCGTTCCGGTCGTCGTGAGGCCGGAATCCGTAAGGCTCGAAGCCCCGGTCGAGAAGGATTCAGAAGTGACCCCGCTTCCGGTGATCTGGGTGTTAGACGCGGTATCCCCGACCGTAACCGAGTTCGCGGCCGACACTGTTGTATAAGAGGGGTTTGCGGAGGTCGAAATCGTGAGCGTTCCGGTGCTCGAGAGCGCGGCGCTGAGGTTGTCGTCCGTCGCGTAAGTCAGCGCGCCGCCAGGAGCCACGCGGTACGTGGTCTCGCCCACCTTCGCGGTCCAGCCGGAATTCGCGGTGGTCGTGTAATTCTGCAGCTCAGACCACACCGCGCCGCCCGAAACCGCGTCTGTGCTGTTCTGAGCGATAGAGCCGGACTGGATATCCGTGATCTTCTGTTGGTTCAGATCAAGACCCGTCGACGTGATACCAATACCGCTGATGGTTGCGGCCGTCGCTGTGATCCCAGTGGATCCCCAGGCGTTCCCGGTGCCAAGCGACAGAGTCGAGGCATTCACGGTCCCCGTTGTGATCGTGTTTCCGGAAACGGTGGTCTTATTGTCAGACGTCCCGACTGTCAGCTGTCCCGCAATATCCGCTTTCGACGCGGCAAGCCCCGTGTTCGTAAGTGTGTTCCCGGAACCCGCGTTAAAGCCGGTCGGCGTCACCGTCGCGGTATCTGTACCATCTTTCACGGTGAGACCGGAGGACGCGAGGGTCGACCCCGTGGCGGTGGTGCCGGCCAATACCGTTCCGGCCGTCGTAAGACCGGAATCCGTAAGGCTCGAAGCCCCGGTCGAGAAGGATTCAGAAGTGACCCCGC
>ERZ836829.1108-NODE-1108-length-19401-cov-45.426031_pt1 | contig 19401 bp, 19 predicted proteins | sample MGYA00519574_ERZ836829 | MGnify/ENA primary metagenome ERZ836829 (study PRJEB31850, sample SAMEA3708808) | human gut metagenome | biome: human gut; feature: human-associated habitat; material: faeces | place: China | collected 2014 ... | reverse complement strand
GTGTCCTTGATAAGAACGGCGTACTGATCACCGACAACGTGCTGCAGGACGGCGATGTGATCGAGTCGCATTTCGCCGTTGAGCGACGGAACCGCACGATCCACAAGCGGATGCGGGAATACCTGTTTGAACTGACTCACAACCCGGAGCTGCTGACATCCGTCGTGCCGCTGGGAGATGGAATCGCGATCACCATGAAACAGCAGAAGACAGAATAAGACTTCCGAGGGCATACCGGAGCAAAAGGAACCCGGAAGCAGGATGATAGAGAGAGTAGAAAGGAAACAACATGAGAAAACCGGAATTACTGGTCCCGGCCAGCAGCCTGGAGGTATTAAAAGTAGCCGTTATCTTTGGCGCAGATGCCGTATATATCGGTGGCGAGGTCTTCGGACTTCGGGCGAAAGCAAAAAACTTTTCGATGGAGGACATGAAAGAGGGCATCGCATTTGCGCATGCACATGGCGTGAAGGTCTATGTAACTGCAAACATTCTGGCACATAACCAGGATCTTGCGGGTGTGCGCGCTTACTTTGCCGAATTAAAAGAGATCGGGCCGGACGCGCTCATTATCTCCGATCCGGGCGTGTACCGCATCGCCATGGAGGTCTGCCCGGAAATCGAGCGGCATATCAGTACTCAGGCAAACAATACGAACTACGGAACGTATCAGTTCTGGTACGAGCAGGGCGCAAAGCGCGTTGTGACGGCAAGAGAGCTGTCACTGGAAGAAATCCGGGAAATCCGGGAGCATATTCCGGAGGAGATGGAAATCGAGACCTTTATTCACGGAGCGATGTGCATCTCGTATTCGGGAAGATGCCTGCTGTCCAACTATTTTACAGGAAGAGATGCCAACCAGGGCGCCTGCACCCATCCGTGCCGGTGGAAGTATGCGGTCGTGGAAGAGTCCCGTCCGGGAGAATACCTGCCGGTATATGAAAACGAGAGAGGAACCTACATCTTTAACTCCAAGGATCTTTGCATGATTGAACATATTCCGGATCTGCTGAACGCGGGAATTGACAGCTATAAGATTGAAGGAAGAATGAAGACGGCACTGTATGTGGCAACCGTGGCCAGAACGTATCGGAAAGCCATCGACGATTATCTGGAAAATCCTGAAAAATATGAGGAAAACATGGACTGGTACCGGGATCAGATTTCGAACTGTACGTACCGGCAGTTTACCACAGGATTTTTCTACGGAAAGCCGGACCATGAGAGCCAGATTTATGACAGTAATACGTATGTGAAGGAATATACGTATCTTGGAATCGTCGGAAAACAGGATGAACAGGGCCGATATGCCATTGAGCAGCGAAACAAATTCTCTGTCGGGGAAGAAATTGAAGTGATGAAACCGGACGGAGACAATATAGCAGTGACTGTAAAAGGAATCTGGGATGAGGAAGGTAACCTGATGGAGAGCGCGCCGCATCCGAAGCAGAAGCTGTGGATCGATCTTGGGGTGGAGATGGATGAATTTGATATCCTGAGAAGGAAAGAGATGGAATAGAAGAGAAAAGAAGAATCATAGTAGAAAAGTGATATAGAAGAAGAGTGGAAGAGGATCCGGATACCGAGGGGGTAGGAAGGGTCCTCTTTTTGTGTAGTAATGGAATGGGAAATGTGGGAGGGAGTTGAGGGAGAAAGAGGGATGATAAGTCATAAAAAGATAATGTTTTAAGATGGGAAATGTTAAAATATGACGAAAATCGGGAGGGAATGTTTACAAGAGGAAGAAAATAGGGTAGAATATTAACGATTATATGTGAGATGAGAGAAACAGATGGATTGTAATGAGATAGTCACAAAAATGTTACTAAATACATTATAAAATAAGATAATCTAATTTATAATGCGGGACGAGAGGACAAAGAATCGTTACCGCAAGAGGTATGGGAAAGAAAAAAACTGGAGAACGTATGAAAGAAAAACTTACAATTGCAATGTTTGGACAAAAACGTCTGTCTCGCGAGGGCGGAATAGAAATTGTGGTAAAAGAACTAAGCACCAGGATGGTTCGGGAAGGACATAAGGTTACTTGTTATAACCGGAAAGGCCATCATGTAAGCGGTGCAGAGTATGACAATCGAATAGAGTATGAGGGAGTTTGCCAGAAATATGTTCCTACTATTGAGAGAAAAGGTTTTGCGGCAGTAAGCTCTTCTTTTTTTGCAGCGCTTGGCAGTGCATTTGGGAATTATGATGTGGTGCATATTCATGCAGAAGGCCCGGCTTTTTTTTCCTGGTTGCCGAAAATGTTTGGTAAGCGTGTGATTGTTACGATTCATGGCATTGACTGGCAGAGAGAAAAATGGAAAGCAGGGTTCGGATCCAAGTTCATTCGGCAGGGCGAAAAAAATGCTGTAAAGTATGCGGATGAAATCATTGTTCTAAGCAAAGGGGTTCAAAAATATTTCAAAGACACCTATGGCAGGGAGACACGTTTTATTCCGAATGGTGTGAATCGGCCGGAAGTTCAAGCGGCAAAGTTGATTACCGAAAAGTTTGGACTGACAAAGGATTCCTATATCCTGTTTCTTGGATGCCTGGTGCCAGAAAAGGGAATTCGGTACCTGGTTGAAGCATATCAAAATGTTAAGACGGATAAAAAACTCGTCATCGCGGGTGGCTCAAGTGATACAGATTCATTTATGAGAGAATTGAAAGATCTTGCAAAAGATGATGAAAGAATCGTTTTTACCGGGTTCGTTCAGGGAAAAATACTGGATGAGCTGTACAGCAATGCTTATCTTTATACACTGCCTTCTGATCTGGAAGGAATGCCATTAAGTCTGCTGGAAGCAATGAGTTATGGCAACTGTTGTCTGGTTTCGAACATTCCGGAGTGCGCAGAGGTTGTGGAAGATAATGCTTTATTATTTGAAAAATCAAATGTAAACGATTTGGTAACAACGTTGCAAAATGCTTGTGAGAAAAAAGAAATGGTATGGAAATTCAAGCATGAAGCGGCAGATTTCATATGTGGAAAGTATAACTGGGATGATGTTGTGAAGAAAACAGTGGAGTTATATAGGGGAGACAAATGAGAATATTAATGATCAATAATCTCCTCTAACCGAACGCAGGTAGTGAGATGTACATAGTGAAAACGCCGGAAAAATAGCGTATTTACGGTACTTTTTGAGAGAAGGGTAGAGTTGCGAGAGCGGTTTTTATCTCGCTACCTAGGTTCAGTAACAGCAGATGATTTTATCATAAGAACTTTCAGTATCACTGCCTGCGTTTGTATGGAGCACTCTGGTTTATGAATAACACTTTGGAAGTGCTTCATCTGAACAGAGGTAGTGAAATAGAACATAGAATAAGGAGAAATTTAACGTGAGGACGCTGATTTTGAATAAATTTCTGCACCGAAACGGCGGAAGTGAGACGTATATATTCAAACTGGGTGAGGCACTGGAGCAGCACGGACACGAGGTTCAGTACTTCGGTATGGAGCACGAAGGCCGCTGCGTGGGTAACCGGGTTAATGCTTATACATCTGATATGGACTTCCACGGCGGCAGCAAACTGAGCAAGCTGACCTATCCGATCAAGACCATCTACAGCAAGGAAGCAAGAGTACAGCTGAGAAAAGTTCTGGACGACTTCAAACCGGATGTCTGTCACTTGAACAACTTCAACTATCAGCTGACACCTTCCATCATTCTGGAAATCGTGAAGTGGCGTAAGGAGACCGGAAGAGATTGTAAGATCATCTTCACGGCACATGACTACCAGCTGGTCTGCCCGAACCACATGCTGAACAATCCGAACACCCACCAGAACTGTGAGAAGTGCCTCGGCGGTCATTTCGTGAACTGCATGAAAGGCAAGTGCATCCACGGCTCCACGGCGAAATCTGCCATCGGCATGATGGAAGCCGAGTTCTGGAAGTGGAAGGGTACCTATAAGTACATTGACACCATGATCTGCTGCTCGGAGTTCATGAAGAGCAAGATGGACAGCAATCCTCTGTTTGCGACCAAGACCGTGGCAATGCACAACTTCATCGACAAGGTAGAGTGGAAAGAGACGCCGAAGAAGGATTATGTTCTCTACTTTGGTCGCTTTTCTGAGGAAAAGGGCATCGGCACACTCATCAAGGTCTGCAAGGAACTGCCGGATGTTCAGTTCATCTTCGCCGGCACTGGTCCGCTGGAAGAGACAGTAAATGGTATTAAGAACATCAAAAACGTCGGCTTCCAGAAAGGCGAGGCACTGGAGAAGCTGATCCGTGAGGCACGGTTCTCCATTTACCCTTCTGAGTGGTACGAGAACTGCCCGTTCTCCGTGATGGAATCCCAGATGTATGGTACACCGGTGCTGGGAGCAGACATTGGTGGTATCCCGGAGTTGATTCAGGTTGGCAAGACCGGCGAGTTGTTTGAAAGCGGCAATGCTGAAGATCTGAAGAAGAAAATCGAGAAGCTTTGGGGTGATAAGAAGCTGTGTGCGGAGTACAGTGCGAACTGTAAGGACATTAGCTTCGATACCATTGATAGGTATTACGAGAAAATTATGAAAGTTTATAGATAAAAAGAGAGATAGAGGTATTAAAAATGTCTAACACTAGCGAAAAGAAACTGAATGGTACTGTCATTGTCACTTATCGCTGCAACGCTCGTTGCTCCATGTGCAACCGTTATAAAGCACCTTCCAAGCCGGAAGAAGAAATCAGCATCGAAACCATCAAGAAGTTGCCAAAGATGTACTTTACCAATATTACCGGCGGCGAGCCGTTCATCCGTACCGACCTGAAGGATATCGTGCGCGAATTGTACAAGAAGTCTGACCGTATCGTTATTTCTACCAACGGTTTCTTCACCGACCGCATTGTTGACCTGTGTAAGGAGTTCCCGCAGATTGGTATCCGTATCTCTATCGAAGGTCTGGAACAGACAAATAATGAAATCCGTGGTCTGCAGAACGGCTACCAGCGTGGTTACGGCACGTTGAAGAAGCTGCGTGAGATGGGTATGAAGGACGTCGGCTTCGGCATGACCGTTCAGGACAAGAATGCTCCTGACCTGGTTCCGCTGTACAAGATCTCCGATGAGATGGGCATGGAGTTCGCAACTGCATCTCTGCACAACAGCTTCTACTTCGTTGAGGCAAAGAACATCATCCATGATCGTCCTATGGTCGCAAAGAACTTCGAGAATCTGGTCAATGAACTGCTCCGCAGCAACAGCCCGAAGAAGTGGTTCCGTGCTTATTTTAACCACGGTCTGATCAACTACATCTACGGCCAGAAACGTCTGCTGCCTTGCGATATGAGCTTCGATACCTTCTTCATCGACCCGTATGGCGATGTTATGCCTTGCAACGGGACCAAGGACAAAGAGGTTATGGGCAACCTGAACAACCAGACTTGGGATGAGCTGTGGAACAGCCCGGAGGCTGAGAAAGTTCGTGCAAAGGTTCGTTGCTGCGACCGTGACTGCTGGATGATTGGTTCTGTTTCTCCGGCTATGCACAAGTATATCTGGAAACCGGCTACTTGGGTTCTGGTTCATAAGTTCAAGGCTCTGTTCACCAAGCATCCGTACAGCATGTATGAGCTGAAGATTTGCCGTGACTATCGTGATGGAAAAGTCACCAAAGAGGAACTGGACAAGTGCAGCACTTGTGACATGAACTGCGTGATCAACAACGGTCTGAGTGAGGCAAGTAAAGAGCAACTGAAGCATAAGACCGGCGAGGAAATCGTGGATGCTGATATCGCACAGCAGATGGAGAAATAAGAGGTTATTGTAGTGATTGGGGTTTGTATTAAATATTTTCATGAGAATTATGGTGGAATGCTTCAAGCGTATGCAACAGTTTCCATGCTAGAAGATCGTGGATTGGATTATGAGCTGATTCAGTATGAGAAGAAGCGCACTCCGATTGGAGTGCTCAAGTCACTTCCACGCCTGCTGAATGGAGTACTTATCAATGATAAGTACGAAGCATTTTTGAAAAAGAAAGGTGCAAAGCAGCATCCAGCGTTCGCAAAAAATGATGCTATCCGAATGAAAGCATTTCGTGAATTTAAAGAAGCACACTTCACAAAGCTCTCTCCGGTGTTTAAAGGATATGATGCTTTGTGCAATGGAGCAAGACGGTATTCTGCAGTCGTAACAGGAAGTGATCAGTTGTGGTCCCCTGCTGGTTTGCCAACTAATTATTATAATTTGCAGTTTGTGCCGGATGACATTCGGAAAATTTCATATGCTTCAAGCTTTGGCGTAAAGAATATCCCTTGGTATCAAAAGAAAAGAACCGCAACATTCTTAAATAGACTTGATTTCATCAGCATGCGCGAAAATCGAGGAAGCGAGATAGTAAAAGAACTTACGGGTAAAGACGTACCAACAATTCTGGATCCTGTATTCATGTTTGATAAGGAAGGTTGGGAAAGACTGATTCCTGTAAAAAGGGAAATCGCAGAACCATATATTTTTGCATATTTCCTGGGAGAGACAGCAGAACATCGTAAAGTGGTGGAAAAAGCTGCTAAGAAGCTGGGCTGTAAGATTATAGCTTTAAGACATCTGGATCAGTATGTTCCAAATGATGAGAATTTTGGAGATATTGCTTTATACGATGTTGCTCCAGATAGATTTCTGAATCTGCTACGTGGCGCATCTTATGTATGTACGGATTCATTCCATGGATCCTGTTTCTCAATTATTCATAGGATTCCATTTGTAACATTCAACCGTTACGCAGATGGATCAAAGCATTCCAAGAATTCAAGAATTGATACACTTTGCGGGAATCTTGGTCTGCAGGAGAGAAGGTACAATTCAAAAGTTACTCTGGATAAACAATTAACATCCGAGATTGATTGGAATTTAGTGGGGGAAAAGTTGCTGAAGTTGAAGCGTGATACAGACAAATATATTAATACGGCTTTCGGTGATGTTAGGTGATTAGATGATTCAGATAGATGATAAGAAGCAGTGTTGTGGATGTACGGCATGCGAGAGCATTTGTCCTAAAAAAGCTATAAAAATGCTTCCAGATAATGAGGGTTTTTTATATCCGTATGTGGATAAAACACTATGTGTGGAATGTGGCTTGTGTGAGAAAACATGTCCTATTATCGCACCGATAAAGCATAACGGTATACCAGAGGCAAGAATTGTGAGAAACAATAATAGCGATATTGTGTTTGACAGCACATCGGGTGGTGCTTTTTCAGCAATTGCGGCGACACTGATGCAGGAGAAAAAAGCTATCATATTTGGTGCTTGTTATGATGAAAAGCTACAGGTTATTCACCGTGGAATAGATAATGAGTCTGATCTTCGGATATTCCGTGGATCAAAATTTGTTCAAAGTAGTATTTCAGGATGTTTTGAAGAGATTAAGCAATTACTCAAAAGTGGTCAGGTGGTTTTGTTTTCTGGTACGCCATGTCAAGTTGCTGGGTTACAGAAGTATTTAAATAATATAGATACCACGAGACTTTATTTGGTTGATATTGTATGCAGAGGAGTACCTTCACCTAAGCTGTGGGAACTCTATGTTGCATACATGGAACAAAAATATAAGTCGAAAATCAAAAATGTCAAATTCCGAAACAAGACTTATGGATACAAGAGCTCTACCATGCTGGTTGAATTTGAGAATGGGCGTGTTTATAAGAAATCCGGAAGAATAGATCCAATGATGAGACTGTTTACAAGAGAGATGTGTTCACGTCCATCTTGTTCTGACTGTGCCTTTAAAGGCCGGTCGAGGATAAGTGATCTTACATTATTTGATTGCAAAAAATACACGAAGGTTACAAAACTTTATGATGATGACAGGGGCTATACAGCAGTCCTGGTTCATTCAGCTAAAGGAAAAGAACTGTTAGAACTTGCTAGTAAACAAGCAGATATTCAGGAAGCGGATATTGACCTTTTGATTAAATATTGTGGAATAATGGTTGAAAACAAAGCTCAGCCAAATGTACGAAGAGAAGAATTCTTTAAAGAGCTGGGACATACTCCATTACCAGAACTACTTCAAAGAGTTACGCCTGTTAGCAAGAAAGATCACATGATTGAAATCTCAAAAAGTTTCTTATATCGCATTGGCATGATTAAAATTGCAAGAAGGATTAAGCGTCATGAGGAGATTAAAACCAAAAGATAAGAGGTGGGACTATGATTATTATTTCTGATTGTTTAACGGATAATACCGATGAAGGAACAATTAAAATTGCATCCAAAATAGCTAGATTGTTAAAAAAGAAGAATCAGGCTGAGATATTTGAACTTAATAAAACTTCTTCGTTTTCAGATAAAACATTTACCGTTGGAAAATCGGGAATTTCAAGGAAACTGCTGACAGAATTATCAAAAAAGAAGGGGAATGTTTTGTATATTCCTAATGCTTCTATGACATTAAATACATGTTTAAGGGTTTGTATTTTGTCTGTGCTTTCACGTAAAAAAGTCTTTTTACTTCCTGTCTACCGAAGAAAGGTAAATAAAAAGATGCGTATGCTTCTTGCAATGTCGAAAGCTGAAATTATAGCTTTATCGGAAGAAAGCTTTCGAGTATATAAGGGTTGTTTGCCGAATAAAGTACATTATGTGAAAGCCGGAGTAGATACAGTACAGTTTACAGAAATTGAAAGCAAACAGAGAAAGACACTTCGTGAGAAGTTTGGATACTCTGACACCGATACTATAGTTTTACACACAGGGCATATGGTTGAAGCGAGAAACATTCGGAAATTAATGGATCTGGATAAGTCTTTCAGAATTATTCTCATTATTAGTACATCAACAAGATGGGATGAAAATTTATATAACGACCTGAAACAATGTCCTAACATTAAGATAATTCACAAATATATTCCTAAGATCGAAGAATATTTTCAGATCGCAGATGTTTATTATTTCCCGGTTGAAGAAGTAGGATGTGTTGATGTACCGTTGTCGGTTTTGGAAGCTGCTGCGTGCGGGACGCCGGTTGTGACGACTCCATATGGGGAATTGAAAGCATTTAAGGAGACAAAATCGTTTAGATTCATAAATGACTTTGCTGAATCCAATTTTTTAATTGAATCAGTGAAAGAGTGTAGAGAAAACAATAATCGTAATCAGATATTAGAATATGATTGGAATCATGTAGTTGAAAGATTGTGTTCTATTATGAGGGAGTAGATATGAAGATAGCTTTAATTGGACTGGATGGTTCAGGCAAATCCGCTAACATTAATTTAATGAAATCTGATCCGGAATATAAGGGATTTGAATTTCTTTGGGTAAGATGGCAACCATCTATCACAGTGATGTTTTATAAAATCCGCCATAGAAATGACACAGTTGGTGCCAGAAATAATTCTGAAAGTGGAAAAAAGAAGCAGAAGACCTTAGAGGGAAAATATCAGAGAAAAAAAGGAATAAAGAAGATTCTGTTTGGAATGGGTATTACAAGAAAGCTGTGGTTTTTCTATGCCATAGGAGATTATAAACGTCAGTTTCATAATAAAACCCAGCAATTAATAGCCAATGGTTCGAATATCATTTTTGACAGATACTATTTAGATCTGTTTATTGATCAGGGAATAAACTTTGGATATTCTCCTGAAAAGATATTTCAAGAAATTGAGAAATACAAAGCAGAATTTCCAGTAATGGATAAGATTATTTATATAAAGGTATCGCCAGATGTATGCTTTGCACGAAAAGATGACATTCCTAATATGGAATATCTTTCTCGTAGATATGAAATCTATGAGTATATTGCGAAAAAACAGAATTGGTATGTGATTGATGGAGAAAAAGAGCTGCCAGTTGTGTATGACAATATTAAATCGATTATTCTTGACGAGGTGCACTATGAAAAAAGATAAAACAATACTGATGATATTGGATGGACTTGATTATAGCTATATAGTTCAGAATATTAATAAATTTACGCTGTTTAAACAGTGGTTTGATGAGAAAAGACTTCATGCTTTGAATTCAGTTGTACCAGCAGATTCGGTACCTTCATGGATAACAATTTACACAGGACTGAATCCTGCAGAACACGGAATCCTCTTGACGATTGATTATCTCAATGAAAAGCAGAAAGTTCCAGGACAGGCTGCCGTTATTAAAGGGAAATCCTTCTGGGATAAAATTGGAGATAGAGGAAAACGAGTATTTGTTTTTAATCCATTCATTGCATCCCCAGCTTGGGATGTTAATGGACTGATGGTATGCAGATCTTCACTTGAAGAAAAAAATGAGATTACTACAAATAGACCGGATTTGGTAGACGTTAAGACACTAGATTTAGGTGGAAATCTTAGAAATAATCCGACAATGAAAGAACTACCTCATTTCCTTGAAGAAACGTGGAAAATGACAGATAGTCAGTTTGATAATTTCCATAAGTACTTTGGCGTGGAGAAATTTGATTTGGGATTCCTTGGAGTAACAACACCGGATCGTTTACAGCACATTACTTGGAAATATACAGATCCTGAGGATAGATGTTTCCCCAAGAATAATCCTTTCCAGAATGTTATTCTTGAAGGCTACCAGTACTTTGAAAAGCAGATTCAAAAGATGGTTGATCTATATGGAGAAGAGTATAACATTATCGTTATTAGTGATCATGGTCATGGAAGAAGATGCCAGAAAGTATTCTACATAAATCAGTGGCTGATTAGTAATGGATTTATCTCTGATAAATCAAAGAAAAAACGTGCCATTGAGTTTGCAAAGAATTTTATTCTATCTTTCCTAGCAAGAATCCACAGAGTTCAGGTGGGAAGCAACTTTTTTAAAAAGTTTAAGTTTGCGCATAAGGTTAAAAATGCGGATTTTGTATTCAAGAGCAAAGGCGCGATTTATGCGCCTAACTTTGATGGAGTAAATCCATTTGGAGGAATTGCGGTAAAGAGAGAAGCATTTTCCAGTGATGAAGCTTACGAGGCAAAGAGACAGGAAATTATTGATAAGTTGCTAAAAGTGAATGATCATGGTAAGAATATCATGATGTGGGTAAAGCGAAGAGAGGAAATCTATACCGGAAAAGACATAAAGAATTATCCTGAAATAGTCTATCGTATGGATAATGATTACGGAGTCGACAGAGGGCTCTTTGGTAAAAAGTTATTCGGTATTTCTCCTTTCCATGAGATTATCTCCGGAGGCCATAGATTTGAAGGTGTCATCATGAGCACGGATGCTGAGATTATTGAAAATGTCGAATCTGTAGAGCAGATGCATGAGACTATGTGTGGTTTGTTTATATAATGGGGGGAGAAAAAATGCAGGGAATTCCTAAAATTATACATTGCTGTTGGTTTGGCAACGGTAAAAAGCCTAAAATTGTTGAGGAATGTATTAAAACGTGGAGCATTTTTATGCCGGAATATAGAATCATAGAGTGGAATGAAAGTAATTTTTCTGTTTCAGAAGCTCCAATCTATGTACAAGAAGCGTATGAAAAAAAGAAGTATGCATTTGTGAGTGATTACGTGAGATTGTATGCACTTGAACAATACGGAGGGGTTTATTTTGATACAGATATCGAAGTGTGTAAGAATTTTGATGACATATTAGACAAATATCAGGCTGTAGTTGGTTTTCAAGATCCAAAACATTTGATGACAGGTTTTATGGCGTGTGTACCGCATTATGATTTGATTCAAGCATTTCTTCGACATTACGATAATCTTCGTTTTATTATGCCAGATGGTACAATGAATGTAACAGCAAATCCATCGATGTTCACTGAGTTGTTCCATACAATGAAGGGAATGGAGATAAATGGAGAAAAACAGATTTTGCCCGGAAAGATAGCGGTATTTCCAAGAGTATACTTTAGCGCATTTGATTTGGACAATGACCATGAAATCGCAACAACAGAAACTTGCACCATTCATCATTACACAGGTTCATGGAATGATGCTACATTGCGAAAGAAAAAAATAAAAAGGTCACTCGTTAAGTTGATGGGACCTAAAGCCTATGTGGCATTAAAAAAATTCGTAAAATCATTTATTATTAGGTAAGAGTGTGAAGTGATGAACAGTAAAAGCTCGTTCTATGGATGTCGAAAAAGATATTGATTATTTAGCGGTAGAAAAAATGAGCAAATTAAGAGCAGACTCAATCGAGTATTTAGAGGCTGCGTTGAAGTAGGAGAGATAAGAGAATGATACAGATATCCGATAAAACAAAATGTTGCGTCTATACTGCGTGTGCAAGTGCCTGCCCTAAAAAGTGAATAACGATGCAATATGATGAAGAGGAATTTCTGTATCCAGAAGTTGATACGGCGGCATGTGTGAGTTGTGGAATTTACGAAAAAGTATATTCACAATTATCTGAGCGTGCTGAAAAGAGAACGGAGAAAGTGTATTACATCGCCTGCCAGAACAAGAACGAGCAGGTTCGCAGAATCAGCACAAGCGGTTGGATATTTGGTCTGTTGGCAGAGCAAGTAATTTCTTCAGATGGTGTTGTGTGGGGAGCTGGGTTTGATGACTTGTCGATTGTTGTACATAAAGAAGCAAGAGCACTACGAGCATATGGATGGGATCCAAGTAATTGGAACGACAAAATGAATGCTGTTTTGCCGGATCGCGGCAATCGTACAGATTGTAAAGAAGAAGTCATAAAAGCAGGATATGATATTAGAACAACAGTAAAATAGCTGGAGATCTTTTATACTGAATCTACCAGAAGGAAAAGGAAATCAAGCAATGGGAAGAAGATTAACACTACCGAAACCTGAAACTTATACGCAGTATGGTATTATAATCCTGATTATTAAAGTGTTTCTTTCTTATACGACATTCGGGAAAATGATTCCATATTTGGACACCGTATTATCTCTTGTGGCTGTTGTATATCTTGGATTAAGCATTTTAAGTAAGGGGTATACCATAAGAACACTTTTCATTTATGCTACAATAGCATTACTTGGATTGTATAGTTCATATTGTGTCAGAAATGTAATGATTTTTGTTACAATATTGACAATACTCGCCATATGCGGTGAAAAGAAAACAATTTTATTTCTATATAAATATGAGGTTTTCTTTTTTGTGCTATTAGGAGTTATATCTATTATTACGGGAAATGCAAAAACGTATGAGGGAGAAGGAATTTGTTTATACTTCAGTTTTGGATATTCGCATCCTAATGTGACTGCGGCTATGCTATTTAATATAATGATTATGTGGATTTGGCTTTCATATGACAACATGAGATATTCTACATATTTTAAGTTGCTTGCCTTCTCTACTGTGGTGTATTTTGTTACGGGAGCGAGAACAATACTGATTGTAGGAGTGTTGACAATTTTTATTGTTATGCTTTCCAAAAGTGAACGAAAATGGATTCAAACAGGATTAGCAATTATTGCTGGATGGATAGTTCCAGTGTTATCGTTTCTCTTTATGTATACAACAGTTAATTATCAATCAGGAAACGCTATGATTAGGGTTGTTGATACATTTATGACGGGAAGGCTAAAGCTAGGAGCATATGCGTATGAACACTACGGATTTACTTTACTAGGACAAGTAGTAGAAAAAGGAACAAAGTTTGGATATGATGCATTGTGGAATATGAGCAGATTTACCACTTTTGATAATTTGTATACTAAGCTAATGATAAATAATGGTATTATTTGGCTTGTTATAATAGCAGTTTCTTTTTGGCGTTTGGCGAAGTTGAAAAATAATATTTTAAGCTGTATGATTATTGTTTGGGCAGTTTACGCAATAACAGAGGGACATGGTTTGAATGGATACTTGTGTTTTCCAATTTTTTTTATAGCTTTAATTATTGATAAAAATAGAGATGATTTAGAAATAATTGATTTTTGAGCATGTGTTTAGAAATTAATATAAATATTTTGCGTCTCAATGGTTTCATGACTTGATAATGCGGCGAGAAATGAACAAAAGAACTCTCAATGATTGGTTCTATTGTAAATAGTAGGGTGAATGTCGGTGAAAAAAGTATTAGAAAAATTACTCAAAACATATAGAAGTATAGGAATAGGAGTGAAAGTATCAATTTGGTTCACTTTTTGTAACTTTTTTCAAAAGGGAATTTCGATGCTTTCGGTTCCTATATTCACAAGATTGATGACAACAGATGAATATGGAGTATATTCTGTGTATCAGTCTTGGTATCAGATTTTAACAGTTATTGTAACTTTAAATTTGTCTGCGGGAGTGTATAACAAGGGATTGGTAAAGTATGAAGATGATAAGGATCGGTTTACATCTTCAATGCAAGGCTTGTCAACAATTACAACTATTTTATTTTTCTATATATATTTAATTGCGATAGATTTTTGGACAAAGGTTTTTGAATTAACGCCAATATATATGCTTTCAATGTTCATGGAATTACTGCTGGTTCCAGCATACTCATATTGGTCGGCTAGACAACGATTTGAGTATCGTTATAAAGGGCTTGTATTAGTTACAGTGATAATGTCTCTTAGCAGTCCAATTATTGGAATAGCGGCAGTTCTAAGCTCAAATAATAAGGCATTTGCACGAGTTGTATCCTATGCAGCAGTCCAGGCTTGTATTGGAATGATATTTTTTATCTACAACATTTACAAAGGAAAAAAAATATATATCAAGGAGTATTGGGGATATGCTTTGGCCTTCAATCTGCCACTAATTCCACACTATTTATCCCAAATTGTTTTGAATCAAGCGGATAGAATTATGATTAGTAGAATTGTTGGTGTTAGTGCAGCGGCTATATACAGTGTGGCATATAATATATCACTGATTATGTCGTTGTTTACCAATGCAATCAATTCAACATTTGTGCCGAGCTTATATAATTCATTAAAGAAGAAAGAGTATGATAACATAAAAAAGAATAGTAGTTATGTTGTCATAATTGCAGCTGTATTGACCGCACTGGCAATGTTATTCGGACCGGAACTCATTGCGATCTTTGCTCCGACTGAGTATCAAGCGGCAGTCTGGATAATTCCTCCAGTATCTATGTCGGTTTATTTTATTGCAGTCTATGCTTTATTTGTCAATATTGAATTTTACTTTGAAAAAACTAAATATGTTATGTATGTTTCAGTTCTTGGGGCGGCATTGAATGTGTTCTTGAATTGGGTTTTCATAACGAAATATGGATATATAGCAGCAGGATATACAACAGTATTTTGCTACCTTCTCTTTTCGGCGGGGCATTATTTATTGTATAAATACTTGAGCAAAAAATATCTTGCTGGTATATCTATTATTAATTTTAAACTTATAGGTGCTGTAACAATTGCTCTAATGATCGTAATGGGAGCTGTACTGGCGCTATACAAAATTACAATCGCAAGATACGGTGTGATTTTCGCAATTATTTTAGTAGCAGTAGCGAAGAGAGATGGAATTATAGATACACTTAAAACTGTATTAAGCAAGAAAAAGTAATTTTGTGAGATTACGGGAGCTACTGGGGAGGAATAATTATGAGCGATAACGCTAAAAGGATAGACACAATAGATGTATTTAGAATTATCGCGGCTATATTTGTTGTTGGAATTCATTCTAAAATATCGGATACTATGCCTACCATGGCAAGAAATTTTATGGATATGGTGTTTTCTTTGGCAGTTCCATTTTTCTTTATTACATCGGGCTACTTCATAAATACTGATAAAACTTATGGGGGGGGCAAAACGATTCTGAAAAAAGGCGTCTCTGCAAGCATCTGAAAAATGCCGTTCAGTTATATTTGATATGGAATCTTATATATTTACCTTTGAGTATAGGCGGTGAAATAATATACAAAAATAGTTTTGCAAAAGCCTGTTTTAAGTTGGTACGAGGCTGGCTTTTGGTTGGACAAAATTATTACTCGTGGGCTTTCTGGTATTTACTTGCGTTAATAGTGGCTGAAATTATTATTTTGATGCTGCGAAAAGTCGGGATATCTTTAAAGGGGCAGATGGTCAGTTCAGTCTTTTTGTTTATAGTTGGACTGTTACTAAACTATTTGCATAATGATACCGGAATCAAAAATATAATAATTGATACATATTATGGATTATTTATGACAACAAGAAATGGGATTTTTGTTGGATTCTTTTATGTTTCAATAGGAATGCTTGTTAGAAAAATAGACTTTCTGAGTATGAAATACTCAAGTGTTACTTTTGTGGTGGCTATTTTATTATCGCTATTTTATCCATCTGATGGAACTTTAGGAACGATTTTGACAGCTGTTGCATCCATAAATCTGTTTTTGATTATTATTACAGTTAAAGTTCCGAACATTAAAAGAGCAAAACATTTTAGAGATCTTGCCACAACAGTATATTTGGTTCACATGATTTTTGTTTTTATTGGAAATGAAGTTTTAAAAATAAACAATCAGGTGGTTTCATTTGTCATGGTTACTATATGCAGTGTTGTATTGGCTGAAATAATATTGAAAACCGAATGGAGCAATAAGAGATTGTCGGAAATACTCCATATAAATTGAATCATGACCACATTGGGGTCAGACCCCCTTACGATGATATAATCCATAAAAAATAAACAGTGGGAAAAGTATATGAAGTACAATATCGAAATGAATAAAATGGATTATTAGAAAGAAAACTGGAAGAAACGTCTGGAAGCTTGTATGAAATGTTTTGAATAGCGATTAAGCGAATTTGTATTTTAAATAAGATTGCTTTTGCGTATAGTAAAGAAAAATAGTTCTTGAATTAATCTAATTTCGAGAGTATGATGATTCTAATATGAAATCATCAATATAAATTACGCAGGAGAAATATAAAATGACTAAAACTAAAAGAAAGAAAGTAGACTGGTCTTTAAGAGAACTTTTGATAAAAATTGCTGTATTATCTATAACGATTAGTATTGGGTTATGGTGTGGATGGAGCGATTCTTATAGTTCATTTTATATTGCGGCACTTATTCAAGCAATTAACAATATATATGATGCATCTGCCTTTTTACAAGGATACACATTGTTTGTGACCTTATTTCAAGGAGCAAATTTTTTTGGAGGATTACTTTCGGCTATTATTTCAATTTTACATTTTACAGCGAAAGGAAAAATTGTTGATAGACCAATATTTCTTGTTTTTGTAACTCTGGCACTTAGTATACCAGTACTTCATTTTGGAATTGAAGTATATTGCATGCTGAGAGAAGATCGTTATTAAAAGGAGGTTATTATGATTATTATTATTTGGATAGTTGTGATGCTTATGTTGATTATCGGAGTAGGAGAAATGAAATTTAGAACTTCATATAAGAAACGTATAGATTACAAGGCACATAATGAAAAAAGCTGGATAGATGATATTGATAATAACATAGAACAATTGAGTATAGAACAACCAGAGAGAGAATTTGTTCCGTTAACAGTGTTAGCAATGAGAGGATCTTGGCGTTTAGCGCAGAATCAAACAATAGATAATATAAAGTTTTCAGTTTTATTAGAAGAAGAATATTGTCAAAAATTATCTTAAACTCAGGAGAACAACGATGACACAGAAAGAGGTACTTGATATTCTTTCAAAAGATGATATAATTCATTATTTTAATGAGATATCAGAGCTGCATATGTACACTAAACATTATTTGCTTGTAGCGGAAGAACTTTGTGAGGACGGTGTTGCGTTTTTGCAACCATTAAAAGAGCATCGTGATGCGTATGATCATCTTATGAGAATCTTTACATGTCCAGTTAAGAAATATGATATAAAAGAATCAGAAACATATATTCTTGAAAATATGAAAAAGGCTTTTGGACATGAATATAGAGCTTTTTTTGATACGGCAGACTGGCTTACTTATATATGCAGAAAATTTATACGAGAGCAGCTTAGTACACCGATTATAAAAAAAAGATATCAAGAGCGATATTCAGATTATAATGATGTGAAAGTTTTTATAAATAATCTTGGATTTGATATTGCAAATTATAGAGAAGCAAAAGATATAAATAACCAGAAGACACTTTTGGAAGAAGTCCAAGAATACAAAGGAACATTAGAAAAATTATTGAATATTTATAAGAAAGTCCAGGCATTATAAAGTTGTTGGGGGTCAGACCCCAATGTGGTCAACTTTCCGTCAACTTAGCAGAATGGAGCCAGAATAAAGCAATAAGTAGAACGAGCATGCAAGATGAGAAAGTAAAAAAGGCGCACTTTAAGGTAGTAATTGGGGACAGGTACCAGAAAAAAAGACTAAACAAAATCTGAAGAAAATCTGTAGGAAAAAAAGGAGTTAGATTAAAAAAACATTCATTGGTGGATGTGGGCATCTAGAAAATAGGCTTTGCCTAGCGTGGTCAGCGTGCGTTGATGAGTATGGTTCTTTGCGGTGCATTCTCAGATATGCAGTGCCACTGGCAGGATATAAGAAATGGAATGTGGAGTTTTGAGGTACGAAGATGAATTGTAAATGTGTGAAATATTCAGAAATAAGTTCGGAGATACAGCAGCATTTAAAAAAAAGGGTGTTGATTCCAATTTTAGGGTCTGGATTTACGAGAAAATGCAAAAGTTATGCAGGTGAGGTCCCTTCAGGAGAAGATTATAAGGAGTATATGATCAGCAAAATTCTGGAGAAAAGGAACTATGATGTCACACAGAAAGAGAAATATGAAAAGAAACAATTTTCAGAGATTTCCACTATTTATCATAAGGCGATATCCAAAGAAGAACAGCGTAAATATTTACGGGACAATTTTACAAAAGTGGAGTTAAACGAGGAAAAGAAAAAATTTCTGGAGATTAAATGGCCATATGTTTATACACTAAACATAGACGATGCAATAGAAAGAAACAGTGGCTATGAAAACGTTGTCTATCCGTATCGAAAAATTTATGATGATATTTTTGACCAGGAAAAATGTACGATAATTCCATTGGGGTCAGACCCCCTTACGATTTTCTTAAAGAAAATGGATCAGAAATAAAAGAATCCTGAAGTGCCAGCTTCAGGATTCTAAAGTCCGTTAAGGTGGACTATTCCGTTTGGGCTAGTGCTGTCTGTCATTTCTGTCTAACCACTTGCAAATATAGTAGCCAACTACAGATGCCAATACAGAAATAAGAAAAGCAATTATGTATTCCAAATAAGTCACCTCCCTCCGCTGGAAAGAGTCGACAGCAAATCCATGATAGCATATATTCGACTATTGGGGTCAGACCCCCTTACGATTTTCTTACAGAGCTTTGACGTGTTAGAAACGTGCGTTGCTGAGAGCATTCTCAATTTAAAACTGGCTGAAGAGCCAGTTTTAAATTGAAAGGAAGAGTTTAACACGGTGAAGCGTAAAAGTACTTGCGGTGTTGTTAGAAAACTTATAATATGATAAAATGATGTTGGGGTCAAAAGCCCCTCTATAGTACCTTGAAAAGTTCATATATTTTGTAGTAAATACA